>Ga0224742_10064_pt1 | contig 22675 bp, 15 predicted proteins | sample LIM_E_Water_Neg_FD_161631 | JGI IMG/M metagenome (GOLD analysis project Ga0224742, IMG submission 161631) | Enriched cells from gastrointestinal tract of the lab mouse from Pacific Northwest National Laboratory (PNNL), Richland, Washington... | ecosystem: Host-associated > Mammals > Digestive...
ACTTATCGCCATCGATCTGGACGAAGGGGATTCTTTAAGCTGGGTGCGGGTAACCAGCGGCACAGACCAGTTGCTGGTGGCCACAAAGAAGGGCATGGCCCTGCGCTTTGCGGAAACAGACGTGCGGGAGCTCAGCCGCCTGGCCCGGGGCGTGCGGGTGATGCAGCTCAAGGAAGGGGACTGCATTGTGGGCATGGCTGTGCTGCGGGAGGGCGCCTATGTGCTCACCGTAACGGAGACAGGCTTTGGCAGGCTCTCCAGCCCTGATAACTACCGCATCCAGAAGCGCGGCGGCAAGGGCCTCCTCAATTACCATGTAGACCGCTTTGGGGACGTTGCCTCCATCCGGGTGGTAGACCTGGAGGACGATGTTATCCTCATCTCCGAGGATGGGGTGATTATCCGCATTATGGCCTCCTCCATCCGGGTGTGCGCCCGGCCCAGCAAAGGCGTGCGGGTGATGAAGCTCCAGGAGGGCAGCCGGGTGGCAACCCTGGCCCGCGCCCCCCACGAGGAGGGGGAAGCGACAGCCGAAGTCGAGGATGACGGCAGCGCCGAGGAAGGCGCCGAAGAGGCCGGGCAGCAGGAAGAATAAGGAATTCCGGCAAAGAGCCTTTTCCGATTAAAAATACGCCATAAACGAGCCTGGCGCCCGCTGAGAAAGCCGTTGCTTTTCAGCGGGCGCTGTTCTATTGAAAGAAGAAAAGATGTTTTGTCTGGCAATGCTTTCCCTCAAATCACCAGATATAGGGGAAGAAATAGGATTTTTCCCTTCCATATGCAAGATAAGCCTTTTTTCCACGAACGTGGAGAAAGGTGTTGAAAAACCCGGCAGATTTATGCTATACTAAAAACAACAGCGCACAATTTATGGACTGCTGTCTCAAGCAGCGGTAAGCCCCGTCTGTAAATTTCCGGCCCGGTATGCTGCGGAAGAATGAGTCAGTATTGCCCGAACATATATTGTGTAATGTGCAAACAGTTTTTTGGACAGCCAGAAAGCTGTTTTAAGAAGCCGTACCCATAGGAGCCGCGGGAAATTTGTACCGCGCCCAGCCGGCATGGTTTCTACAAGCGTCTCTTGCCTTTAGGGAGGCGCAGGCATTATCCAAGAGAGGAAGGAAGCACATGGGAAAGAGCATTAAGAGGACTGTTATTTTGCAGGCGTCTGCCACGTTGCTGGCAGTGCTGCTGTTTAGCGTGGTCATTGTAGTCAACCTGGCGGGCATACAGAATGCCCAGCAGGGAAGCATACAGGCAAATGATCTAATGAACCAGGTGCAGAAAGCCGAGGTGGCCCATTACAAATGGTCTGCAAACCTGAGCAACGCCCTGTATGCGGGCACAGAGTTCACAGGCAGCATGGATCCCACCACCTGTGTGCTGGGCCAGTGGCTGTATGGGGATCTGGGAACGGACGATCCCACCATCCTGGAATTACATAAAAAGATAGAGCCTTTGCATAAGGAACTGCATGCCTCCGCCAGCGTGGTGCTGGATATGCTGGCTAAAAACCCGGAAGAGGCCCAGGCCTATTATCAGGAAACCATCCAGAGCAACCTTACCAGCCTGGTGGGGTATTTGGATCAGATAGTGGAGCGCACCACTGAAATAGACGAGGAAACCCTGGAAGATGTAAAGCATGCCATCCTGATGCTGTTTGTGCTTTCCTGCGTCTGCGTAGTGCTGGCCTTGGCCTGCCTTATCAGCCTGGTGCTGTATGTGTTCAAGCATGTAGTAAAGCCCATCCTGAAAATCAGCGAAAAGACCAAGCCCCTGCAGGAAGGCCGTTTGGATATCAACCTGGAATATAAATCCCAAAACGAGCTGGGCGCTATGGCGGACACCTTGGAAAAATCCATGACTCGCATACAGGAGTATGTAGAGGATATTAACCGCATTATGGGGGAACTGTCCGACGGCAACTTCAATGTGGGCACAGCTATGCCCTATATGGGTGATTTCAGCACCATTGAAAACTCTATCGACAGCTTCACCACCAAGCTTTCCAGCGCCATGTCCAATATTAACAACGCTGAAGGCAAGGTTTCCCAGAACGCAGAGCATCTCTCCAGCGGGGCGCAGGCCCTGGCTCAGGGCGCCACAGAGCAGGCAAGCGCTGTGCAGGAGCTTTACGCCACCCTGGACGAACTCTCCAAGGGCGCGGCCCAGAACGTGGAAGCAGCCTCCACTGCCATGGAAAATGCCCGCAAGACTGGCGAGCAGGTAAACGTGAGCAGCGAGCAGATCCGCCAGATGGTGGCGGCTATGCAGGATATCACCACCGCTTCCCAGGAAATCGGCAAGATTATTTCCACTATTGAGAATATCGCCTTCCAGACCAATATCCTGGCCCTGAACGCCGCTGTGGAAGCTGCCCGGGCCGGATCTGCGGGCAAGGGCTTTGCGGTGGTGTCCAGCGAGGTGCGTACCCTGGCAGGCCAGTCGGATCAAGCCGCAAAGGCCACCCGGGAGCTTATTGAGAATTCCATTAAGGCCGCCCAGCGGGGCAGCCAGATTGTGGAAGAAGTGTCCGAAACCCTGCAGACCACCCTGGAACTGGTACGGGATTCCAACAGTTCCATCAGCGTGATAGCCGAAGCGGTGCAGGGCGAGGCCGAGTCCATTGCCCAGGTCACAGAGGGTATCAGCCAGATTTCCCAGGTTGTGCAGAACAACTCCGCCTCCAGCGAGGAGTCTGCTGCCGTCAGCGCCGAGCTGTTCCAGCAGGTAAATATCCTCCGGGAGCAGACCAAACGCTTCAATTTGAAGTAGGCTTTTGCCTCTGGCGGCTTAAGGGATGTTTTTAAGGAAAACAGGGAGTGCACCAAAGTACAATACTATAGACCCGAAGCAGAGAGCGTAAAAAATGATGTAGAAAAGTGCAAAACTCTCTGCCCGTCTGAGACGGTAGAACTGGATGAGCTGTACTGGTTTCTGGAACGCAAGCCCCGCATGGAAACACGGGAAAATATCTATATCATGACAATAGTGAGCAGGAAGCCACGACAAATCTTCCCGAACAATCCAGCGGATGGCGGACGCAGCCCCAGAGGCTCGGAAGTACTGCACAGATGGGCATAGCGGCCATCTGGACGTGATCTTCCCTGGAAAGCACATCTTCAATGTCCAAAACAACCGTGACACCTTCACAGTGGAAGGTGTCACGGTTGTTTTGCGACATTATATCCCGACTTTGGCATGGCGCAGCAGGCGCTTTCCATCAAGCTAGAGAACCTTCAGGCCGTTCTTACTGTTTTCGTTCGCGCTTATAACCGCTTTGGAGCACAGAAAAGCCGTTATCTCTTTCGTCATTCTGGCACTGCTGTTCCTTTTTCTCTCTTTGACTTCCTTTAACTCTGCTTTTGGACACTTCCCTTTGCAGGGGGAGTGTTCAAAACAAGTATTTTAAAAAGCGGAGAACCACAAAAGTTTCGTCCACCTTTTCAAAGGTGGTGGGGTTTTTTAGGGGCAAAGCCCCTAAACTGCCGGAGGCATAAAACGCGCGAAAGGACACTTCCTTTGCAGGCGGCGCATTGACACAGCCTGTCTCTGGTGCTATAATGGCAAAAAGCGAAAGGAGGAAAAGAAAGATGGTTTGTAAGCTTTATGGGAAGCCTGGGGAATTTTTGGAGGAAAACCGGGACTTCCTGCTGGAAAACGAAGCCCTTGTGCAGCTCAATTTGGGCAACGCCCAGACCCACCGGGAGGAGGGCTGCCACCCCGGCCTGCTCTTTGGACGATATGAGGAAGAAGGCCGGATGTGCCTGCTGTTCGGCAACACCGCGCCCTGGAATATCTGCCTGAACGCGCCCCAGGGGATGGAAAAATCTATGGAGGCGGCAGGAGAACTGGCCCGGTACCTGCGGGAAGGGAACATAGAAATCGCGGGCGTCACCGCCCGGGAAGATTTGGCAAAGGCTTTCATGGAAGCTTACGGCGGGGAATTTTCCCTGCGTTCCTCTATGGACATCATGGTGCTGAAAAAGGTTATCCAGCCGGAAAAGCTGCCTGGGGCTGTCCGGAAAACCACCGGGGATGATATGGGCCTTGTGGCGCAGTGGTGCCATGGCTTCTATCTGGACATCCACGGGGAAGACCACAGCCTGGAGGACATCCGCAAAGAACAGGGCGGACGGGTGGAAAACGGCCTCTATTATCTTTTTGAAGCGCCCGGGGAGGGGGCCGTCTCCATGGCGGCTGTGTTCCGCGACCTGCCCCACGGGACATGTATCAGCGCGGTATACACCCCGCCTCAGCACCGGGGCAAGGGCTACTGCCAGAACACAGTCGCCGCCATCTGCCAGGAAAAGCTTAGGGAGGGCAAAGACTACTGCACCCTTTTCGTGGACAAGAAAAACCCCATCTCCAACCGGGTATACCAGAAAATCGGCTTTGAAATCATAGAAAACTGCTATGAATACAAGCTTGTGAAATAGGAACGGAAAAAGCAAAAAGCCCTGGGAAACCCCAGGGCTTTTCCTATGCATTTTAGATCCAGCGTTACGCTGCTTACTTCAGCTCAACCTCAGCGCCAGCCTCAGTCAGCTTGGCCTTCAGGGCCTCGGCGTCATCCTTGGAAGCGCCTTCCTTCACGGTCTTGGGAGCCTCGTCAACCAGAGCCTTAGCTTCCTTCAGGCCCAGGCCGGTGACTTCCTTCACAACCTTGATAACGTTGATCTTGTTGGCGCCGGCAGACTTCAGCACAACGTCAAACTCGGTCTTTTCCTCAGCAGCGGGAGCGGCAGCAGCAGGAGCGGCCACAGCAACAGCAGCGGGGGCGGCGGCGGATACGCCGAACTCCTCTTCCAGAGCCTTAACCAGCTCGGAAAGCTCCAGGACGGTAAGGGCCTTTACTTCTTCAATCAGGTTGGTTACTTTCTCAGACATGGGTAAATACCTCCATTTAAAATTCTCTTTTCAGCTTACTTAATCCCGGGGACTTATGCCCCCTGCTTTTCCGCAATGGCGTTAAGCGCGATTACCAGGCCGCGCATAGTGCCATTAAGCACATTGGCAAAGCCCTGGATAGGCCCGTTCAGGCCGCCCAGAACCTGGGCCAGCAGCACTTCCTTAGAGGGCAGCTTCGCCAGAGCGTCGATGCTCTTGGCGTCTACCGCGCCGCCGTCAATAAAGCCGGCCTTCACCTGGAAGTTCTCATTATCCTTGGCGTAATCGGAAAGGATCTTCGGGGCCTCGGTGTAGCCGTTCTCGCTGTAGGCAATGGCGGTGGTGCCGTTGAGGCACTCGTCCAGGCCCTCGATTCCCGCATCCTTAAAGGCGCGGGACAGCAGGGTGTTCTTCACAACCTTATACACACAGCCGACTTCCCGCAACTGCTTGCGCAGCTTTGTGTCCTTCTCCACGGTGATGCCGTTGTAGTTTACCAGCACGCCTACGTTGGCCTTTTCAAAGGCTTCCTTTAAAGCCGCCACCTGCTGCTGCTTCTGCTCCAAAATTTTCTCACTGGGCAATTCGTTTCACCTCCGGTTGCCGTTCCATTTGAAAAGGGATAAAGCCAAAAGCTTTCGTCCTTTTCAAAGGGGACGTGTTTCAAAACAACATAAAAAGCGCCTTTCCCGGCAAAACCGCAGGAAGGCGCACAAACGCTGCAAAAAACTTAAGCACAACGCTTGTCTTTCCCTCGGCAGGCCGGTCAACCCGTTTACACAGCGCTTATGGCTGTTACCTGCTGTCTCTGGTTCTGGACAGCTTCTACAATATACCACACCTCCCTGGCTTTGTCAAGCACTTTTTCCGCAAGGGAAGTATCCAAAAGCAGAGCTAAAGGAAGCCAAAGAGTGAAAAAGGGACAGCAGCCCCAGGATGGCGGGAGAGATAACGGCTTTTCTGTGCGCCAAAGCGGTTATAAGCACGAACGAAAACAGTAAATACGGCCTGAAGGTTCTCCAGCTTTCTGAGAAAGCAGCTGCTGCGCCGGGCCAGAGTGGGGATATAATGCCGCAGGTCAAAAGTGACACCTTCCACGGTGAAGGTGTCGCTTTTGTTATGGACATTGAAGATGTGCTTTCCAGGGAAGATCACGTCCAGATAGCCGCTATACCCATCTGTGCAGTATCTCTTCGCTTCAGGGGCTGCATCCACCATCCGCTGGATTGTTCGGAAAGATTTGTCCGCACTCACCACATGACCTGCAATTTGTGGTGGCTTTCTTCTCACCCCGCCGCTTCCGGTTCCTTCATGGCCCCCTCAAAAGAGGGCATCACCCCGTCGGAGCAGAATTTCCGCTTGCACAGGCTGTAGGCCCGCTCTTCATACAGCTCGCAGGCCTCCCGCGCTGCAGCCTCATTTCCCTCAATCATTTTATCCAGGTTGTCTTCCAGATATTGCAGCTTCTCATCCAAATCCGCTTTCCATTTTTCCTGATCCGCCTGGAACGCCTCCTGATCCTCCGGGGAAAGCAGGCTGAGACAGTCCTCGAAGGCAATGGGAATCAGCCGCGCCCATCTTTCCGTGGCATGGATATAGGCCCAGGTAATGTCATCAAAGTTGTTCGCTGAATCCAACTCCTCCTGGAGCGCCGCTTCAATGGGGTTCTCCGCCCACACCTCGTCAAAGTTTGACGGCAGGGAGGAAGCGGAACCAGGCCAGGAAGAGGGCGCGGAGGTAACATTCGGCGTAGGCGTTTGCGACAGGGAGGCCTCCGACGAAGACGGCACAACAGAAGGGGAAGAGGATGCGGGCGGCTGCTCTGTCCCCTGGCAGGCAGCTAAAAGCAGGCAAAGCCCCCAGGCCGCGAAAAAGGTACGCATCAGTCTATTCTTCATAAACGCCTCCTACAAAAGCCCCTGCTCTACCAGCCGGGCCGTTTTCAAAATGCCAATTTGGGTTTTCGCGTCAGGGATCTCATTCCTGCACACCATCTCCACCGCCTTTTCCAGGGGTACCCGCTCTGTGCAGAGGAATTCGTCCTCATCCAAAGAAAGTTCCTCCGCGTCCCCCTGGGTGCGGCAGGCCCACAGGCGGATAATCTCCCCGCAGTAGCCCGGGGTGGGATACACCTGCCCCAAAGAGATGTAGTTTTTGCTGGCAGTGCCGGTTTCCTCCCGCTGCTCCCGCTTCACAGCCTCAAAGGGATCCTCTCCCGGCTCCAGCTTCCCAGCAGGCAGTTCCAGCAGCACTTGCTTATAGGGATAGCGGAACTGCCGGACAAAAATCACCTCGTTTTGCTCAGTCAGAATGCACACGCTCACCCCGCCGGGATGATCCACCACCTCCCGCAGGGCGGGCTGGCCGTTTTCCAGTTCCACATCATCCACATGGACGCGGATAATCCGCCCCCGGAACATTTCCTTTTCCGATAGTGTCTTTTCATACAGCTTCATAGGCTTTCTCCCGTATCTGTAACATAAAATTTTTTGAAGATTCCTAAGAAACTTTTTGTAAAAAGTTTCTTAGGCCTCCGGAGGCATTTACGCGAACTTGTTCATCACCAGCCCGGTAATCAGCTTGGGATAGAAATAGGTAGACTTCTGGGGCATCTTCTCCCCCTTTGCCGCCACCTGGCCGATTTCCTCCACCCGGGTAGGATTCAAAAGGAAGCAGCAGTTGCTCTCACCAGCGTCCACAGAAGCCACCGCTTCCCCGGCAGACCGGGTGTAGGTAAGGTTTTTCTGGCTTGCCATGTTCTCCTTGTCAATGCCCAAAAGCCGCTCCAGCACCAGGGTGTGGAGGATAGTCACATCCAGCCGGCGGGAGGCGGTGCTCAAATGGGGCAGGATTTCGTCCAGCAGGGCCTCGTCCTTTAACGTGATGGTCAGCCACTTCTGCCCGTCATAGAAGGCAAAGGCGTGCTTCCCCTCCTCATATGCTTTGGAAAGCTGTTCTTCCGCGGCCTGCTGCCCCTCCTGCATCTCCACCAGGAAGTGCTCTTCGCAGGAAACCATCAGGTCGTGGCCGGAAAATCCCTCCAGCCCCCGCACAAGCCTGTGGGTGGGGAACACCACCAGCCCCGGATCCCCCATATCCACCAGCATCATCATCACATAGTCCGCTCCCGGGCAATAGGCGTCCTGTTCCCGCAGCCAGTTCCGGTAGTTGAGGGCAGTCTCATAGCGGTGGTGCCCGTCGGCAATATACAGCTTCCGGGAGGCAAAGTCCTCCTGCAAGGCCCGGATGGCCACTGGATCATTTACCACCCACAGGCGGTGGGTCACTAGGCCGTCGGAAAAGCTGTACCGGGGGGCTGTGCCCGCCGCCAGATTGTCCAGGCGCTGACGGGTGGTATGGCCTTCGTCCTGATAGAGGGAGTAAATCTGGCTGAAATTACAGCCTGTTGCCTGCATCAGTTGAAAACGGTCCTGCTTTGCCTTGCTGAGGGTTTCCTCGTGGGGCAGCACCACCCCGGCGGAAAACTCTTCCAGCCGCACCAGGCAGATAAGCCCCCGCAAAGCCTTCCTTTCTCCCTTATCCACCTGGGAAAGGAACTCCTCTTCATAGATATACACGCCCTCCTCCATGTCCTGCCGGAGAACGCCCTCCTCCAGCCACTGGGCCAGGGTGCGCCCGGCAGAAGCATATGGCCCGTCAGGGCTTTCGCTGTCCCGGGGCAGCTCCAGCCGGATAACGTTTTGCGGGTTGCGCCCTAAAAAGGCCTGCCGCTGTTCCTCGCTGATAATATCATAGGGGGGGCAGGTCAGCTCCTCAATTTTCCCCGCCTTTTCCAAGTCGTACCGCAAAGCCTTAAAGGCCTGAATGTCTGCCATACAGGTATCCCCTTTCCATGGTTAACTGCTATTTCTGCAAGAAATAATAGAAAAATGTCATCGTATATTCCCCCGCCCTATGGGCGGGGGAATATACCCCTGTTTCCTACTATTGTGTGCAGAGGTAATATATCCATATTGTAAGCGCTGGGGGCCGTCCCGTCAAGGGAAAGCCGCAAATCTTTCCCTGCGCCGCACTGGAAAGAATCACCAGGATTTCACGTAATATTCACATTATCCGGGTAAAATAACAACTGGCGCGGCCTGGGGCTTGCAAACCCGCCCGGTTTGCGTTATTATGTAAACGCTGTATCTCAAAATACAGAAATTAGTTTTTTCGATCAACCCTTTTTTCAAAAAAGGGTTGCAGGGTTTGGGGCGAGGGTTGCCAGTGGCAACCGCTCCGAGCCGACCGAGTCGGCAGGCGAGAAGAGTCCCAAGGTCTTAAGAGCCGGCAGGCGAGAAGAGTCCCACGGCCTTAGAGCCGGCAGGACAATATCAAGACAGGAGGAATCAGGACATATGGTAGAGGTAAAAAACCTCACAAAGCGGTACGGGGGGAACCTGGCCCTGGACAATGTAAGCTTTACCATTGAGGAAGGCTCCATCGTGGGCTTCCTGGGGCCAAACGGCGCGGGAAAGTCCACCACCATGAACATCATCACCGGGTATCTTTCCGCCACAGCGGGAGAAGTGACGGTGTTCGGCAAAAGCATTCTGGACGAGCCGGGCGAGGTGAAAAAGCTTATTGGCTATCTGCCGGAGCAGCCCCCCCTTTACCAGGATATGACGGTAAAGGAATACCTGGAGTTTATGTACGAGCTGAAAAAGGTAAAGCTGCCAAAGGAGCAGCACCTGCGGGAAATATGCGGCCTGGTGCGCATTGAGGAGGTGTACGGGCGGCTTATCGGCAACCTTTCCAAAGGCTATAAGCAGCGGGTTGGCATTGCCCAGGCCCTCATCGGCAACCCCCCTGTGCTGATACTGGATGAGCCTACTGTGGGCCTTGACCCCAAGCAGATTATCGAAATCCGCACCCTGATAAAGGCCTTAGGGCAGAACCACACGGTTATTTTAAGCTCCCACATCCTGCCGGAGGTGCAGGCTGTGTGCCAGCGCATTATCGTTGTCAACAACGGCCGCCTGGTGGCCGACGGCGCCACAGACACCCTGGCCCACGATCTCTCCCAGGATCACCGCCTGATCCTGCGGGCAGAAGGCCCGGAGCAGGAACTGCTGGCGGAAATCGGCAGGCTGGAGCATGTGCAGGAGGCAGTCTCCCTGGGAGAAAAAGAGCCTGGGGTGTTTGAGATTAGCGTGGAGGCCCGGCAGGATTATGACCTGCGCCGGGATCTCTTCAGCCTTTTGGCTGGGAAAAACTGGCCCCTGCTGGCCCTGAAAAATTCCGACTTGACGCTGGAGGATCTGTTCTTGCAGCTTACCAGCTCTGACGAGGCACATGCCGCGGAGGACGGGGAAGCGGTTTCGGAAGAGCCTGCCTTGGAGGAGGCTGGAGAGGAGCCGGAGGAAGGGGAAGAAACCCCGGAGGAGGACGCCCCGGCAGAGTAAGGGAACGGCCCCTTCCCAAAAATGACATATATGTAATTAGATTACAAACAGGTTACAAAACAGCAGGTTTTTCCCTGTTTTTTACCCAGAATTACCATTATTAACAGTTTATTCACAATTGATTTTCCGGCGGGCGCAGGTTTTCCCCGGAAATTCCTGAAAGGAAGCGAGAAAGTGAAAGCCATATGCAAACGGGAGATACGCTCCTACTTCAGTTCCCCTATAGGATATGTGTGCGTGGCGGCGCTGCTGGCGCTGTACGGATACTATTATTATCTGGTGATGATGATGGGATCCTCCAGCTACATTTCCTCCGTATACGGGGTGATGTTCTCTTTTTCCATGATGGTCATTCCCATCATCACCATGCGCAGCATGTCTGACGACCAGAAAAACAAAACCGACCAGGCCCTGCTCACCGCCCCTGTAGGGGTGACAGCCATTGCCCTGGGAAAGTTTTTAGCCTGCTTCTTTGTGTTCTTCACAGCCTCCACCCTGGGCCTGCTGCCCGCCGCTGTGATGAACTTCTTCGCAAGCCCTGCCTGGGGGGAAATCCTGGGCAATTATCTGGGCACCCTGCTGTACGGCGGGGCCATGATAGCCATTGGCGTGTTCATCTCCAGCTTGACGGTAAGCCAGATTATCGCGGCCATCGGCACCTTCGCGGTGTCTGTGTTCCTGATGTATATCGACATGCTGGCCTCCTCCGTATCTAACGCGGCAGTGAGCGCCATGATCCAGTGGATATCCTTTAACACCCGGTATGAAACCTTTACCCAGGGCATGTTCAGCATTTCCGCCGCGGTGTTTTTCCTCAGCGTTATGGCAGTGTTTGTCTTTTTAACCGCCCGCCGTTTGGAGAGCCGCCGCTGGGCGTCATAAGGCCAGACAGGCATTAAGCTACAGAAAGGAAGATGGGAACATCGTGAACAATACAGATCAGAACAAGGATTTGCTGGGCGCCCCAGAGGCAGAAGTACAGCCGGAAGCCGCCCAGCCAGAGAATACCGCCCCAGTGGAAGCCGCTGTGACAGAGAATATTGCCCCGGCGGAAAAGAAGCCGGACAGGAAGCTTCGCGGCAATGGCTGGAAGCGGGGGGGCATGGCCACCCTTCTAAGCGTGGTGTTTATCGCCATCATTGTGGCGGTAAATATTATCGTGACGGCCTTGACCCAGCGCTTCCCCTCCATGGACATTGACCTGACTGCCCAGAAGCTGCACTCCCTGTCAGATCAGGCCCAGGAAATCGCCAAGGGCATCACAGCGGACACAGAGATTTATCTGGTGGGCAAGGAGGATGCCTACCGCAAGGATCTGCTTTACGCCAACTACGGCTTTCAATACAGCCAGGTGGCAAACCTTGCCGAAAGGCTTCAGGAGGCAAACTCCCATATCAAAGTGGAGTTTGTAGATCCGGACACCAGCCCCGCGCTGATGGCGGAATATGCCGACGAAAGCCTGACAAACGGCATGGTGCTGGTGCGGACAGAGAAGCGCCACAAGATTCTTTCGGTGTACGATCTCTTTGACATGCAGCAAGACCAGATGACCGGCGGCGCCCAGACCTATACCAAGGCCGACAGCGCCCTGGCAGGGGCTTTAGAGCTGGTAAACCTGGAGAAGGTGCCGGTGCTTACAGTCTGCACAGGCCATGGGGAACTGCTTTACAGCGAGAACCTGGGGGTGTTTACCGATCTGATGGAAAGCCAGAACTTCTCTGTGCAGGAGGTGGACATCCTGACGGAGGACATCCCGGCAGACACCCAGGTGCTGATGATCCCCACCCCCAGCAACGACTATACCCAGGAGGAAATCCAGAAGGTGCAGGATTTCCTGAACAACCCGGAACGGGAAGAGCCTGTGGCTGTGCTTGCCACCTGCCATCCCACCCAGAGGGAGCTGCCCCGGCTTACCGGGTTTTTAGAAGAGTGGGGCATTGAGGTGCACCAGGGGGTTGTGGCGGAAAGCGACGCGGGCCGCATGGCAGCGGCAAACGCCAGCTACGTGCTGGTGGATCCTGCCGGAGGCACTGCCCTGGACGGCAATTCTTACAACCGTTTGCTGGCTCCCAGCAGCGCGCCCCTGTCCTTTGCCTTTGATTCCAACGGGGACATTACCACCCGGGCCTTGTGGGAGACAGGCAGCAGCGCCTATATCATTACGGAAAGCACCACCCAGGCAGAGGCGGAGAACCCGGAAACCGCCCAGTGGGCAGTGGCGGCTATGGCCACGAAAACCCTGGAGGTAAACGGAAAAGAGAGCCTGCGCCATGTGATTGTGTTCGGCTCCTCCTATGTGTTTACCGACAGCTTCCTGGAGGCCACAGCCTTTGGCAACCGGGACTATATCACCGACCTTTTGCAGTACGCGGCAGGCGCGGATGACAGCGCCGTTACCGTACAGGCAAGCGCTGTCCAGACCAATGTGATGGACGTGACCTGCTCCCGCAGCACTGCCACCCTGCTGGGGCTGGGTGTGTTTACAGTGGGCCTGCCCCTGCTTATCCTCATCGCGGGGCTGGCGATCTTCTTAAAGAGGAGGCATCTGTAAGCCCATGAAAAAATCGGTGAAAAGCCTTCTGATTATGCTGGCTGTGCTGGTGGTGCTGGGAGGGGCGGCGGCCTGCCTGCTGCTGTTCCCGGCAGAAAGCGGCGGGGAAGGAGAAGGTTCTTCCCCGGCAGCCTCGGAGGAGCCAAAGGAAACCCTGGTTCAGATAGAGGAGGAAGATCTTGCCTCCATTCTGGTGGAGAACAGCCAGGGCAGCTTTGAAATTGTGCCCGTCCCCCCGGAAGAAACAGGGGAGGCGGAGAGCGGCATGGCGGAAGCTGCCTATACCTACACCATAAAAGGCCTGGAAAGCTACAGCCTGGACAAGGCCCGGCTGCAGAACGCCGCCGGGGAGGTGCTTTCCCTGACAGCCAACCGCTCTCTGGGAGAGCAGGAAGACTTGGCCCAGTATGGCCTGGAGGACGGCCAGGCCGGGAAGGTGACAGTGAACCGGAAAAATGGGGAGCCGCTGGTGCTGTCCCTGGGCATCACCTCCCAAAGCGGCACCACCGGGCAGTACATCTTGCAGGACGGCAAGGTGTATATGGTGCCCGCCCTGCCTGACGTGTTTGCGGGCACTGCCCTGGACTGCGTAAGCCGGGAGGTTTACAGCATAGCGGACTGGACTATGGACGGCATAGATGAAAACGGGGAAGCCACAGTGGACACCATGCCCGACACCATCTTCAGCCTGGAAATCACTGGGGAGAGTTTTTCCCAGCCCATTTCCCTGGAATATGTGGAGAAAAGCCGCCTAAACGGCTATCTGCTCACTTCCCCTGTGGTGGCGGAATCGGGCACAGCGGCCTGCGATAATTTGGTGAGCGCCCTGAAAAGCCTCAGCGCGGACACAGTGGAGGCTGTGGACGTGCAGGAGGGGGACTTAGCTGCCTTTGGCCTGAATAAGCCTGCCGCCCGGGTGTCCTTTAATATGAATAACCAGGAAATGGCTCTGGCGGCAAGCGGGAAGGATGGGGACGGAAACCGCTTTGTTATGCTGGAGGGCCAGAGCATTGTATACAAGGTTGGGAACGCCAAGGTGAGCGCCTGGGCGGAAGCAGACCCCATGGATCTGCGCAAAGGCACCATTTGCCTGGCAAATATTGCAGATGTGGAAGAAATGTCCTTGACCGTAGACGGGGATATGGTGTATCATTTTACCATAGACTCCCAGGACGGGGAAAGCACCGTGAAAATTCCCGGCGGGCGGGAAACCAGCTATGAGGACTATGCTGCCTTTTTCCAGAAGCTTACGGCTTTGGCAGTGTTCTCCCTGGAGGAGGCTCCCTGCGAGGGAACGCCTGCTTTCCAGGTGGACTACCAGTATAAAAACGGAAGCGGAGATACCGTGTGTTTTTACGCTGTGGAAGGGCAGGACAGGTATGCCTGCACCCTGAACGGGGAATTTAACGGCCTTGTGCGGGGCAGCGAGTTTCCGCCCCTGCTGGAAAGCCTGCGGTTTTACGGGGCAATAGTTGACTAAACGGCCCGGTTTGAGGGAAGCTATAGGAAAGGGCGGGTTTGAAAGAAGCGGGCCGCTTTTTTGAAACCCCGCCACACTGAAAAAGGGAGAAGCAGGAAGCTGCGCCAATAGGATTGTGCTATAGCCTGTTGGCGCGGCTTCTGCGGGTTGAGAAAGGAGAGCGCAGATGAAAAAAGCGGTATGCCTGCTGCTGGGCGCCCTGCTGCTGGCGGGGATGCTCTTTGGATGCAGCAAAAAGGAGGAGGCGCCGCCCAAGGAGAAAGCTTCCGCTGTAGAAACAGGGGAAGAGGCGGGGCCTTATAAAATCGGGCTGGTGCAGTGCGGCAGCTATGCCCCTTTGGACACCATGCGGGAATCCTTTATGAGCCGCCTGGACGAGTGGGGCTATGACGAGGTGAAAGTGGAGCTGGATTATCAGAACGCCGGAGAGGACGAGGGAAAAGCGGCGGATATCTGCAAGCAGTTTGCCCGGGATAAGGTGGACATGATTGTGGCGGTGGGCGCTCCTGCTGCCAAGGCGGCCACCGAGGCGGTAGGCAGCAGCGGCGTGAAGGTGCTGTTTGCCGGGGTGAACGATCCGTCCCCCACCCTGGGCATTAAAAACATCAGCAAGCCGGAACGGGGCGTGACCGGCGTATCCGACCGGGTGTCCGGGCAGCAGTCTGTAGAGTTTATGCAGAAGATAAAGCCGGGCCTTAAAAGCATTGGCCTTCTGTACAGCTCGGAGGATAAAAACGCGGAGGCCGCAGCCAAGGCCATTCAGGATTACTGCCGGCAGGTGGGGATTGACGCCCATGTGGCCACTGCTGTCAGCGCGGAGGGGGCGGCGTCTGCCGCCCAGGAGCTGTGCGGGCAGGCAGACGTGCTTTTTACCCCTGGGGACGGGGTGACAGCCGCCGCCGCCGGAAAGATACAGGAAGCCGCCGCCCAGGCGAAAAAGCCCTGGCTTGCAGGCAGCGATATCCTGGTGCAAAACGGGGCATTGGCCTCTTTGGGAGCGGACTATGAGGAAGTGGGCAACAAGGCCGCGGACATGGCGGTGCAAATCATGGTGGGCACTCAGGTTTCCCAAATGCCCGTACACTTCTTTGACTCTTGGCAGGCCTGGATAAACCAGGCTGCCCTGGAAAGCTTTGAAGGGGAACTGCCGGAAGACCTTTTAAGCACCGCAAACTATGTGGTGCGGAAGGGCGAAGCGGCCTAGAGCGGAAAGCAGCGCAAAACACAATATGGAAACCACTGTCTGGGGGATACCCAGGCGGTGGTTTTTTCTTTTTGGAGACATGCCCTTGACCGGACAGACCATTCATTTTTCGTATGCGGAAACTGCATATTGTGTGCTGAAAAGCAAGGGCTACCATATTTCCACAAATCCTGCTATCCTATAGTATATAGCAAACGTACCTGGAGGCAAGCCGCCTGCTTGCGGGAGGGGGCTTCCTAAAGGGATGAGGGAAATTTCATGTGGAAAGGGGAGCAAAGCGCATGGCAAACGTGCAGGCAAGAAGGAACAAAGAGGGCCGGGTTATATCTTACAGCATCCGGGTTTACCGGGGACGGGATCCAGGCACCGGGAAGCAGCTTACACCCTATGCCAGCACCTGGAAGGTGCCAGAGGGCTGGGGGGAAAAGCGCGCCCGCCGGGAGGCCCAGCGGCAGGCAGTTTTATTTGAGCAGCGGTGCAGGCAGGGGGCTGTGGCTGACGGCAGGGAGACCTTCGGGGACTATGCCGAGTATGTGCTGAACTGGAAGGCCAGCATGGGCATGAAACACCTGACGGAAGTGCATTACAGGCAGAACCTGGAGCGGGTGCTGCCCACCTTAGGCCCCATGCGCCTGCGGGACATCCGGCCCCAGCACCTGAATAAATTATATCAGGCCCTGTCCGGCCCCCAGGCCCGGGCAGACAACGAGCGCGCCCAGGCAAAGCCCCAGCTTTGGAAGGCCTTGGAGGAACGGGGACTTTACGGGGATGTGCCGGACGGGGCAGGGAAGCGCATCAGCCTGACGCGGCTGCGCAGGGGGGAAACCGTAAAGCCCAGCACGGCCCAGCGCATTGCCGACGCCCTGGGGATGCCCAAACAGAACCTTTTCGATATCCTGCGGGAGGAGCGCACCTTGAGCAGCCGCACGGTGATGAACTGCCACCTGCTGGTGTCCACGGTGCTGGGGCAGGCGGAGAAGGAAATGCTGATCCCCTTTAACCCGGCCCGCCGGGCTACCCCGCCCCGCCGGGAGGCCGGGGATCCCAACTATTTCCAGGAGGACGAGGTGGGGCAGATTTTACAGGCCCTGGAAAGCGAGCCTTTAAAGTGGCGGGCTGCTGTATACCTGCTGCTGGTGTCTGGATGCAGGCGGGGGGAGCTTCTGGGGCTGAAATGGGAGAAGATCGACTGGGAGCGGGGCACCATCCGCATAGACTGCGCCATGCAGTACGCCGTTGACCGGGGGGTATACGAAAGCACCCCCAAGACAAAGGACTCGGTGCGCACCCTGCGCCTGCCGGAGGAGGCCTTCGCCCTGCTGGAGGAGTACCGCCAGTGGCAGGAGGCATATAGGAAAGAGCTGGGGGAGAGGTGGAAGGAAGCGCCCTATGTGTTTACCGGGGAGCATGGCGGCCCTATGAACCCTTCCCAGCTTGGCAACTGGCTTACCCGCTTTGAAAAGCGCCACAACCTGCCCCACTTAAACCCCCACGCCTTCCGCCACACCATGACGAGCCTCCTGCTTTTCAGCGGCGTGGACAGCATCAGCGTCAGCCACCGGCTGGGCCATTCCAGCGTTGCCACCACCACCAGCATTTACGGCCATCTTATGAAGCAGGCCGAGGACAAGATTAGCGGGAAAATGGAGGAATTGCTGGATTCCGCCCGCCGCAGCGCCCAAAGCACCAACCAAGTGCCTCTGGAGGAAAATTCAACAGAAAATGGAAAAAAAGACCCGGTTGAATAAAAGTTGAACGCGGCAGAAGGCATAGTTCCTAAAAAAGGAAAAATATGGAAGGTAAAAAGCCGGTTTTTAGCCTAAAATCTCGAAAAGCTGGTTGAATGAAAATTGAATTTCCCGGGGAAACAGGAGGTGCGGCTCCTCTGGAAAGCCCAGATTTTCAGCGACTTTTCGGGCATTTGCCCTCCTGCAAGTGTGAGTTTATAGATAACTTCCACTCGCAGGCGGAGCGGGGAGGAGGGGGGAGGCCTTGCGAAATCCCCCTTGCGCGCCGCTCTAATGGCCAGGCGAGAATCTAAAATTTAAGAGGGTTGAAATTTATGAACAAAAGCAAGTTTCTGAAGAAATCACTTGCGGCTGTCTTAGCTGTTCTTTTGATTGCCGCAATGATTCCGCTCAGCGCTGCTGCTGTTGAGGCTCCTCCTGTATCAAAAATTACAGTGGGCGGCGTTGAAGCCACTGGTACGGGGACAGCCCGTGAGGTGAACCTTGTGGAAGGCACAAGCCTGCCCAAGGTAGTCGTGCAGTTGGACGCAAACAATGGCGGCAACGACGGTTCTGTTTGGCATGATGACGGCACTGGCACCAACACAAGCGACGCTGTCAATACAGGTGCTGGTTCCCTTGCAGCGCAGTGGACTTTCACGCTGAGCGAGGATGAGTACAAGGACGGCGGCGAAGTGAAATTCCGCGTGTTCCACGAGAACAACGTGGATTTTGCCGACTATGTGATCACCCTGCACTTTGTGAGCGGCAGCGCTGACAACAGCATCAAGTCTATTGGCTTTACAAATGGTGACTTCCAATATGGCAGCACTACCCAGGACGAAAATGGCGTGTACATCATCACTGCTAAATACGGCACAATTACACCCGGTACTGATTCCCTAACAGTGGAGCTGGGTTCTGCTGACGCAACACTGACTGGCGAAGCTGGCCTGACGATCACACAGGGTACTGGCGCGAAGTGGACTATCGCAAGCTATGTTGTGGGCACTCCTTTCAATCTCCAGGTGAAGTCCCAGAACGGCGAGCTGGCAAATTACCAGGCCAAGGTTGTGGCTCCCACCTTCTTTAAGTCCATTTCCACTCCCAATGAGTATAAGGCAGCAGAAGTGGATCTGTCTGCTTCTCCTAAAACCATTGACCTGTATATTCCTTTTGGTACAAAGCAGGTAAAGAATAAGGCTGGGAGTAAAACTTTTTATGAGATCCCTGTTAATTTTGAAACAGGCTATCCCTCTGCTGTTATTAAAACACTGGCTTGTGATGTAGAGACGCAAACTGAGAAGAAAGAACTCAAGAGCGGAGACAAAATTTACATTGACGTAACAGCAGGCACAAAAATCGACCTTGACTACATTTATAATGGCACAACAGAAACTTTTAAGGTTGAAGCCAACATAACCAACGATGACCCCGCCGCCACCATTTCCGGTGTGAAGGTGGGCAACTATGTGGCAAAGCTGGAGGGCACTACCTTCACGCTGGAGCTGCCCGCTTCCTTTATGGGCCTTGCCGGAAGCAATGCAACGGCTTTGAATGTAAAGGCTGCTAAGGGTTCTACAGTTACTCTGGCTGGCAGCGATGGTCAGACTCCGATCAAGGCAACTATTACCGATCCCACTGCTTGGGAAGAACTGGGCAGTAACGCTTTTGATGCCAGCAAGGAAGCCACTTATACTCTGCGTGTAGTTTCCGGGGCACCTATTGATGGCAAAACTGACGCTAAAGACTATACCCTGGTTGTGAAGAAGGTTGCCATTGCTGAAGAAGCGGCCATGAAGGCTATGGTTCTTGAGAATTCCGATGGCAAACAGTTCCCTGCCGAAATCAGCGGGAACACGATTAAATTCAAACTGCCCTATTCTACTCAAGTCAACGATGTCAAGGCGCCTGTCGCAGGTAAGGAATGGAAGCTTTACTATGATGTTTCCAGCGGTGCATACATTTCTGCTCCTGCCTTGGTTGTGAGCGGGAGCACATTTGACAACGGTGATAGTGCTACTGTTGGCATTTTCCCCAGCGCTTTTGACGGTAAGACAAGTGATGGGACCGACATTGAGGTGGTGGCTTCCGATAACAGCAGCAAGAAATACAAAGTTGTTGTGGAAAAGCTGCCTGCTGCAACCGGACACAGCATTGTGAAGTTCGGCGTTACCCATGATGATGCAAACAAACTGGATGATGTCGATAAGAATGATATTTTTGAAGCGACTCCTTCCGGTACAAATGTTATCATCAACGTACCTTTCAGCAAGTATGGCGATTTCGATAAGGGCAGCAAGGTGGTTCCCATTTTTGAACTCTCTGAGGGTGCAAAAATTTATCGCGTTGCAAAGGCTGCAAATAATATTGATAATGATTTAGCAAAAGTGGCCCCTTTGACTGGTGTCACTGCAGACGCTCCGGGCGCAGCTATTAAAACAGATGGCGTTCATTTTGATGGCACTGCTGTCAGCTCTTCAGACAGCACTCCCAAGTCCCTGTGCCTGTTTGTTATCAGCGAAGGCGCTACCGATCCTGTAAGTGGATTCACTCCTACCTGGAAGCAGGCCAATGCTGGCAAGTACACCGAGTACAAGCTTCAGGTGAAGAAGGCCGCTGCCAACAAGACCGTTAAGCTGGATCAGGTGAAGCTGTTCAACAACCTCACCAAGGAAGAAGTTATCGGCACTGTGAACAACGCTGCTGAAACTATCACCTTCAACAACATTCCCAACCATTTCATGGCCAACGCTACTGCAAACCACGTCTACCTTGATTACAAGGTGAGCAAGGGCGAAGGAGTGGTTATTGATACCACAAATGCTGACAATACAGGGACTTTTATTAACCCGATTGTTTACGGCGATAACGGAAAAATTAAGACTGTAGCTAATGAAAGTGACAAGCAGGTTGCTGCAATTACCACTACTCCTGCCAACACCAGCGGCGAAGCCACTGGCACTTACAACAGCCTGTACATTGAAAGCGAGGATGGCGAGGTAGGCAATGGAACCGCTACGCAGTCCCGCGTTTATACAATCAAGTATAACGTTGCTCCTGCCGAGACTGGCGCTACGCTGAACAGCGTGACCATCAATGGCGTGACGGCACGGCCCGACGCCAACAAAAAGGTGACCATCACCCTGCCCATGGCTGCGGAGGTTACTTCCCTCAAGCCCGCTTTTGATGTTTCCAAGTATGCAAGCGTTCTGAACGGCGGTGTGAGCGGTGCTGTTATTACCAACGGTGAGGACAGCTTCAACTTCTCCTCTGCCCGCACCTTCACCGTGAGGTCTGAGGACAAGAAGAACACTACTACCTATACGGTTGAAGTGAAGGTTTCCAAAGACTTCAGCGACGTGAAGCCCGGCGACTGGTTCTACAGCTACGTGATGGATGCTGTGGACCGCGGCATTATCATTGGCAACGGCGACGGCACCTTCGGGCCTCACACCAATGTGACCCGGGCACAGTTCGCCACCATGATGGCCCGCGTAGACGGCTTTGACAAGAACGCCGAATACACCAACCCCTTCAGCGATATGCAGGGCATCACAGGCGAAACCCTGAAAGCCATTGCCTACTGCGCTGACAAGGGTTACATCACCGGAGACGGCGACACCACCTTCCGGCCCAACGATACCATCAGCCGCCAGGAGATGGCAGTTATCATCTCCCGCGTGATGAAGCTGGATGTTGAGAATGTGGAGATTGGCACCCGCTTTGCGGACGACGCGAAGATTGCAGGCTGGGCCAAGAATTACGTTTACGCCTGCGTGAACGCCAAGATGCTCATGGGCGAAGGCAATAACACCTTCAATCCTCTGGGCAGCACCATCCGCGCTGCAGCCGCAACTGCTGCTGTCCGGGTTGACAACGCGAAATAAGGTATTTCAACTCACCTAAATTTTACAAAGCCCGAAGCGAAAGGGGACGGAGCAATCCGTCCTCTTTTGCTTTGCTGCCTCCGGCGGGATAAGAAACTTTTTTGAGGAAAAGAAGTTCAAAAGATTGCCTTCGGCAACTTTCTTATCAATCTTCAAAAACCTCTGTGAAAGTATAGGGAACCGGGTGGATTGCGCTGTGATTCCCTGCCATTTGGTGCGTCTCAAAAGTTTTTGGGTTTCCAAAGGGGATTTTTTCAAAAATCCCCTTTGGCCCCCGGAGGCAAAGAGGCCAAAAAGAAAGGACGCAGGTTGCCCTGCGCCCTCTCTTTTTGAGAACTGTAAAATTTAGGTGAGTTGAAACCTTACTTGATTTTCAGGGAATCCACCATGACCTTCGCTGTCTCAGCGCGGGTGATTCTGGTGGTGCCGTTGAAGCGGTTGGCCTCGTCGCCGTTAAAGACCTTGGCAGTCTGCACAGCGGCAACATAGGGCCGCGCCCAGCCGGAAATCTTGTTGGTATCCGCAAAGGTGGGAGTGCCGGTAACCTCCAGGTCAAGGGCAACTGCCAGAATCTTGGCGGCCTCCTCACGGGTGATGTTGTTCTTCGGCTTGAAGGTGCTGTCCTCATAGCCGCCGATAATGCCTTCCTCGGCAAAGTAAGCTACATAGCCCTTGGCATAGCCGCTTACGCTGGAAGCGTCCTTGAAGGGCACAGTGGCGTTCTCGTCCACTTTAATGCCCAGCATACGACCGGTCATCACAGCGAAGTCCTCACGGGTGATGTGGGTGTAAGGCCCAAACAGCCCTTCCCCAATGCCCTGCACAATGTTCTTCTCAAAGGCTTCCTTCACATAGGGAGCGAACCAGGCGTTTGCAGGCACATCGCTGAACTGCTCGCCGGTCTTGACGGTCAGAGTGTAAACGGTAGTCTTGTCGCTCTTTTCGGACTGAACCTCAATCTTCACAGGTTTGCGGAGATCATAGGTGGTGTCAGCGTCAAAAGCAGCGTTGTTGATTTTCACTGAAGCCATTTTGGAGGCAGTCAGCTCCAGCTTAATTTGGCCCAGGTTGGTGCCAAAGGGTACGCTGGCAGTGATTGTTTCGGCAGTCTGGTTGATGGAAGCAGTCACGCCGTTCACCTTGGCTGCAGTGATTTCCGCGCCAGTGTTGGCATCGGCAACCTTCACTTCTTTAATTTTATAGGGTTTTGCCACGCCGTTCTCAGAAGTAACAGTCAGCGTAAGAGTCTTTGTTGCTGCTGCAGTAGTCACTTCCTCCCAATAAGATCCGCCTGCTTCGCCGCCAGCCTTTAAAATATAATCATCGCCACTTTTTTCAACCTTAAAGGCAACATTCTCGCCCCATGCTGATATAGAAGAAACAGGTACGATTTTTCCGTCTACATAGTCAACCTTGCCACCAGAGTATACAGCACCATGTGCGGCAGAAGGAGAAGTCCTTTCTGCGGTCACAGCAGCGCCCGCGTCAGTTTCAAAATCCAGGAAGAACTCTTTCCCGTTCCTGTAGC
>Ga0224742_10066_pt1 | contig 22471 bp, 18 predicted proteins | sample LIM_E_Water_Neg_FD_161631 | JGI IMG/M metagenome (GOLD analysis project Ga0224742, IMG submission 161631) | Enriched cells from gastrointestinal tract of the lab mouse from Pacific Northwest National Laboratory (PNNL), Richland, Washington... | ecosystem: Host-associated > Mammals > Digestive...
GCCCCGAAAATCACCTGGGATATCCGAGCCAGTTTCTCTTCCTCGGAGAGCAGCCCCTGGGCGCATTGCTGCTCCAGATCGGAAATCCGATTGGTATAGCCGGTGACGCCAAAGAGCAGATATGTGGCGGAGGTAATGGCCACGATCAGCGCGGAACTCATCTTGGTGATAAAGGGACGCAGGGACGTGATAATTCCCTCGTCTCTGGTGCCGAATTTGTATTCATTGTACTCCACCGTGTTCATAATGGAAATCATCATGATCAGATAATAGCAGTACTGGCCAAAATTGGACAGCATATACCCCAGCACCAGCAGCCAGAACCTGCCCATGCCGGTTCCCGGAACCGCCAGTGAACCCAGCATCATTCCATAGCCTGCGACGGAAATCACCGCCATGACACCCATCAGTTTTTTCCTGTGGATACGCCGGGAGATGGCCGGATAAAAAATCATCAGAAAGGCCGTGGCCGCCATGCCCACCGTGGTAAACAGGGAATACAGCCCGCCGTTGTAGCCAAAGGTAAAATAAATGTAAGTGGAACCGATTCCTCCGATCACCAGACCGTTTCCCACCTGCTGGATCAGAAAGATCACCGAGACCCACACCAGCTGGTCATTGCGGACGATGGTGCGGAATACCTGTAAAAGGGAAAACTTTTCCCGCTCTGCCGGCAGGCTGCTCTCCCGATGCTCCCGCACTCCAAGCAGAGGAAAAAGGATAAACAGCGGCCCCAATATGGCAATCGCCAGAGCAATCCATCCGTAGGCCACCGCCGTGCTGCCGCCGATGGCCCCTGAACCCGCCGTAAAAAGAGGAATCAGAATGGCCGCCAGCGTGCTGCCGATGCCGGCAAAGAGCGTGGCTCTGGAGGTAAACTGGTTCCGGGCATTGGCATCGGAGCCCAGGGCCGGGATCATGCCCCAGTAAGAGATATCGCTCATGGTATAGGTAATGCTGAAGCCAAAATACAACAGGGCAAAAAACCACACAAAACTCCATCCCTGCAGCCTGACATTAAACAGCAGATAGATCACCACCGAGGTGGACAGGCCCCCCGCCAACAGCCAGGGCTTGAATTTGCCGAATTTGGACCGGGTGCGCTCAATGATATTGCCCATAATGGGATCATTGAGGGCGTCAAACACCCGGGCCGCGATCATGATCCCCGTCACCGCCGCAAGCTGGGCCCCGTCCAGGGAATGCGTGAATAATACAAAGGTCAGCAGGTAGCTGTTGATCAGACAGTACACCGCGTCCCGCCCCACTGTTCCCAGAGGAAAATACATCAGGTTTTTCTTGGTCTGCTTTTCGTTATCCATGTCCATTCTCCTAATAGAGTTCCGCATACTCCCTTCGTGCGCAACCCTGGTGCTGCAGGAATGGCCGCTGAGCGTCCTTTCCTGCAGCAGTGCGCTCTACGGGAATATGCTGATTTAGCGTTCCGCACACTCCATAAAATACATTCTGGAACCGAAATCCTGGTAGATTCGCACTTCACTGCTGTATCCCACGGATCCGAAGGCCTGTTTCAGCTTTACGCCATGGTACATCAGTTCATCCCCATATACCAGGCAGTCCTCCGTCTCCCCCTCCAGTTTCACCAGCCTGGAGGCGATCTCTTCCACCAGGGAGCCCTGTCGGATGTGAATGGGCGCAATCATATTCACCAGACCGCCGAAGGCTTTCAGATTGTATTGCAGGCTGCGGTTGTAGAAATGGTAGCAACTCTCCTCCTCCAGTCCCCTGGCCCGGTAACAGGCGTAAGAATCGTTGGGTACCACCAGCTTCTGAAGCAGCATCCCCACCGCCTTCTTCCGATCCGGGGACACACAGGTCCACTCCATGGTATTGGAACTGCCCGGGCTGATGGCGCTGTGCCCGCTGGTCCCGAAACTCCTGCCCCGGTAAAAATCTCCGAACTGCAAAACTTCCCGCCATTGTTTATAGAGAGCGATCTGCGCTTTTACCGCCGCCAGTTCCTCTTTTCCCATATCGCAGAAATTGCACTCATAGCCGCAGACACCGAAGGCCGCCACATGGAAGCGGGTCTCCAAAGGTGTGACCCGCAGGGTCTGGTGGTTGGGGCAGGCGGACACATGCGCGCTGACCGTGGACATGGGATAGCCGTAGCTGTACCCGTTCTGAATCTCCGCCCGGCACAGGGCATCGGTATTGTCGCTGGCCCAGATCTGGGGAAAATACGCCAGTATCCCCAAGTCAAATCGATTACCCCCCGAACTGCATCCCTCAAACAGAATTGCCGGAAAGCGCTCCGTCAATTCCTTCATGCAGCGGTACAGGCCGCACACATAGCGGTGAAACACCTTTCCCTGCTCCCAGGGTTCCAGATCCTTGGCATAGACATCCGAAAATATGCGGTTCATATCCCATTTCACATAGCTGATTTCCGCCGAGGAGAACACCTTGCTCATCTCCTCGATGATGTATGCCTGCACCTCCGAATTGCCCAGATCCAGAATGCGCTGATTGCGCCCCTCGGAATGGGGCCTGCCGGGGATGTCCAGGGTCCACTGCGGATGTGCCCGGTACAGCCCGCTCTCCACATTCACCATCTCCGGCTCCACCCAGATGCCGAACTCCAGCCCCAGGGCTCTCACCTTCTCACAGATTCCCCTCAGCCCGCCGGGAAGTTTCTTTTCGTTCACATACCAGTCTCCCAGGGAACGGGTATCATCCCTGCGCTCCCCAAACCAGCCGTCATCCATAACGAAGAGTTCCACCCCCGCCTCTTTTCCCGCCCGGGCCAGGCGCAGCAGCTTCCTCTCATTGATGTCAAAGTAGGCTGCCTCCCAACTGTTCAGCAGTACGGGCCGCAGCTTTTTCTTCCAGGTTCCCCGCACGATGTGTTCCCTGACAAAACGGTGCATATGTCCGCTCATGTCATTGAATCCCTGATGGGAAAAGGTCATCACCGCCTCCGGCGTCTCAAAGGCTTCTTCCGGGCTCAGTTCCCAGGAAAAGGACTGGGGATTAATCCCCGCCACAAAACGGGTTTTTCCGAAACCGCTGACCTCCACCGCCTCGTAGTGATTGCCGCTGTAGACCAGATTGAATCCATAGCAGTCCCCTGCGTCCTCCGTGGTGTGTTCCCCGGAGAGCATCACAAAGGGATTGGCCCTGCTGGAAGACACCCCGGCATAGGAGGCATTTACATGCCTGCCCGCTCCCATGGGAATGTCCGTTCGCTTCATCTCCCTGGCCCACTCGCCGGTAAAGGTGGTGAACACCAGATCCCGGGCGGCAAAATCCAGCTGCAGGCTCATAAGCCGCTTCAGTGTCACCGGGTGTTCCCCCTGGTTCACAAGCCTGGCGCTTCTGGTGATCACATCGCATTCCGGATATACATAATAATGCAGTTCCAGGGTCAGGCCATATCCCCGGTCTTTCAGCGTCACCAGCAGATGCTCCACCTTTCCATCCTCGCTGTAGGAGCCGGGCAGGTTGGCAAACGCCGGTTTTGTATCCGTAATGGAAAAGGAATCGTAGAGAAAATCCGAAGTAAAGCTGCCGTCCTCATGTACTATTTCTATAAAGGGCTCCCGGATATCCCCCTTTCCATAAGAGGACATCTCCAGGCAGACATCCTCCAGGCTGAAATGCCTGTGTTTGTCGTCATAATAGATCCCATTGCCCGGCGCGAAGGCATGTTTTTCCCGCAGCGCCGCCCCGTCCCCCGGGTGGATCCTTCTACCATAGTACAGATGCTCCAGATGTCCTGTCTCCATGACCTCAAACAGGTACGAACTGTGCCTGGTTTCCAGCAGGAATATCCCTTCTTTTTCCCTTATCATATCTCTCTCCTCCCGGGACGCAAGCCCCTGGGCGCCATGCATATGTCCGCCCTTCCGTCCTATTCCTCTAAAATAAGCTGCACCTTACTCTGGATAACGCGGGCCGTCTCCTCTGCGGTCTTGTCCCCTGCGAAATAAGCCGCCGCCTCTTCCTGCAGAATACTGCGGATATAGGAATCCACCTCCATATACACAAACTCGCCCTGGTAGATCACATCATTTATCATCTGGATCTGAGCCTCTGTCAGTTGCTCTTCCAAATGGTTTACGATTATGACATCCTTTCTCTCCGTCTTTTCCAACGCCTTCAGCCAGGAACTGCAAATGGGAAACTCATATCCGCTCCCCATCTGATTCGTTTCCCCAAGAAGGCTTTCAATATAGGCCCAGGCTCCTTCTTTGTGTCGGCTCCCCGCATAGATGGCGCAGCTGTCGCTCTGCATATGCACTCCGTATACTTGCCCGGCAGCGTTGGGAAAACCATAGACCCTGCATTGTCTGCCAAATACATCCACATAGTTCAAATAGGCGCTATAGCTGTACAGATAAGCCTCGCCCACCAGCAAGCCTTCCTGCAGTTCCCGGTATTCCCCTGAAGGCAAGTCCGTCCCTGCCCATTTCCCGCTCTCCCTGCACAGCGCCAGTATCTTTAAGAATTCCTCCGTCTCAAACGAGGCTTCCCGTTTCTCCCAGTCCACAAAGTCGTTTAACATGCCGCGCATCAGATACTCCAACAAATACGACGGATTACGGGAGCCGATATAAAGAGATTTTTCCCACTGATTTATCTCAATCATCTCATACAACGCCCCGGTATTCCATTGTTCGGCCATCCCGGCATATTCCGGGTTTATTACAACACCGCTCACCGCAAAATGCGGTGTCATAAGATACAGACCCCCGTTCACTTTAAAACCGTTCAGCACGTTCCAGATCAGGTCATCTCCATAGGGGGACTGCTCCAGATATGGGGTCAGATCCTCCAGATAACCGTTCCCGGCGTAGGACTTATAACGTCCCAGTCCCGCCATTTCAATGAGATCCGGCGCGTTCCCGCCAGCCATGTCTGCCTGCAGCCGGAGCAAATCATCCCACCAGTTCCACTCCTGGTCCTCCGGCCCCCGCATGGTATTATAATTCCTAATCTTGATATAATAATCCTCATTGGTTCGGTTGAATTCCATGATCGCCGCCTGTACTTCCTCCGTGACCCCCATGTATCGCATGGTTCCATAGACCAGTTCGGCACGCTGTTCCCCGAAGTTGTCCCGGTGACTCAACAGACTATAGCACAGATTCCCGCCGCTTTCCTTCCCATAGAGCCGCAGGCTTTCCTCCTGCGGGTCATAGGTCCCCGCCAAAACAGAGGAAACCCCACAGGCTGTCAGATCGGAACGGGCCAACAACCTGCCGCTGCCTTTATCGACAAACAGCAGTTCCTCCTCCGTGGCCAGGCACAGCAGCCCCTCATCTGAACCAGTCAGGCCAACGGGGCGCAGCGTATAGGCCTCCAGGTCCCATTGTTTCTCCGCCTGGTCTTCCTGCAGACAATATAAGGCAATTCCTTTTTTCGTCACAGCCACGCATTCCACGACGCCTTCTTCATTCTCCAGGAAAAAGCGGGCATCTCCGCCCAGCCGATACTCCTGCTCCGGTTTTCCTTCCTCTCCAAAACGGGTAACTTTGCCCCGGCCCGCCAGATAAACTTTTTCTTCGGAGTCCACATAAAGGCCGCTCCCCAGGTTTTGCCACTCCTCATCAACAGCCTCAAAGGCAGTGACCTTAAGCCAGGTCCCTCCCACATACTTTCGAATCTCAAAAACAGTTTCCTCCGGCAGATAAACCTGCGCATAGAGTGTTCCGTCCCTCTGCGCGATATTGATCAGGCTTTCCTCTTTCTCCTGCTGCCACGGAATCTCAACGGCGGCGGCTTCGCCGGAGGCATACTCCAATCGGTAAATGCAGTCGCCCTTTACAGCCGTGACAGCCCAGACACACTCACGGCCGCAGACTACCTGCTCAGGGCGGGAAATCGCCTGCGTCTGCGTAAAGTCCACGCCGAAAGCCTTTTCGTCCACGTCCTCTTCTTTTTCTTTCCCGCAGCCTGATAAAAATATCATTATTAGTACAATGGCATGGCAGATGCCGGAAATAATCTGTTTTTTATATGGCATGACAGTTACTTTTCTCCTTATTTATGATCTAAATCAAATATACAATATAATATATCTAAAAACAAAATATATTTATATTAACAAGACAGCACATGGTGCATACCATGTGCTGCTTCCTAAATTGTTAAGATAAGATCAAGTATTTAATCAAAAGCATAAATTTTTAAAAGTTCTTCAAATAATCAGAAGGAACCTGTCTGCCCATAAATATCACACCATGCCCCAAATGTAATTCTCTGAGCATCTCGTATTACATATGCCTCTACAATTCTTGTATCACCGCCGGAAAAGACATTCTTAGTAATCGTCGGTTTTCCTCCCGTAGAATCCCAATAATCTAATTCAACGGAACTTCCATCTACATAAGCAAAACGAAACCAAGCAGAAATTCCCTCTTTCTCAACCGTTACTTATACTTGGGTTCTCGATGACTGATTCTCTATTTCTTTTGCTGCTTCCGCCGCCTCAACATACAACATTACACTGCTACTAAATAACAATAAAACCAACATACATGCAACAATTTTTTTAACAAACTTCATTCTTTTATTCTCCTTTTGAATCTTTCACCCAATCCATATCTTCATATTATTTGGAGGAATAATTATCAAGTCTAATATTATCTTAAACTGATTTCCTATTTATGTCAAGTGGCAAGACCGTTATGAAGCAAATAATTTTCTACATTTCTCAATGACGCACCTATCCATATGCACCCAAGAACTCTTCGATCCAACAGAATCATCTGTTCCTTCACTACATTTTTAAACATTTTATACATTATTCCTCCCCTTAACCATTATAATCTGGTTGCCAGTCCCCCCTTCCAGTCGTGCCTATGACATTACGCTATTTTATATTGGGTTATTATATACCCAATCTTCTCCCTTTCCACCCCCATAGGCCATGCACCCTCCTGCCTGCTGCCGCATAAAATAACACAAAAGCAATTTCACATAGGGGGAGCCCCCATGAACCGAATCTTACATATCAAACTGCGGACCATATTGGGCATCGCATGTCTGGTGATCTGCGTTCTGCCCACCACCAAAAACATCGGGAAATCCCAGGCGGCGGAGGACAACGCCCTGGCCTTTCCGTATACTTCGGACTGGACTTCGCTGCCCCTGTCGGATGTGGCCCTGGTCAACAGCTATCTGTCCCATATCCAGGAAGCCTGTCGGGCCTATTACTCCGGGCAGGGAAAAGAAGTTCCCACCGTGTCCTGGTACTACATAACCCTGAAAGAGCTGCAGGCCGACCCCCAAGCCCTCAATCCCACGGTACATATTACATTCACCCTCATGCCCTATGTGGATGCCCACAACCCGGTGGGGGTGGACGAAGTGACTTTTGCCGCCTCCCACACGGGGCAGATCACGCTAATGGAATATAAGCGTATAGAGGCCGCAGCGGTTTAAAACCGCCACGGCCTCCATACAATGTCAACTCACTTCTATGTATTGAAAGGATTGAGGGGCAGTTCTTATTCCATACTCTTTCAGTTCCCTGGGCTCCACATACCTTTTGACATTTTTTAGTTTATAAGCCACTGCGTGCTCCCGATTTTCAAAATACTTATCAAAAAATGCTTATTGATCCCCGATTTTTTCTCTGTCCTCCTCCAGATTGTCTCAGGATCATCAATCAGAATATCCTCCACTTCCGCTTCTCCTACCACTTTGCTGATTGGGTTTGTAGAATAAATTAATATTCTATCCTCTTGCCTTTTGCACGCCCGCTTTCTAAACTCGTACCTTTTAGTACCATTCATTATTTTTTCTACATGTATAGGATTAATTGACAATAATATGGCACACATTTTTTTACCCCATTTCTTTTTATTATATTACAAATAATAAATTTTATCAATAGTTTTCGAACGTAAGTTCTGGACTTTTAAAATGTTACTTACATTCCCCTTATGAACAATCTTCTTAAACTGTTCATCTGTCAACTCAAAAAATCCCCAATAATTATCTCTTTTCAGCCCAATCTCTTCGATTAAATCATGCCGCACAACCCGTTTTTTAGTGCTGCGTTATAAGTCATCTTTATAGTTTTGCAGCTTCCCCTGTTATACCAGAAACGCAAGTCTCTCTCATCAAACACGCTAACTCCCATCTGCCTGCTTTAGCAGGCGTACAAATCAAGATGAGAAATGCCGTATTTCAGGCATTTCTGGGTGTGAGACTTAGAACTTCTTCGCGAAGCAGCCTTTGCTGCGAGTGATTAGAAGTTCTTCTCACACTATAACTCGTAAAACACGTCAAAGGATTCAAATTCATTCTGATGCCTTACACTCTCAACAACACAGATTGATGCCGCCACCGCTGAATATTCGGCAGGTTTCCCCTCCTCCGCAGTCCTGTATAATACAAGAATATCTCCATATTTTAGATTTTCAACCTGATCCATGGTACACACGTATATCTTATGGATAGCGTTTGTGTATGAAACATCCTCGGAATCCGTTCCACTTTTCCTTTCGCATTAAGAATGCATAAATGCCCATCCAATATAAGACCTCCCCTATCACTGTCCATCACTTCTTTCATGGCTCGAATCAGTGTTTCCTGATTGCTCTTCACATTGTTGACCCGCTTATATCCTGCATCAGCAGAGGAATGACAGCGTTCAATCAACTGGCTGGCTGTATATATGTGATACGAAGAATTACTCCCTTTACGGAAAAGTGTTCCCGCTGCTTATCCGAAAAATTTTGGTGAATATTATTTTCCTCTTCGATAATATCCGAAACATATTATAGCCCAAATTCCCGGTACAACTGCATATCCGGCATTTACTTGTCCATGATTTATAAGAACATATACGCCGCCTATAAATGTTAAAACCAGAAAAATGATTCCTGCAATCAATGCTGTTTTTTTCATTAGCCCTATCTTCTCTATAAGAAAAACTTTTACTATCATGCATATACTCAGCAAAACAAGCATAAATAATCCATTTATTAAAATGCTGGTATACCAGGGAGCGGATTGAATGACATACAAATTCGGATGCTTTCGAAAATGCCAGTACTTATATAACCCTGAACCAATGAAAACGCCTATAAAAGTGCCCATGATAGTATTTAGTATCTGATTTATCTTCTTTTTCATGGTTATTCTCCTCCTCAAAAAAGATATTTTAATGCATATTTCAATGTGTGGAAAATAGTCGGAACGTATTTTTATTCAAAAAGAAATATATATTTATAGGCTAGTTTTTAGTGGGTACACAAATCTTAAAAGGGAGAAGAATTATTTTCTAATATGTTTAAAAAGAATCTTTTCCCTACACCATGAACCCCCGAAAAAAGAAATATCCTCATGCCAAACAGCCTCCCTTCAAAAGACTACTGTCTCATTTCAAAACAACAAAATCTAATCCGTATAGTGTTCCAGAACCGCTTGCTGGGCCAATGCGGTCAGATAGACCACCTCATACTCCGTTCCGTGGCGGCTGGTTTTCCTGCCCAAAAAGTATCCTGCTTTATCCCCCTCCTCCGTCACCAGCTTCTTCCACTGTCCTCCCTGGTATTCCTCCTGTATCCATCCCCGGGCGACGGCATACCGCAGGATTTCCGCGCCTGATAGTTTCTTCACTGTCTGCAGATCCGCAAGACGATTCAGTTCCTCAGCCAGTTCCGTGGCCAGACACATATCCGTGGGGCGGAATAAAGCCGCCTGCATGGGCGTGACCATAAAGGGAGTTTTGGGCGGCTTCCTCTTCCCCTCCCGCACCGTCAGAGTCTGGGCGTCAGTACCTCCATCCGCCGCAATTTGGGAAAAGCTGTCCGGGCCCTGCTCTCCGAAAAAGGTTTTCTCCTTCCGGCCCCGGGTGAATTCCCGCACCGCCTCCAGAAAAGCCGGACCGTAGTTCTCGTATTTTCTCTCTCCCACACCCGCCACCTGCAGCATCTCTCCCTTGTCAAAGGGCAGGCGGATACACATATCGGTGAGGGTCTTGTCGCTGAACACCATATAGGGAGGTACGCCGCCCTCCCGGGCCAGTTCCATCCGCAGTTTCTTAAGCACATCGAAAAGCTCCAGCCCCCTGCTGTTCAGCACATCCGACTTACGGGCTTTCCGGGTTCTGGCAGCAGCACTTTCCTCTTCCCTGGCAAAACGCAGGATCAGGGAGTCGCTGCCCTCCAGCAGGTCCTGGGCCCTGGCGCAGACTTTGAGGACGGCATATTTGTCCGGCGTGGACTCCAGATATTCCCGTTCCTCCAGTTCCCGAATGATCCGTTTGATTCGGTCCTCGGACAGGGCCTGTAAGACGCCGTAGGTGGAGCAGCGGTCCGCCCCCAGAGCCAGCAGTTTGGAGCGCTTGTCTCCGTGCAGCGTTCCGGCCACCACATTGACGCCGTAGCGCTGGCGCAGTTCCAGAATGCAGGTGACGACCTGCCGGGCCTGCTCCGTGCAGTCCTGCTCCTCATATTCCCCCCGGCAGACAGAACAGTTCTCACAGCGCTGCAGACCGTATTCCCCGAAATATTCCAGAATATATTTTCGCAGACAGTTGGTGGAGCGGGCATATCCCACCATGCTCTGCAGCCGCTGGCTGTCCCGCTCCCGCACCAGCGCGTTCTCCTCCGGGCCCAATTCCTCGTTGGGAGCTTTGTTGTCCAGCAAATACTGGTTTACCATCACGTCCTGACCGGAGTAGAGCATGATACACTCCGATGCCGCGCCGTCACGGCCTGCCCGGCCCGCCTCCTGGTAATAGTTTTCCATACTCTGGGGCATGTTGAAATGGAGTACATAGCGCACATTGGATTTGTCGATGCCCATGCCGAAAGCGTTGGTGGCCACGATAACCGGTTTTCTGTCGTAGATAAAATCCTCCTGGTTCTCACTGCGCTCCTGGGCCGTCAGTCCCGCATGATACCTGGCTGCGGCAATGCCCCTGGCCAGCAGAGCCTCATGCACCTTCTCCACATTCTTGCGGGTGGCGCAGTAAATGATGCCGCTGTCTCCGGGATGACTCTCTATATACTGCTGTACATAACTCAATTTGCTTTTGGGAGTTTCCACGCCGAAAAAGAGGTTCCGGCGGTCGAAGCCGCTGATCAGGAGTTGGGGATTCCCCAGTCCCAGCACGGCGATGATGTCATCTTTTACCTGACTGGTGGCCGTGGCGGTGAAGGCGCCGATCACAGGCCGGGGAGCCAGCTTTTTAACAAATGAAACGATTTTCAGATAGCTGGGCCGGAAATCCTGCCCCCACTGGGAGATACAGTGAGCCTCGTCCACCGCCACCATACTGATCCGGGCCTGCCGGGCAAAGCAGGTAAATTCCCAGGTCTCCAGGCGTTCCGGGGCCACATAGATAATCTTGTATCTGCCTGTCGCGGCGTATTCCATGGCTTTCCGAATCTGGCCTTCCGTCAGGGAACTGTTGATATAGGCGGCGTGGACCCCCGCCTGGTTCAGGGCCTGAACCTGATCTTTCATCAGAGAGATCAGGGGAGAGACTACCACCGTGATCCCCGGCAGCAGCAGGGCCGGTACCTGATAGCAGATGGATTTGCCCGCCCCGGTGGGCATGATGCCCAGCACGTCCCGCCCCGTCAGGAGACTGTCGATGAGCAGTTCCTGGCCCGGCCGGAAATCTTTGTAGCCAAAATATTTCTTCAGTATTTCCTGTTTTTGCAATGCTTTGCTTCCTTTCTTTTTCCGTTCTAACCCCCATGATTCTGTGCGGAGAAATGCCGTTCTTCTCACACTAATGCATCTTGGAAAAGTACTCCAGCAGAATGTCCTTGATATGGTTATACCGCCGGGCGTAAGAGTTTTCGACCCGGATGATCTGTAAATGATGCTCCCGGCAGATCCGATTCTTCTTCTCGTCCCTGCGGCGCACCACCTCGTCCTCATAGTGCTCCTTGCCGTCCAGTTCGATGGCCAGCATGGGCAGTTCCTGCTCCCCCTGCTTTTCGTAGACCACAAAGTCAAACCGGCCTGTATAAAACAGATCGTCAAAGGTATCATTACTCTGGAACACCTGGGAAATGGGCACTTCCTTATGTACCGCGTACCGGCTCTGGCTCAGCCAGATATTGCTCAGCGCATGGCTTAAATTCCGCAGAAAAGCCTCCTCGGTGGCGGTGCTGAAAGGCTTGACCCCCAGAGCCCGGGAATTGGCCTTTTTAGGGGTTACAGCGGTCTTTCCGCTGCTGCGCACATACTGCACCAATTCGTACAGATCGTCCTGCCCCTCCTCCTGGTGCAGGCGGCTCAGATTCTTCTGGCTGCCCAGCACCACCAGCTTGTCCCTGGCCCGGGAAGTGGCCACATTGATCAATTCCTTGTTGTTTTTCAGCCATTCATATGTACCCGCCTGGGTCTGGTCGGTGACAGCCGTGGAAAACAGAATCACCTCTTTCTCATCCCCCTGGAAGGCGTGGACCGTGCCGCAGGTCACACCCGTGACCCCCGCCTCCTTCAAGGCCTGCTCAATCAGCAGCTTCTGGTTCACAAAAGGGGTGATAATACCGATGGAACGCTCCCTGTGGGCAGCGGCATAGGCGGCGATGGCCTCTGCCTCCGCCGGAGCCGTATTCTTCAGGCCCGCCTGGGCGTCCTGCATGTCCAGATACTCCAGGGGTACCGGTTCCTGGCTGACGGTCTTGATCTGCAGACGGGAATTGTAGTACTTTTTATTGTTGAAACCGATGATTTCGGGATGGCATCGGTAGTGGTTGTGCAGCAGGATCTCATCGCTCACCGCATCGCAGGCCAAATAGACCTTGTAGATGGAATTCCTGCGGTAATCATACTCCTCGGTAACACAGTAGCGCTTTTTCAGCCTTTCCCCCGTCAGTTCGTCCAGCAGGATCACCGGGCTCAGCTGCTGGGGATCCCCCACCAGCATCAGATTGTTGCCCCGCAGGATGGGTACCAGAGATACCGCCATATTGCACTGGCTGGCCTCATCCATAATCACCATGTCAAACAAAGGCTCCGGCTCCCCCAAACGATGTGCGGAGATACAGGTAGTGGCGATAATGGGAAAAATTTTCTGCAGGCGCAGCAGATTTTTCTTTTCCCCCAGATATTTTGCAAAAGCCTCCGTGGCCTTGTCCAGATCCTCCTCCTGCAGAATCTTCCGTAATTCCTCAAATTCTTTGTCGTCCAGCCGTTTCATATAGCCGGCCCCGGTATAATAGAGATATTTTTTCAATTCCTCCACATCATCGTCCACCAGCGCCAGGGCCTGCTCTTCCGACACCTTGCCCAGAGTATCCAGACGCTGTCTGATCCGCTTAAGCTGCCTGCCTCCCAGATCTGCCTGAAAGGGAAGCATCTGGGCTGTCATCTGCTGTCCATCCTGGTATTCCAAAAGACGCCGGATGGTCTCTCCCCGCTCCTGGAGGTCCAGCGCCTCATCATATTTTTTCAACAGATCCGAGAGTTTCCTGGCCCGCTGTTTCCGTTCGTCCCGATTGCGGTCCAGCGTGCTCTCAAATACGGAGACGGAGCGGGTGCGCCGGTACAGTTCCCGGATATACAGAATGGCTTCCCGCACCACCTCCCGGTTGCCCAGCCGCAGGATGGGAAAAGCAATGGGCTTCCCCCGGTATTCCAGACCGGTGAGTTTCTCACATACACCGTCTATGGGATGATTGTTGTTGGAAGCAAAAAGCACGGTCTTTTCATTGAAGAAGGCCGTCATAATGGTGTTGAGAATGGTGTTGGTTTTACCCGTGCCGGGAGGGCCCTGGATATAGGCCACCGGGTATTTCATGGCATTGTTGATGGCCAGCAGCTGGTCCATGTTGACCCGCTGGTTGATCAGGGCGATGGGGCTGGCCTGCCGGGCCCTGGGGCGTTCCAGCAAATCCCCGAAAAACGCCTTGATGGGCACGGGAACCCGGTTCTCCCGATACAGTTTCAGAATGGCCTTGTATTCCTTGTGCAGGTCCAGGGCAATGTCCATGCCCAGGCCGATGATATAAGGCATATCGTCCACCAGGGCATTCTGTCTGCGGGTGTGCCGATTGACGCAATCCTTGATCCGCTCCTGGTTTCCGGCAAAGTCCCGTACCAGTTCGTAATCCTCTGCGTCCAGATATCTGCGGATGCTCTGCGTGGAACCGTCCACCGTAAACTCCGTGCACACGGTGATCTCCTCGTCCGGGCGCAGCACCCGCCTCTTGATGTCCAGATTCAGGCTGCGGTAGGCCAGCACATGCAATCCCCTGGGCAAATGGACGCTCAGCACGTTCATGGCAAGCTGCTGCAGCCGAAGGGAGCCGTCCCGGCGCTCCGGCTGGCGGGTCTTGTACTGAAACTTTTTCACGATCTCCCGAAACTGCTCCTCGCTGAGTTCATAGACCTCCCCCACCAGCCTTTCCCGGTCCAAATAGCGGACCAACTCAAAATCCGCTATATAGGGAGTGGTATCCAGACGGTTGCACATCTCCAGATAGCTTAAGATCTTCAAGTTGGCCGTGTTGTCAAACAATGTCTTATATTTGTGGGGATTTAGATAAATATCCTCCACCAGCATCTGGTTCACAGGGCAGTAAGAACCCTCCACCACCTGGGAACACTGGATGGAGTCAATCTTGATCCGGAGATCGGCCACCGTATATTTTCCCAGATGCAGACCATCCACGAACAGAATTCCCCTGTGGACATCCAGATCCCGGATGCCGATCCAGTACTTGGTCAGCCGCTCTTCCTGGTTCCGATATTCGATGCTAAGCCATTTTCCCTCATGAATCGCCTTGAAAATGTCCCTGTAGACTGCGTTCATCTCTCCTCTTTCCCGCATATCGGGGGAGAAGCCTGCTCCCCCGTTTTCATGCGTACCGCCAGAGCGTCCGTATTCTAATCCACCACCTCAATGCTCTCGATCACCGGCTGGTACTCGGCGGGAACCATGCCGTCCGTCTCCACCGCGTTCTCACAGATTTCATCCACAATCTCCATGCCGCTGGTCACATAGCCGAAGCAGGCATACTTGCCGTCCAGGGCAGTGCCGTCCTGATGCATGATAAAGAACTGGGAACTGGCGGAGTCGGGGATATTGGTTCTGGCCATGGAAATGGCTCCCCGGGTGTGGGACAGGGAATTGTCCACGCCGTTTTCGCTGAATTCCCCCTTGATCTCCTGATCCGATCCCCCGGTGCCATTGCCATTAGGATCACCCCCCTGCATCATGAAACCTTCGATGATGCGGTGGAAAGTCAGACCGTCATAGAAGCCGGCCTTCGCCAGGTTTACAAAATTGGTCACGGTGATGGGGGCCTGGTCCGCATCCAGTTCCACCTCGATGACGCCATAGTCTTTCATGTTGATCTTAATATGGTGCTTGCCGGACAGCAATTCCTCCGAAACAGCGGGCTGGCTGGATTCCTGCTGCCCGGGAGTGCTCTCCCCGCCCTGGGTTTGTCCGCCGGGAACAGGCTCCGAACCCTGCCCCTGCTTTCCGCAGCCCGCCAACACTGTCACGGCAGCCAGACAGACCGCCAGAATACCACATAATTTCTTTTTCATAATTTTCTCCTCTCATTCCAGTTCCGTCTCTGCACTTCAGTGCCCCTACAGGGGAAGAAAATATCATCTGCACAATTCCCAGCTGACATTTTCTTCCGGGCACCTCCGTTCCGAGACTGTTTTAATTTCCTCTTGACATTTCTTAACTGAACCAGTCGCTGCGCAACAGCACCAAAAGCCGAAGTTCCTTCGCTACTTCTCCTGTCTAACGTCTGGCTTCCGGCCTGTAAAAAGGAAACAGTACATCCTCCGCCAGCAGAATCTTGTATTTCTTGGGCCTCCTGTAGGCATTGCCGTGCACCTCCCGGCGGCGGTACTCCCGCATCTCCCTGATGGGGAAATCTGCCAGGAAAATCCCCTCCGTCCCGTCCGCCTCCAGAAGCAAAGTATCTCTGGAACCGCTGCCGTCCGGATTGTAGGCTATGCCGTCAAAGGCATTGGAATGGCCGTTGCAGTCCGGCTGCCCCTGGGGATAGTTCACGGTGGCTATGCCCATCATGTTCTCATAAGCCCTGGCCCGCAGCTGGGCCAGACGGTTCTGCTCCAGGGGACAGGCGTTGGGCACCAGCACGATCTCCGCCCCTTTCAGCATCAGGATCCTGCCGCTCTCCGGAAATTCCCTGTCATAGCAGATCATGCTGCCCACCTTGACCTTGCCCTTCGCCGTATCCAGATCCGCCACATAGAAATCCTCCCCCTGCCCGATCCGGCATTCCTCCCCGAAATCACAGGTGTGTACCTTGGAATAAGTATATGCCTCCCGGCCCCGCCGGTCAAACAAAGTAATGGAATTTTTGGGCAGCTTTCTGCCCTCGCCGGCCTCCAGGTAAGTAATGCCTATGGCCATGTTCAATTCCCGGGCCAACTGCCGATAGCTTTCCAAAAAAGGGCTTTTCCGGGTGAGAGCCAGGGCACTCAGCGTCTCCCTGTCCTCCGGAATCCGATAGCCGCAGTTCCACATCTCCGGAAACAGGGCAATATCCGCCTCCAGTTCACTGGCCTTCCGGTAATATTCCAGCCCTTTTTCCAGATTCCCTTCCATGGTGCCCGTGGGCATGATCTGCAGCATTGCCACTCGTATTTTGTCCATATTCCGTTCCTCCATTCCACCTATCCCTTTTACCGCTTTTTACCGATCTGTTGCCATCCGCCAGGTACTCGATGCGTTTCCCCGGCCGCTTCACCGCCGCTGTACACCGCTTTGGCGCTTCCCCTGCTAAAACAACTCGTCCAGTAAAATATAGTAGCGTATCTTCTCCCAGTCGGGTTCCAGGCAAAGTTCCCGAAACAGGAGCATATCATCGTAGCCCTCATGGGCCCTGCCGCCATAATACAGACCGCCGAAATCGTTGGACAGGTCACGGTAGCACAGGGCTATGTCACACCATTTATCGGCGATACCCGTTCTGCCCAGGTCGATATAGCCGCAGAGTCTGCCTTCGTGCTGGAACACATTGGGACAGCAGTAATCCCCGTGGGACAGAACCAGTTCCTCCCGGGGCCTGTTGTCCCAGAGCCATTGCAGCAGGGCAGCAGGGTCTTTGAAACCGCCCTCGCCAAAGGTGTCCGGCTGTACATTGTCCAGATTTACCCGGCCGTTTCGCACTGCCTCCCCGGCCTGGGCCAGCTTATGTTCAAGGCGCCAGTCCCCCGGGCAGCCGGATAGATCCACATTCCATAGCCTTTTTAACCCCTCCGCCATCAGCCGGGCCTGCCCGGCGGGATCCTCCCTGTATGCCTCCCCGCACACCATGTCTCCGGGGAGCCTGCTCATCAACAGATAAATAGTATCCCCCTTCTCTTCCCAAGCCAGCATCCGGGGAACCGGGAGCCTGTCCTGCAGCCATGCCATCATACGGCGTTCATTTTCCGATTCCCTGCTTCGCTTTTGTATTTTCAGCACCCTGTCCCTGAAAAGCAGCACCGAGGAACCGGACATGCCTGTCTCGTCCAGCCTGTATGTCTCCTCCGGGATCAGTGTGCGAATCTTCTCCGGCAGCTGCATCTTTGTCCCCCTTTCCGTATCATCTTGCGGCGGTTTTGGAAATGATCTTCCGAAATCTGCTTCCCGATGAGAACCGGAATGTCAATGCCGCTCCCTGTATGTCCACGGGCGTTTTCAGCTCTTTCGCCCCAGGGCCGCTGGCGTTTATACTCTATTATCAGCAGTTGTCACCGATTCTCCAAGTATTATATATCAGAATATTATGTTTGTAAATGCATCAGATGGAATTATAACGCTTTTTTATAAATGCGCACCCATCTTCCCGGCGCGCATATCTTAAAGCAGAGGCTTTATGGGGCAGCCCGCCTCCGGATAAAGCCTTTGGGCTGACAGGAAATCTATTTAAGATTGTTTTTTGGAAAGGAAATCGAAACCATATGACCAATATCTGCAAATTTGAAGAAGACACCAAGAACTATCTGGCCAGATTCTACGAAATTCTGGAGGAAATGATCCAAGGAATGGAGGGAGCGGAGTTGAGCGACAGTCTCTCCCACAATTTCATCGTACAGATGATCCCCCATCATATGGCGGCCATCGAAATGTCCAAAAACCTTTTGAAATACAATCCCTGTGCTCCCCTGCGCATCATGGCGGAAAATATCGTCTCCATGCAGGCCAGGGGCATAGAGGAAATGAAAGAGGCGCTGGAACCCTGCTGCAAACTGATCAATTCCAACCAGGACCTGTGCCTGTACCAGCACCGCTTCCGGCAGATCACCCGCAACATGCACATTGAAATGAACAACGCCTGCTCCGACAACAATATCAGCGCCAACTTCATGCGGGAGATGATTCCCCATCATCAGGGCGCCATCTATATGGCGGAAAATGCCCTGCGATACTGCGTCTGCCCCAGGCTGCAGCCCATGCTGGAAGAGATCATTGTCTCCCAGAGGCGGGAGGTACGGGAAATGAATCGGCTGTTGGGTTGTTAGAACTCTACCAAAACAGTGCGAACAAAGAGGCTCCCGCTACCGTCAGCACCCCGGAGACCACGATAGACAGGCTGCCCATGGCTCCCTCCACCTCTCCCATCTCCATAGCCCTGGTGGTCCCGATGGCGTGGGAAGCGGTGCCCAGCGCAATCCCCTTTGCCACGGGTGCCTGAATGCGAAACAGCCGCAGTACCGGCTCCGCCAGCACATTGCCCAGCACGCCGGTGATGATTATGACCGCCACTGTTACCGGCACATAACCGCCCAGTTCCTCCGAAACGCCCATGCCGATGGCCGTAGTGATGGACTTGGGCAGGAATGTCACATATTCCTCGTGCCCCAGGGAGAACAGCACCGCCATGGCCAGGATGGACAGCAGGGATGCTCCCACTCCCGCCAGGATGCCCGCCAGCACTGCCTGCCAGTTCTTTTTCAGCACTTCGAACTGCTCATACAGCGGAACCGCCAGACAGACCGTGGCCGGAGTCAACAGGTAACTGAGGTATTTAGCCCCCTGATTATAACTGTCATAGTCCACGCCGCCGGCCAACAGGACTACTACGGTAAACAGGATGGAAAGCAGCAGGGGATTCAGAAATCTCCATTTCAGCTTTTTCTTCAGCCAGCTTCCCAGGAAGTAAGTACCCAGGGAAAGTACCACGCCGCAGTAAGCGGACGTCCTGATCAGTTCATTCATGGCTCTGCTCCTCCTTTTTCGGGACAGGTGCATCTGTATCTGCGTTGGCCTCTTCCGGCAGCGCTTTCCGTTCCGCCCCCGCCTGGTACATGCTGGTCTGCAAGGGTTCCTGGGAATGTGTCTGCAAAGGTTCCTGCAGGACTTCCCGGGAACGTACCCGCAGAACCGTCTGTGTCACCAGGCCGGACACCGCCATGACAATAACAGTAGAAACCACCGTCATGGTCAGATACTCCAGCCATGACGGGGCTATAATCCCCCAGGAGTCCATGATGCCCACCGCCGCCGGAATGAACATGACGGGCATGATCTCCACCAGAAAACATGCCGTCTCCCGCACGGAGGCCAGGGGGAGAATACCCGTTTTTAACAGGGCGAACAAGAGCAGAATGCCATAGATGCCGGCAGGAACCGGCAGGGGCAGCAGCTGGTGCAGGATTTCTCCCGCGAAGGAAATTGTCAGTATGATCAGGAATTGTTTTAAGTATTTCATTTTTACCCTCACCGTGCCGGCGGTTCCTAATACTCTTTCGGTACCTCACTGAGGCCATACCGCTCCATAAACTCCCGCAGTTCCCGGTCATCCCTTACCAGCATGACCTCTTCGAATTTACCGATGCGGAGATCCTTAAAACCCGCCACCTGCTCGCCGGTGCAGATGCTGCAGCGAAGGATGGGACGATGGGTTTGGGGGTTGTAGGAGGGGGTCTTGTTTCGTTCTTTACAGTTTTTCTTGCCAAATAGCATTTGCGGGCCCTCCCATCTCTGCCATTTATGTTCCTTACCAATCGTTTTGATAGACCACAGATGATGTCTTCCGGCTTTCGAAATTCGGTGATGATGCTGACAAAGTCGAGGAAACCAGCAGCATCACATGCAGTTCCTTGCTGTCATGATTTAATAACTCCCTTAAACTTTGTGATTTTTGATTTAGTTTCACAAGATACTTAAATAAATTTTACATTGATATTTTGCAAATCAAATCCAACAATTACTGTATTATCGAATGTACTCTATTATTTTTAACGATATTTCTTATTGTCATTAATGTCTTTATATACCGACAAATCCTTACGCCACGGCATCCAGAATCACCAAAAGTTTACAAAAATCAATCAGTTTCTTTTCTTTATTGGGAGAAAAATATTTCTCAATAAACTCAACAAATTTCATTCCTACTATATTATCATATTCTTTTTTCTCCTCATTTAATACTTCCACAATCCCACAATAACATCTGATTCCATTTTCGTATTCCATAACTATTTTAGCACATATATTTAAAATACAAGGAGAAAATCTTCGACCGTTCAATTCAAAGCGATCAATATGGTTTTGTACAAAAAACAAAACATCTTCATATTCTCTACTACAATTAGGTTCGTAAACATGTTTTAACAAATTATAAGATATCAAATGAGGAATGGGTGTGTTTTTACCTTGAGGTTGTAATATAATAGCGTTCTTTTTCATGTAATCATCTCTGATTTTAATATACAACTCACACATTCCATCACAACTGGCAGGACACTTATATAAGAGAGGAAATTTACCAAGATCTACTTTATCAACTATTTTTTTACAAACCTCGTTACACTCACGGCATGCAATGGACATATTATATTTGCAATGCTTTAAAACGCCGCCAAGATCTTTTTCCTGATGTTCATTACCATCTTTATCTACAGAATGCTCTAGATGATATAATCTATCCCCTTCAATTTCCACTCTTTTGCCACAATACATACAAAATCCTTGACTACCTTCAAATAATTTTTGTGCTATTTTAGGTTTACTATAACCTGAATAGTATTTCATATTCTTTCGTGGATAATCAATCTTATACTTAGTAGGTAATTCAACTTTCATCTTGCGCATGCTCCTCTATATAGTCAAAGAGAATTCTTTCCTTTGCATTTAAATCTTTCCTATTTAATCTTTTATACTCTGCTCTATTTTTATTATTCAATTTTCCTCTTTTTACTATATCCGACACACAACTTGATAGCAATATTTCCTTTGAGCTTTTCTTTCCAATATATTGACTCCTTATCCGATAGATTTGGCCAAGCTCCGTAATGTCATCACAATCAACAGATAGTATTTCATCAGGAGTTGTTTTTCCATTGTTGTAGATCACAGCATCCATTCCATTTATTCTGACTAATATCTCAAAATTATGTATCACAAAAACAAAACGCATCTGAGAAAAATACTCTACAAGTCTTTCTATAAATAAAATCATATTTTCAGAGTCAAAATGATCATCAAACTCATCAATTACTACCGCTTTACACCCTCTACTATTCGCATAATTTATCTCCATTATCAGACGTATTTTAGCAGCCTCACTACTAGATAGATTTGAAATACTATATTTCCCATCTACTTTAATAGTGTCTGTTCCCCCAATAATTGTTTTTTCATTAAGTAGCATTCCTTTTGTCAGCGTAATACCAGGCATAAAAACATTCAGTAATGTGTTGTATTTTTCTAAATCACCTAGTAGTTCAGAATATGTTACTACGCCTCCTGAATATCTCTTGTCAAATACATCTTTTTTAGAAAAGAAATCCGGATCATATCGTGTACTAAGTATAGATAATGGGTCAAAATCGGCATAACGCATATCCAACCTATCATTTGTCGGTTCTATAACTACTCTGTTCTGAGAGTCTATATAATAAAATTTGTCGCAGTTATTTTCAATTGCATTTTGTAATATTCTTTTTATGAGAGTCGATTTCCCGGTGGAATTATTTCCCGCAACGATAATATTTTTGTGATAAAAATAATTCTTATTTTGCAAGGTATTTGTGTAGATTAACTCAGAAAGATACTGCATATTAAGCATTTATTTTCTCCTTTAGTTTCTTTAGTGCTTTTGTTAATCTCATCTCTACACTCTTTTTATTTGATAAAACATTTCCTTTTTGAAATTCCTCTTCTTCTTCCAAAGAACAAAGCCACTCATAACCAATTTCTGATGTATAGTCAAGTTTGCATGTTACCACAAAAACTGCCTCAAAAACTGCTTTATTGCATTTTTTAGCTGCATCTTGTATTCCTTGTATATTATTCAAATAAGTTTTTAACCTCTCAACCTCCTTCTTCACTTCATGTGTATCCCACATCTCACTGATACTCGAGTACTCCTCCATAATATTAGACCAATTGAACGTTCCATTAAAAGATACTTCTATAACTTCTTCCGATTCTTTAAGATACAAATTATCTTCTTTTGAAAGAACTGTAAAATGATTCAGAGCAAGCATCTTCAATAATATTTCTATGTCTTTTGAATATGGACTTTCTTTCCCGTAGACCATC
>Ga0224742_10067_pt1 | contig 22428 bp, 16 predicted proteins | sample LIM_E_Water_Neg_FD_161631 | JGI IMG/M metagenome (GOLD analysis project Ga0224742, IMG submission 161631) | Enriched cells from gastrointestinal tract of the lab mouse from Pacific Northwest National Laboratory (PNNL), Richland, Washington... | ecosystem: Host-associated > Mammals > Digestive...
TTTAAACTACCCGTCACATACTCCAAATCCTCCAAATCCATTAAAAACTCCTGCAGCCAAAGCGTTGCACGCTTCCCTACCGTTGTAGGCTGTGCAGGCTGAAAATGTGTAAAGGCAAGCGTAGGAAGATTCTTGTATTGATCGGCAAATTTTGCAAGTTCCTCAATTACATTCACCAGCTTTTTATGAACAAGCTTTAATGCCTCGTTCATAATAATAATATCCGTATTATCGCCGACATAGCAAGAGGTTGCTCCTAGATGAATAATTCCTGCCGCCTTTGGGCACTGCTGTCCATATGCATACACATGGCTCATTACATCATGGCGCACAAGTTTCTCGCGTTCCCTTGCCACATCATAATTGATATCCTCAGCATGTGCCTTTAATTCGTCAATCTGCTCCTGTGTAATTACCGGATTGCCATTTTCACTTAATCCAAGCTCCATCTCCGTTTCTGCAAGCGCAATCCACAGCCGCCGCCACGTTTTAAACTTCATATCCTGTGAAAAAATATACTGCATCTCCTTACTTGCATAACGCTCTGAAAGGGGACTTGTGTATCCGTCTGTACTCATAAATTACCTCCTTTTATGCCTCGTATTCGCCCCGAATATCGCCTACTGGCGGCTCTATTGGATATTTCCCTGTAAAACAGCCTGTACAGATCGGCAGCCCTTTTACCATTTCCGTAAGACGTTCTAACGCAAGATATCCCAAGGAATCCGCACCAATTATTTTGCGAATATCGTCTACTGTCTTATTGTATGCAATTAACTGCTCCCGTGCAGGAACATCCGTTCCAAAGTAACATGGCCACAAAAACGGCGGTGAACTAATACGCACATGCACTTCTTTTGCACCGGCTTCTCGTAGCATTCTTACAATTCTGTCCGAAGTTGTTCCCCGCACAATCGAATCATCAATCATAATCACACGTTTGCCGTTCACTGCTTCTTTTAATACATTCAGCTTTACACGCACGCCAGACTCACGATTGCTCTGCTTTGGTTTAATAAATGTTCTGCCCACATATCCATTTTTCACAAAAGCGGTGCCATACGGTATACCAGATTGCAGCGAATATCCCAATGCTGCTGCGTTGCCCGATTCCGGCACACCTACCACCAGATCCGCCTCCACAGGGCAATCCGCAGCAAGAAACCGCCCTGCTTGAATCCTGGACGAATAGACGCCGACACCATCAATCGTGCTGTCAGGTCTTGCAAAATAGATATACTCAAAAATACATCTTGCTTCCTTATTTTGAGGCAGCGCGCGCGACAAATCCGAAACAATCCCTTCCTCTGGCGTAATGGTTACCGTTTCACCGGGAAGCACATCCCGCACAAACTCTGCGCCAATGGTATCCAATGCACAGGACTCTGATGTAATAATATAACTGTTTTCCCGCTTTCCAATGCAGAGGGGCTTAAAGCCATAAGGATCTCTTGCGCCTATCAACTTCCTTGGACTCATTACAACAAGCGAATATGCCCCCTCCAACTTGCGGCAGGCTCTGTTTACTGCTTCCTCCGCCGTTTTTGTCTGTAGACGTTCCCTTGCGATATGATATGCAATAACCTCTGAGTCAATCGTTGTCTGGAAAATTGCGCCCGTGTACTCCAAGTCATGCCGCAGTACATCAGCATTAATTAAATTACCATTGTGTGCCAGTGCCAATGTACCTTTTACATAGTTTAAAACCAGCGGCTGTGCATTTTCCCGTGTGGAAGCGCCGGCGGTGGAATAGCGCACATGTCCCACGCCGATATCTCCCTTCATGGCATCCAGTCCCTCTTGGGTAAACACTTCATTTACTAAGCCCATTCCCTTATAGGAAGTCACTTTTCTCTTAGGCCCGCCTGTTTCACTTACCGCAATGCCGCAGCTTTCCTGTCCCCTATGCTGCAGCGCAAACAGCCCATAGTAGATTGTGGAAGCAATATCTCTGCCGTCAAAATCATAAATGCCAAAGACGCCGCATTCCTCTTTTAGTCCTGTTTCCTCCAGTCTGCCTCCTAAATTCTCATTATACATAAATCTCCGCAATCCTTCCCGTTTTCCGTCCGCAAATATCAAATAAAAATTCTATACGATCTACTGTTAAAATTTCTCTTATAATTTGTATTAGAAATACTTATAGAGCTCTTAATTGATTTTTTAATGAAATTCATTTCCTGTCAAAAGTTTAAACGCTTCCTTATATTTGTCCACGGTCTTCGTCACAACCTCCTCCGGCAGCAGATAATCACTGTCTGGATTTGCCTTCAGCCAATCCCTTACATACTGTTTATCAAACGAAGGCTGTCCCTTGCCTGCCTCGTAGCCCTTAAGCGGCCAAAAACGGGAGCTGTCCGGCGTTAACATTTCATCTCCAAGCACAATCTCGCCTTGCTCATTTAACCCAAATTCAAATTTTGTATCCGCAATAATAATGCCTTTGCTTAATGCATATTCTGCACATTTTTTGTAAAGCGCAATGGTTACATCCCTTATTTTTTCTGCATACATACGTCCTTTTTCGGGATAAAGCTTTTCTAACACCTCTATACTTTTCTCAAACGAAATATTCTCATCGTGCAGTCCAATCTCTGCCTTTGTACTTGGCGTATAGATCGGCTCTGGCAGTTTCTCCGATTCCTTTAAGCCCTCTGGCAGTTTTATACCGCATACAGTGCCATTTTCCTGATAGCTTGCCCAGCCGCTGCCTGTAATATAACCGCGCACAATACATTCAATTGGCAGCATTTCCAACTTGCGGCACATCATGCTATTGCCATCAAACTGCTCCTTCTGGAAAAATTCAGGCATATCCTTTACATCCATGCTAATCATATGATTGGGCACCACATCTTTTGTAAAATCAAACCAAAATTTTGACATCTGCGTAAGAATTGCACCTTTATGCACAATTTTATTCTTTAAAATCACATCAAATGCAGATATTCTGTCTGTTGCAACAAGAATTAAGCTATCCCCATTGTCATATATCTCACGTACCTTGCCCTCTTTAATTGGTTTAAATTCTTTCATCTTTATTTTCTCCCTTCTAATTTAAAATACCTTATTTAAAACATCTTAATTTATATACTTCTCAAATTTTTCAAATCTCCTGCTTATCCGCTATTCATTCATATCCTCATCATAATTATTTGTTGGCTGATAGGACAAATCCTTTTCATAGCCAGATACCAACTCCAAGATTCTTTTTGCATACTCAGGATATTGATTGACAATATCTTTTACCTCATCCTGTGCCTCCTGCGCCGCTTTTGCATTGTACTCCATTTGTTTCCTTAACTTCTGACGGCGGATAATCAATCCATGACGGATTTCAACCATTTCCTTATTGTCAATTAACGCCTCTGCTTGGTGAAGCCAAATATTCGGATCTTGGATTCTACATTTGCGCAGCATTTTCACAAGCGCCGTTTGATGATGATCCATATCCATCTGCATCTGGCGTTCTTGTTCCCGCTGTATATTTTCCGCTAAATATTTATCCCATAATTTTTTTAGCTCACCGGAACTGTCAACGTCATATTTCACATATAAATACTCTAACAAATTTGTATTGTTCACATAGCGGATTTTAACAGTATTCTGCAAAAGCACCAAACGGTTAATTGCATTGTCCACACGGAGCAGTTCTTTCTGTGACTCATGAAACTTAACATACACCGTCGTTAACGTGATTGCGGCAATTAAAACAGCAATGACATAGCCTAACTGAACATCCAAATGCCATGCAGAACTAATAACCGCCAGCAGCACAATTAAAAACATCATTGCTCCAGTACAAATCACCGCAATTCCTTTCATATTGGTCTGCGAAGTTGTCAGTTCATTTTTGCGGAAATAATAGGCATGTTTCTCGCCGTCAAGCCTGCCCAAATCTTTTTTTACTAACACTTGATAATCCTCTGCCTGCCGCAGCCGCTCATAACCTTCCGGCATATATTGCTCCATACGCTCCATACGCAGATATTCCTCATTGGTCATTATCATTCTTTTTTCACGGATTTTCTCTTTATTGCACTCCAATTCGACAATTTTTTTTGCATACTCCCGCAGTTGGTTCTTCATATCATCAGGGAGCGCCTCGATTTCCTCCATATCGGTAAGATAAGATGTAACTAGATTGTATTCACCGCCAAGTGTTTCCAATTCCTTGGACGCCTCCGCCATCTGCTCCATACAGGCGGTTACATAATCTTCACGCTGCTGGCTGTCATGGATATCAATATCATCACGTTTTAGACTTGCCTCCTCCCATTCCGGACGGTAAACTTCTTCCTCCTCCTCTTTCCGCCGAAAAAAACCTTTTACTTTCCCCAGTAATCCCATATACAATATAACCCCTTTCCAAATAAAACCCTTTTTCCTCTGCTGCAATTCTACACTTGGGTTTGGTGCTTATAATCACGCTTTAGCTGCCGCAGAAGCGCGCCTGCCATTTGATAATATTCTTCTGTCTGCCCCTGATCCCGATATGTAAACAACTCTGACAGCATTGCTTTCTCCTTTGATGTATGCCACCGCTCCTCCACACGAGCACACTGTTCCTCTATTTCCCGAAAATCCTCCTCCCAGTCAGGATTTTCCCGTTTAAAGCTTCCATATATATAATCGGACATGGATCTTCTGCATGCCAAAATATATGCAAGTCTTGCCTGTCTGTCCGGATAAAGCCGATACGATTCATAATAGAAGTCCGCCGCCTTGTTGTATGCAAAATCCATTGCATAGATCGTCGCAATATTATAGTAAAGCTGCGCCCTTGCCAGATTATCGCGCTTAGGCAGATAATCCAAAAGCTCCGAATAGATAATCAGCGCCTGACGATAACGTCCCTGTTTATAAAGATATTCCGCCTGTTTCCGATATCGATCCGTACTAGATAAATTCGCCTGTTCTTTTAGGATTTGCTCAATCCGTTTTATAGTACTCTCGTCATACATATTCGTTCTTTCGAGAATTGTTGTTACAAAAGACGCCGCAGACATCCGTTTCCTAACAAAAATCTCCAATTCCTCTGCTAGTTCCGTAAGTCCGCACTCCAATTTAATCCAACGCACCAATTCCGCCGATACAATCGAATCATCCAGCAAATATACTTTATCCATAAAATAATAACACAATTCCTCTATAGAATACAGAGAAATATCAGAAATTTTGACATAATACGGTGTTTTTGCATAGTTTCCTACACATAAGCATACATTATTCATCAAAGAACTCCCATTTCAAGTTATTGAAATTCCAGCGGAAGACACTCCCGCCAGACCTGCCCCGTAGAAGGAAAAATTTCCCCAAATCCTTTATCCCGAATCTCTATCTGCACAAACTGCGCATCCTCCATAAAGAATAAAAGCCCCACACGGTTTGTCTTATTCCCTCGTACCGTCAGCCCTTCCAGCGATATCTGCGCAATCCTTACCTTACCGCCGTCCACAGGCGAAATCACCAGTGTAATAGTATTATTTTTCACCAACATTACATCCAATTCCATTTTGGCATCATACCAGTTTGTCCCTGCGTGCAGAATCGGCAAGTAAATTTCCTCGCGCCCCTTATCGCATTTCATACCAATATTTGCGCGTAATTTATCATCAGAAAGATATACATAAGATGTAGAAAGCGTCGAGGGCATTACACGCTCTCGCGCACCATAACATGCGCCCTTACTAAACAGATTGCTTCCTTGAAAAACACGCCTGTTGCGGCACATATATTTCAGTGATTCCTGACACCAATCTTTTGAGAAATAATCTCCTAGAAGGAAAACCGACGATACAAGCTGCTCCTCACATTGTCTTGTCGTTATCTCCAGAAGCGTTGTGTCAAGCTGCTTGAAAAAATCCGCCTGCGCCTCCTCTGTCATTTCTGAAACTTCCAACATTTTCATCTGCGGATATTCCTCCATTGCAATAAAACAGGCAACTGGATTTGTTTTGCGGTTCATCTGAAGACTGTAGCTTGTAATACCATCTTTTCCATAATCATACAATAATACATTGTGCACCCACATTTCCTGCGGCTGATGTATCATATATTGAAAGAAACAGTCTTCATGACTAAGAAAATATATCTCCATTTTCTTAGAGCGCATACGCCCTGCCGCCTTACGGATTATATGCATCAGCGCCGGCTTCATCTCTTTCATGGTAAACGCAATTGCACAAATATCTTCTACTTTAATATACGCCGCCAAAAGTGCAACCGCTTTGCGCATATATAATTCCAATAGCATTTCCGCATTGTATTCATCCTCCTCGATACAAATGCTTCCATTCTGTTCCGCAAGCAGCAGCAAATCCTGCACCAACGTTCCCTGTCCATCCTGCGCCGCCTTTTGCGCATCTTTCCCAATCAGCCAAGTTACCGTTTTCTCATCATCTGGTATGCGGCAAAGCACCGTTGGAATATTATACTGTTCCTCACCGACTACCATACTCAGCGTATCTGGCATACTCTGATCCACTCTGCAATAACTGATCTGCGAAAAATCATTCCACAAGTCAAAGCCAATCACTACTTTATTCTTCTTTGTCAGCTCTAGTGCTTTGTCAATAAACATCGCAGCCATAACCTCCATTTTTTATCAGCTCTAAGAAACTGTAGAAAAATAAGTGACAATCCTGCGTAATCTGAGCACTTATTTTCCTACAATTCCTAATACTTTGTCAAAAAACATCCGCCAGTTATATTACATGAAACAATTCCCGTGCACAAAAATCCTGATACAGATATTCCTCTGTCAACTGCTCCGCTGTCGCCTCGTCCTGCATACTGATTCCCACCATAATATCATTCAACAGATCAAAGCGTCCCTCCTGGTTTGTTTGTGTCCGATCGTTTTCGCTTTGAAAATCACCGAAAATCGTGTCACTGTGTGTAATATGCTCTTGCACGCCTGCCCCCTCCTCTGCATAGGTTTCCGTAATATAATACTGCAGTGCTTCTCCGTGGAAAAGCTGAAACGCGCTGACATAAATCCCCTCGTACATCTCCCGCATTTCCTGTATTTCATAATGCTCCGCGCTTGTCTGCTTCTCCTCCTGTGAACGAAAATCCAGTTTTTCATCACCAAAATCATCTAAAATATAGTGAATACACACTCTTGTTTCCGGAACTGTTCGATATTCCACAAAAAATCGGTTCCTAAAATAATGCAGTTCCGGCACAATATCCGCAAGGCTTGGATAAAATGAAAAATACTTGTCCTCACGCAAAAGTTCCTGCACCAGCAAATTAACCCCCTGCCGCGGCAGGATCTCCAAAAAATCCTGATTTTCAGAGGCATATTTTAAAATAGCAAGCTTGCAGCCCCTGTCACGTAGCCTGTTTTGACAATATTCTGCAAACATACAGTCAAATACACCGCGATGCAAAATTGCACCCTGCACAAAATATCCATAAGCCGATTCTTTTAGCAGCGCTTCCACAAGCGCCCAGTCCCTGTCCGGATATTTTGCATAGATAAGCAGGATTTCATCTTTCTCCGGCACAGACACTCCTGTGTAAGATATCTGTTTTAAGATCCGGTGCATAATATCTTTGGTATCGAGTTCCAGTTCAATTGCAGACTTCCAAAGATTCCGCAGTTCCGTTGTTCGTCCCTCGTAGTGAAGCATTAAATAACGCAGGATATTTTCATCATATTTCATACTGACATAAATATAATGCGCCACATTTATCAGAAATTCTTCACAGCGAAACTGCTCCGATGTAATATGTTTGCTGACCAGCCGTGCAAGTGATTTATGATTAATTCCTGTCAGCCCATAATGCCGCATCCAAACATACGCTTTGTCAAACATCCCCCGTGACACCATAAAACGGATAAATTCTGCACGTTCCTGCGACTCCATTTCCTCTGCGTCAATATCTTCCAAAAACGCATCCAACTCGCCAATCATATCATTATCATAATAAAAGCGCAAGAGTCTTGTCCGAATTTCCCTTTTAAAACTCTCTACTACTTGCGGCGATTCTGCAAGATTTTTAAACCGTCTGACATTCTCTGGCGTAATTGTAATATAATTTTTATCAATTTCGCTTAAATAAATATCAAAGCTTAACCGGCCCTGCATATATCCACTAACATAGGAAATCATCTTTTCTGGTTCCATGAGCTGATAATTTTCAAAGGGAATGCTTTTTGTAAAGCGATTACCGTTCTCATCCTGCAAAAACAGTTTATACTCGCTGCCGTAAATCGGTATCATGCAGACACCATTCCCTACAGGATAGGAACTTTCACCATTAATTTTCTCATGAATCACCACGATATTTCTGACGCGTGGATCTTCTATATAAATACGATGCATAAACAACAGCGGCGTAAAATCGTATGCAGCGTCACCGCTTACCATCTGTGGTACAAGCACACACCGATACAAATACGCAAGATTTTCATTAATATGCCCCGCACGAATCTGATCAACCACAAACCGTTCAATCGCAATCCGATAGCTTGACACCAAATCAGAATATTTCTCGCTGTTGCGCATAATATATGCATATAAAAACGCATTTAAGATATAATTTAGTGAACTTTGATAAGCAAAGTACATCAGCACCATGCGCGGAATTTCAAATCCTTTTTTCTTAGGTCTGCCGCTTTTGTCCAATTCCAGCGACATCATATAATATTCATACAGCTTCGTCACGCGAACAGAATACGCTACACCAAGCGCATACCATTCAAAATACGCCGCACCTTTTTTATCCCCTATAATTAGCAGGCGGCAAATTGCAGCGACCGTCTGCGGCGATTTGCTCACTTTATAAACTTCACATAAAATACGGAATAAAAGCGGAGAATATTCTCTTTTTCTTGCCGCTAGATATTGAAGCTGCTCCACCAAATCACTATGCAGCACATGATTTCTAGCGCCATTCCATAAAACCATTTCCTCAAAAGTGCTTAGCCGCAGCAAAAATGTTGGATTTTCCTGCAAAAGCAGCACTGCCTCGCAAAACATAACAGGACTGGTACAGCCGTTTTGAAACAATTCCTCCAAAAACTGCCATTTATACTCGCTGCTTCTAATATAGCGGTCTTCAAGATGCATTAAAAACCACGCAATCCACCAATCCTGAGGATGATTGGCATAAATCGACTGTATCTCATCAACAACACCTGTTATATAATCTTCATCCCGGTTAAACAGCGTTGTCAGATATAGATAATAACAGCGCGTCACAGCAGGAATTCCTTCACCCGTCATCCAATGCGCCAAATTATCCAAATACCACTTTGCTTCATTAAAACGTTCTCTTGTAATCAGCACCTGTGCCTGATAAAGCTGTACCATAACATCTTCTTCGTCTAAAGCACGCAGCTTCTCAACTTCACGCGCAACATCATCAACCCATTGATCCCGCGTACATTTCCCATACCGCATTTTAACGTAATATTTCGTTAAGTTTAACAGCGACTGATTGCGCATACGCTCGACTGTACGCCGCTGCGTTTCCTCCTCCATTAAGATATCCACTGGAATGCGATATATCTTACACGCATTATAAAATACAATGCAGCCGTTATTCATCCCTTGATGAAGCTGGGAAGCATCAATATAAAATGTAAAATTACAGATGTTATTTTCAAATTCCTCCTCTGTCAGCATATCCGTCGGAATACAGATAAATTTTCCCTCTACTGCTACCCGTAGCTGTGTATACCCCCAGCCATTTCTTGTAATACAAATAGTACGCGAAATGCTATCCTGCACATCCTCTAATATAAACCCCTCAATATCAAACTGAAATTCCAATATCGTCTTCTTATTTACTTCTATCAAAAACTCTTCTACATTCTGCTGATTTCCAGAATGCCGCGACAATCCAATATATGATAACAGCGCGTTTTTATCATTTTTGGGAATTATCATGCAAAATTCTGGGGAATAGAACAATGCAACTGCTTCTTCCCAATTTGCCTTTGCTAAATTGGTAAAATGAAACAAGTTTTTTACAATGCCAAGGGAACATTCCAACTGTGGCTTTTGTATCGTTATCCGAAATGGAATTGTATATTCACCACAATTGCTGATAATCACAAATTCACCACGAATAATACTGCCAGCCTCCGTATTTGCCGCATTAAAGAAATATTGTACTACAAATTCTTGCCCTTGAAAATCAAGCAACTGCAAGTTCATTCTGGTATCTGACGAATAAATTTTCCCTTCCGCATACTTGTCTGTTGCTTGTATGGTAAAGCTGCCTTCTATTATTTCTTCTGGCTTTGCTGACAGTTCAAGGCTTTCGCAGGAAATTTCCAAATAGCGCACCTGCCCTCTATTGTCCCTCATTGTTTCACTTCCTTAAAAAACGCATTATTTTTTAGTATACCTCATTTGTTGACATAAGACAACACCAAAAACGAAAAAAGAGACTGCCAGAAAATAAACATTTGCAGACAGCCTTTTCTTTTAATTATAAACATTTGCTTAGATTTCTTAGATTTCAACAATCCATCCTTCTGGTGCTTCAAGGCGTCCCATCTGAATGCCTGTCAACGTATCATAAAGTTTCTGTGTAATTGTGCCCATTTTCTCCATGCCGGAAGGGAAACATAGTTCCTCGCCATGGTTCACGATTTTTCCAACAGGAGAAATAACAGCAGCCGTTCCGCACAAACCGCACTCAGCAAAATCTTTTACTTCCTCAAATAAGACTTCTCGTTCCTCCACTTCCAACCCAAGATATTTCTGCGCCACAATCATTAGCGAACGGCGGGTAATCGAAGGCAGAATGCTATCGGATTTCGGCGTAACGACTTTATTGTCTTTTGTTACGAAAATAAAGTTCGCACCGCCTGTTTCCTCCACTTTCGTGCGTGTTGCGGGATCGAGATACATATTTTCATCATAGCCTTCCTCATGTGCTGTAACAATCGGATATAAACTCATTGCATAGTTCAGCCCTGCCTTAATATGACCTGTCCCATGTGGTGCGGCACGATCAAAATCGCTGACTTTAATGGTAAGCGGCTTTGCACCCCCCTTAAAATATGGGCCTACCGGCGTACAGAAAATTCTAAATTGATATTCATCTGCGGGCTTTACACCAATAACAGGATTTGTTCCAAATATATAAGGTCTAATATAAAGCGTCGCGCCAGAACCATAAGGCGGCACATATGCCTCATTCGCTTTTACCACCTGCTTTACCGCTTCTACAAAGCGTCCCTTTGGCAGCGCAGGTATTTCCAAACGCAGACAGCTATCATGCATTCTCTGCTCATTGAGATCCGGACGGAATACAACAATGCGGTTATCTTGTGTTGTATATGCCTTTAATCCCTCAAAGCACGTCTGCGCATACTGCAAAACACCTGCACACTCATTTAACACAATTGTTGCGTCTTCTGTTAATGCACCGTTATCCCATGCACCATCCTTATAATTACTGACATACCGCTGTTCTGTCTGCCTGTAACCAAAACCAAGATTTGACCAATCCAAATTTTTCTTTTCCATAATCAGTACTTCCTTTCGTATTTTTATATCATCCAAAACTTTTTATTTCATTAAAGTTCTATTCAATTATTATACGAAAAAAGTGAAAAGTCAATAAAAAAGGTGATTTTTTTGTTAACCGCGCAGATGGAATTGATTTACTAGTTCATGCAGGCGGCTGGACTGCTGGGACAATTCTCCACTCGTTGCCGCACTCTCCTCTGCCGCTATAATATTGGACTGTACAACTTCTCCAATTAAATCCACGTGCTTTGTCAATTCATGCAAAACTTGTTTCTGATTCTGGGAAGCATCACGAATTTTATCAACAGAGCCGGATATCTCCTTAGCCCCCTCTACCACTGCCATAAGTGATTTTGCCGTATCATCCGCTATTTGTGTGCCATTGCGCACTGCTTCAAGCGAACGTCCGATAAGTTCTGTTGTTCTACCAACAGACTCTGCACTTTGTGTCGCTAAATCGCGGATTTCATTAGCAACCACAGCAAACCCCCTGCCTGCTTCCCCTGCTCTTGCCGCTTCTATCGAAGCATTTAATGACAACAGATTTGTCTTGCTCGCAATTTCCTGAATTGCCATAATAATCTTTTCAATTCCTGCGGACGAATCACGAATATCGGTCATAGCATTCATTAGCTTGCCCATTTCCTCATTACTTTCCATAATTCGATCGCTGACTTTTTGCACAATTTGATTCATATTCTGCGCATCTTCTGCATTCGTTGCAACGTCATTCGACAGATTTTCAATAGAAGCCGCCAGTTCATCAACTGCCGCTGCCTGTTCATTTGCCCCTTTTGTCAAAGCCTGCGCTCCGGTGGCAACACTAACAGAACCCGATGCCACATCATCCGCCGATACAATAATCTGCTGTAATGTTCCATTTAATGAATCCACAATCTTCTCAATAGAAGTCTGAATCGGAATAAAATCACCGATATATTTCTGACGGATTTCTATATCCATATTGTTCTCCGCCATCTCAGACAGCCTCTGCGAAATATCATTGACATAATTGTCCACAGTAAAACTAATATGATTAATCGCCTGCGCCAAACGCCCCAACTCATCATCCGTATCCACTGCAATATTGATCTTTAGACTTCCGCCCTCTAACTGCGCTGCACCACTTAAAATATCCTGAACCGGCGCAAGCGATTTCTCAATGGTATAATAAATTGTCCGCAGCAGCAATGCACCAATTACTACCACAACAAGCATTAACTTCAACGTATCTGCTATAATTTCCAATAAAAACTCACTTTTATTTACAGCAAGATACAATGTCCAATAATTTCCACTATGCAGTTTTAATGGAACGGTAATACCAACACCACTTTTTTTGGTCGCATAATTAGTAATCCTGTCATTAATTACAGAAATACTATTGACATACGCTCCTTCCGGCTTCGTTTTAAGCTTCTGCGCATCGTCCCACAGTGATTTATATCCTGCCTCCGCAGCGATTTTTCCAACAGCTGCCCGGTCTGACGAATCAAGAAGTACCGTACCATCCTCCGCAAGCGCTACCATATGCGTTGAACGATATCCTGTTTTCGCATACTGCTGCGTCTGCATATCATAGAGCGCCACGTCACAGCCAGCTACACCAAAGAATTCATTTTCTGCATTATAAACAGGTGCAATAATACTAATCATCATAATATCTTCTTCGCCCCGCAGTGAATAGATATATGGTTCCATAACATACACTTCGCCAGAAGATTTTATCTGCTTATAATACTCCTTATCAAAATTGTCGAAAGCATCCTCATGCTTTTCAAAAGTAACACCCGTTTTATCTTCATTGAGATATGCAACTGCTTCATAAGCAATTTCTTTTTTATGTACACTGTACGGCTGCCCCTCCGCATTCGGAATCGCATTCTGCTCAAAGTAAGCAAATACCGTTGTGAAATTATCGTTAGAAGTCAAGACTCCCTCTAACGCATTATCAATCGCATCCCGTTGCTCCTTGGGATCCAATGCTGAAATATTTCTTAATGAATTGGCAAATCCCAACGCCTGCCCATATGCCATTTGAATATCATCATCAATTAAAAAGGCATTCTCATAGGCAACTGACACCAATTTATCCGTTGCACTTCTAATTTTTGAAATCATAGAAATAACAGCTGATACCACCACAATCAAAAAAAGCATTACTGCGACTGTAACTAGCAGCTTGGAAATAATTTTCCTGCTAAGGCTGTTTGTTTCCAACACACTATTCTTTTTTTCTTGCGACATAAAAAAAATACCTCCTCCGTAAATATATTTATAGTAAACACAAATAATATTTGTGTTTGCCTGAGCCGACCGCATACCGCAAAGCTGCTAAATTCCTTTATGCGGTCATGTGCGTCAATTATAGTAAACGGCAAATGCGTTTGTCGTTTACTATATAGTAAACGAATTATACCTTTGCGTTTTGCATCCAAATCTAATTGAATACACAGCAGATACAAAAAGTCAAAACGCAAATACAAAATGCGTTTACTATAATATCATAAAGTACCGTATTATTATACCGTTGTAAAAAATCTATGTCAATTCCTATTTTCCTGATTTTTCCACAAAAAAAGCATTTTTGCTAGTGAAACTATTTTATTTTTTCTGATAAACAGCAAAGACATATTCCAAGTCAAAATACGTCTGCTCCTCACTTTCCTCCACTAGTTCCCATTCCGGCAGATTGTCTAAATTGGGAAAAAAAGCATCTGCTTGATATGCATAGTCAATCCGTGTCACATATGCCTTGCTGCAATATGGCAGCAGTTCTTTGTATACACGCTCACCACCAATAATATAAATATCTTGGCTGGGATATGGTTTTAATACCTCAAACAGCCTTTCCATAGAAGATACCACAATACAATCCTTATGGTGCTGCGCATAGTCGCTATATTTTTTATCTGTAGTCAATATAATATTTGTCCTGTTTTTCAATGGCTGTTTTTGTGGAAAAGACTCCAGCGTTCTTCTTCCCATTACTACCACTTTGCCCGTTGTAATTTCCCGAAAACGCTTCTGATCACTAGGACATCGCACAAGCAGACTGTTTTGATACCCAATTGCCCAATTTTTATCGGCAGCTACAATAATATTCAAGTGTTTCGCCCTTCCTTTCACACATTATTGCAAATGTTTCTTATTCTTCAACTATAATATCATCAAACACGATTGGCAGCTTCTTCTGCAATTCTTTTAGCAATGGAACTGCCACTTCCCGCATCTGCGGATGCGCTGCCTTATCTGTCCGAAGCTTAAAGAAATTCCGCCATTCTCGATAGTTGGCAGTCATTGTAATCTCAGTCTTAGTACTGTTTGGCAACACGGAACGTGCTTCCTGCGGCGTTGCACCTGCTTCCATTAAACTAAAATAACTTTTCTCTGCACTGCGCATTGCATCCTCCCATTGCTGATAGGCTTTTGATGTTTCGTCCAGAAAAAAGTTTGGTCTTATCACAGTGATTTCATTGTGAAACTTATCTTTTGCATAATTGCAGTACCGCGTACTTTCCTGCGCAAACGAAGAAATCCGATGCCGCACAATCTCATGGCTTACTCCTCTGTCCACAATAAATTTAACCGACAACATAGAATGCTCTATCATTGCCGTATGGTCACGGTTAATCAGCATTTTCACCATTTTTTTCGCCGACTCTCCATCTTCCGTAATCAAATTCTCACTCTTATAACAAACACGCGCAATCTTCTCAATATGTTGTAACTCTTGCATTCCTCCTTGAGAAATTGGCGTTAAAATCTCGTATCCTGCTTTTACAATCTTCATTTTTATATCCATTCCTTTCACTTTGCTCAGATACCAAACATAATAAAACTTATGTTCATGCCAAGCATTTTCGTTTTAGTTATTGAAGCGTCCACTGATAATCATATATTTTCCGATAATTTCCGCCTTTGGAAATCCCGCCTTTATAATATCGAACATGCCTGTTAGACATTTTTTTACAATACCTGCGACCTTTACCTCCATGATTTTCCCATTCCCTTCTATAATAAGGAACTTCTCTGCTGCAAAATTCACCGTTAATTTTAACAGTATCCACATAGATAACCGGATACGGATAACGTACAATCCTCCATAACTGCTGCAATTGTTTTTGGGTTCTTAAATATTGTCTTCTTTGATATCCTCTTTTTTTCTTAGAATGAAATCGAGTATTATTTGCATACCTGTTTTGGATACGCGAATCGTTTTTTGCTTTCTTGGAAAATTTTTTTGATTTTTTAGTACGCACTTTTATCTGTGATGCAGCATGGTATATATTATCACAGTGTTCATTACACGCATTTAAACAACTGCCTATTTTTTTACAAAAGCAATCCATATATCGCGTTTCTATTATATATTGTATCTCGATATATTGATATAGTTCACTGCTGCATTTAACGTGGCTTTGACAATCTGCAATTATTTTCTGCAATTCATTCCCTATATATGGACAATCTTTACAATTCATGTATCCTCCTGTAGCCTTTGTGCAAGTTCTTCCAGATTTATATTTTCACCGCTGCCCCCGTCTTGAAAAAGCCAATACTTCCCATTCTCTACACGCAAAACATACTTTTCCCATCTGCCGTTTTCCTGATACTTATAACAAAACGTACCCAAGTCACCCAATTTAATCCAGAAGTTATCACTTACATTTTCCGAGTAACCTAGCTACTCATGCGGTCTTTGGTAGAACAATCCCGATACCTGCTGTGTATTAATTACATTTACAAAAGCTTTAGGGTCAACCCGCTTAATATCCTTAATAATTCCTTTACATTCCGCACGCGACACTACCGAATACACAATTTTACGTTCCTCGTGCTGGAAAGAGCCTTCTCCATCTATGACTGTTGCGCCATGATTACTGTCCCTTGCAATTACTTCATATACCTCCTTCGGATGATTTGTCACCACCAAAAGCGTATGTTGGCGATACTGCTGATAAAGCATCCGAAGCACCTGCGTAGAAGCATATTGGAAAATAATAGAATACAGCGCTTTCTCCCAGCCAAACAGTAAACCTGCTACAATCAACAGTATCGCATTAAACCCAAGAATTACATTAAAGGAATCCACGCCCTTACGTTCAGATAGAAAGATACCAATAAAGTCTGTCCCTCCAGTCGTCGCATTCATCATTAAACATAAACTAATTAAAAAACCATTGATAATTCCGCCAAAAACACTAATCAGCAGGATATCGTATGTAATCGCATAAGCTGGCAGAATATCCGTTAAAATATTTGTCAGCATAATTGTTATGCAGGAAAACAAAGTAAATTTTTTTCCAATAAACTTAAAACCTATATAAATCGGCCCCAAATTCAGTAGTACATTAATAATGGTATATGGTATCTCCACATTAAGAAAAAGTTCAAAAACTCTTTGTATTAAAAGCGTTAGTCCCGTTGCACCTCCCGGATATAAACCTCCAGTTCTTACAAACGTTTTAATATTCAGTGCCATAGCCGCCGATGCAAGGCATATTACAATCAGCCGCTTTGCATCCTGCTTTAAATTCCACTCCATATTGTTAATACCTTCCTTTTACACTTTAAAGTATGCCGCTTACAGCTGCATAAACGATCCATTTATGTAACACTTACATCTTTCTCTTGGATGTTTTTATCTGCTTAGGAACTGTTAATAAATAACTTTTAAATAACGCGTAGGATTTTTCTTCGAGAGTGCCACTCAAAAATCAAGCGCATAGCGGGCTATGTAATTAATTTTTGAGTGGCGCTATCGGAGAAAAAGACAAGCAGTATTAAAAGTTATTTTTGAACAGTTCCTTACTATCTTTTTGTACATTTTCCTCGCAGTCTGACACAAACTGGTCGAGATAGTACCGGCTTCCCTCATATCTACATCCCCCTCCCCTTGAAGAATTGCAGACACACAACAGCATCTCCTCACCACATTTATGCTTTTTTGCACACTTCTTGCACAATAATCCTTCCCTTTTACAAATGCATAACGTACAAACTAATACTGCCGTTTTTTCACAATCACTACACAGATAAACCGGCAGATTATTTCTTGATATATTGATACTCCATTTTCATTCCTGTTTTCAGAACCTCTTTCATTCATAGTCATCTATTCGTTTCTGATTTTATATTTTTCTTTCTTCAGCTTTTCAAAATGCCTCTCCAACAACGCTGTCACTTCCTCCTTGTCCTCTAAATTATTTAAGATCACCACAGAGCCAAACACATCATCATATTGAAAAATTAACTTATAGGGATCGCCCTTTATCATAAACTGCGCATCCCCCTCATAAGGCTGCACCACTTCACGCCCCTCCTCAGCAGCAATGCTCTCCACAAGCAGCCGAATAGGCTCAGATGCCCAGCCATTTGTATCCAATACAATCCATCCATCTTCCTCTGTCACCATATTAATTCGATATAACATTTTTACAACCTCCTCAATCTAGTACACCGTTTTTTAATTCCTCATATACCAAGCACTTTGTAGACGAAGATAAAGGAAACGGTGTACTAGTAGTCAATCAACAATACCACCACATCGCTTCCTTCACCTTGCAGCAAACATCAAGCACTTTTACTAAGGAACTGTTCAAAAATAACTTTTATTAAGATAATCATGCTCGTGAGTCAGCGTTATTGGCAAATTTAAGTACTCGCCAGTATATATTAACATACACCTACAAAATCCACAAGCAAAAACCCCATACTATCCACATATAAATAATCTCTATTGTTACAATTGATATACACAAAATGCCAAAAACAGGCATTTTGACGCGAGTGTGAAAAGTAACTCTCTATCGTTCTATACTTTCACAAGCAAAACATCACACTATCCCACAATATATTGAAAAACATTAAAGTTTACCAATTATGCCAACTCACAGGCGTAATAATTGTCAACAATATAGTAAAATGAATCGCTCATGCATATAAATATCTGCTACAATTTATACTTTACAGAGTGTTCCAGCCGCTGCCGGATTTTTTCTGCCATCTTCGATTTTCGAATACGTTCCTGCTGATCTGCCGCCGCCATTTCTATCATAAAAACACCTGTTTCCCAGAAAATTTGTTTTGTTTCTTCATTCATTTTGCTATATGCCACAATAATTGAATGTGCTTTCTTGGGAAAATCCGTCCAGACAGTCTTAATATCCGACAGTGCATTCATTTCTGTCAATTCCACAAGCTGAAAAAGGCTTTCGATAAAAGCAGCAACCTGTTCCTTCTCCATTGCAAATATCCACTGATTAATTCTGTCATACAACGCTTTGCGCTGCGGTACACACGACTGTGCACGCAAAAATTGATCCCCCTCCACACACCATGTGAGTGTAATATGCTGTGCCATACCAATTGCTGTACTTTTTATTAACGTATAATCCTGTTTTGTTTCCAGCAGCATACCAACAAATGACTCGTCTGGCACAATTTTTAGTATTTTATCCTTAATGCCATTATAATCATACTGTTCCAAAAAATCAGGGCAGAAGCCCGGCCCATCCATATTGTAAATTTTAGAAATCCTACGTTTTATCTCCTCATCACAGTTCATTGCAGCAAATACAGCCAGATTTCCTCCTTTGGAATGCCCGCCAAAGATAAAACGAAGATTCTTCTTTTTGGCTAAGAGTTTCGCCACCTGATTGGCATATGCTACACTCCGCACCTGTGCCCCCACCGGCGTGTGGTATGCCATATACAAATCTTCTTTCCAGCCAATCATTGCATCATCTGTCCCACGAAATGAAAGAAACACATCTCCGTTTCCCAACAAAAATGTAATTGCACTAAATTGTATCGTTTCGTCGCGGTTCATCTCGCACACATAAAACGCCGCCTTGGTATTTCGATAGCGCCGTTTTTCTACAATCTTTGCAAAAAGCTGCTTATTTTTTTCCAATTCCCATTTAACAGAAATAAAATTCTTCTCATCCATCAGCCTTTCCATATCGCGGAACGCCACCGCAGGTTTATTTTCCTCCAATCCTGAAACAATATTATCGTAAACATAATAAGAAAGGTGCGACAGAATTAATCCATCCACCTCACAAAAGGGCTTTTCCACAAAGGTAAAGCCCCCAAATTCATCAATATATGAAAGAATATCTCCCATATTCTAAATTCATACTCCCTTCTGCAATGCACAACGTCTAATATAACTTACACTGAATAACCCTATGTTCCTCTTGCCTATTTTCCTGATAGCACTATTCCCCAAGCCTTGACTGACGACAACATAAGGACTGTTCCAGTCTTTTGCAATGATGCAAATAGCGAGTGCTTGGTATATGAGGAATGAAATAACGGTGTACTAGAACAATTCACCATCATAATACTGTAGCAACTGCGTTACCACTTCCCCATACTGCTGCATTCCCTCCTCTACGCCGTTTAGCTTTAATGTTGTTTCCATAAGCGCATTGGATACTTTTTTTACTGTTGCAGTCTTGATTACCGCTCTTTTCTCCACGGTCTGCCAGTCCTCGCGTGTCAGAAAAATATTATCATCCGCTACAAGATCACTAATTCTAATATGTTCTGTACATAAATTTTTATCCCGATTAATCGAATCATAAAAATCGTTATTGACATAGTTGAGCACACTTAAATACCCACAATACTGCAAAAATGGATCATCTGAACGAATACAAGCAAGAAAGCCAATCATATTTGCATCGTCTTCATAGATAAATCCCTTTGTATGTGCAAGTTCATGACAAACCGTCGGTGCTACATTGGTTATGTACATCACAGAGTTAATATTCGCTTCCAATGAAAACGGAAAATAATATCCCATAATATACTGCTGGCTAAAAAATTCCGAACAAGTCAAATACTTCGGTGTAACATAAAACCCACTAAGTAAATCATATTCCTCACCCAGCTTTATCATTGCCTGTTTTGCTGCTGCTATCAAATCACCATTGTAAACCGCATCACCGTTATCATCACGTGCAATCTCCAACGCAAGCGTATTGCAACGTTCCACGATAAAGTTTCGCAATACCGCTAAATTCTGTCGTGTATAACACTGCTGTTCATTCGGCACTTGCATTACCGCATTTTCCGAAAGGTCAACAACCATAGATTCTTCTTCGCGTTTCACAAGATATTTCTCTGCAAAATCCGTTGTATGATAAAGAATAAAACAATTCAATGTCATAATATAACAGACAATCAATACAATCCAAGCATACACCGTTCCAAAATAACGCAATACTGTCCGATAACGGTTTTTTTGAATCATATTCCAGATAAAAAATCCAATTCCAAAAACAGTTATCACAACAGCCAAAACAAGCATAATTTCGCCAACACTTACAGGTACAATGCTTGTCAATCTTGCATAAGTATTTAACCACAACGGGAAAATATATTTCACATACCAATCACAAAAATCTACACAAAGCCACGCTGCAATATTTAACACTACCACACCGATTATACCACAAGCAAATGCCATTTTGTGAAATTTTATACTTTTTTTGGTAATTTTTCTCGAATTATTCATCATATTCACCCCTTGAAAAGATGCAAGTCTTTGTATACTATGCATATTATCACAATTTTATTATCAAAGTTTAAATAAATTATGAACATTCGACAAAATTATCAATAAAATCTGTAAAAAGGAGCAGTCGGAAAATAATGCAGTATGCCCATTATATTGTCTGAATTATTTATCTAAGCAACAATATATTGTGGGCAAATTGCATTATCCGACAGCCCCTTTTTATTATATTTCTCCCCATACTACCATCTTTCACCAAGGAACTTAATTACTACATTTCTCCCAATACAAAAGCAGCATATTTTCCAGCGTCCTTCACACTGATATTCGCTTTCATATACACACCGTTATCTCGATAATCTGTATTAAATACCACCGCATTCTCGTTGAAATATGACACCACATCTCCTCTTTTATACGGAATCAGCAACTCACAATCACGATAACCGCCGGCAAGTTTCTTTGAAATCAGAGTTAACAATGCATCAATACAGTCCGGCGACTTTGCCGACAAATAAATTTTATCTTCCCCCTGAACCGTAGCAAAATGCTCCCTTCCACATAAATCGATCTTATTAAACACATAAATTACAGGAATACTCTGCGCACCTAATTCTTGCAGTGTTTCCTCTGTTACTTTCATATGCTCACGATAATTCTCATCCGAATAGTCAATTACCTGTAACAGCAAATCCGCTTCGCGCACTTCCTCTAACGTAGAACGAAACGCCTTTACAAGCCCATGCGGCAAATTAGAAATAAATCCGACCGTATCCGACAGCAAAAACGCATTTTTATCTGGTGGTGCAATTTTGCGAACCGTTGTATCAAGCGTGGCAAACAGCATATCTTTTACAAAAACCTGCTTTTCCGTATCTTCCACATATTCTGAAAGCAGCATATTCATAATCGTAGATTTTCCAGCATTGGTATAACCGACAAGGGCCACTCGCGGAATTCCTGAATCTGCACGCTTTTTCCGCTGTGTCTGCCGCTCTCCCGAAATTGCATCCAATTCTTTACGCATATTGGTAAGACGACGTTCCAAACGCCTTCTGTCCAATTCCAGCTTTTTTTCTCCAAGTCCTCTGCTGCTCATTGAACCACTTGTGCCGCCCTGTCTGGATAACGCATCATGAAGCCCCACAAGTCTTGGCAGCATATATTGCAGACGCGCCACTTCCACCTGCAGCTTTGCCTCTTTCGTTCTCGCCCGCGCAGAAAATATCTCCAATATCAACGTCGTTCTATCCATTACCGGCGTATCCAATTCCTTTTGCAAATTCCGCAGTTGAATCGGTGACAGCCCATTGTCAAAAACAACAATATCCGCCTCCAATGCCCGTGCCATATCACGCACCTCCTGCACCTTCCCCGATCCAATATACGTAGCAGTAT
>Ga0224742_10068_pt1 | contig 22401 bp, 18 predicted proteins | sample LIM_E_Water_Neg_FD_161631 | JGI IMG/M metagenome (GOLD analysis project Ga0224742, IMG submission 161631) | Enriched cells from gastrointestinal tract of the lab mouse from Pacific Northwest National Laboratory (PNNL), Richland, Washington... | ecosystem: Host-associated > Mammals > Digestive...
ACCCCCTCATCATTCATTTCAATTATCTCAATATTATCATATTCCTCCCCAAGACGTCTGCATAAATCTCCCGTCCCATCAGAAGAACCGTCATTGACAACGATAATTTCCAGATTATTGTATGTCTGCCCCTCAATACTCTCAATGCACGCCCTTAAATAATCCTGCCCATTATAAACCGGAACAATCACACTGATAAGCGGTTTTTCTTCCTCTGTATGTCCCATTCCGGTTCTCCTTTCCACTTCTGCTCTGCTATACTGTAGCCGGACATAGATCCGGCATGGACTTTTGTCCGGACAACTGTCCGGGGCGCACCTTCTTGTTGCGGCCGGGTCACTGCCCGCGGTAATAAATGATCATTGCCAGCCGCAGCAGCCGGACTGTGACCCCATTGGGATGGCGCAGCACCAGATAAAGCAGCCTGTTAGCATTTTCCCCAGCCGTCACTTTCGTGCTGCGGCACAATTCCCGCACTTCTCTTTCCTTACAGATATCCAAAATGTTTTTCTTATATCCTTCAGGATTTCCTCTGGCTTCATTTTTAAGGGCCAGAAAAATCATGAATATATGCTCCTGGTCTGCTTTCTTTTGCATTTCCGAAAGTTTTTCTCCCTGAAACTTATCTCTTAAGATTTTTTCCGTCATACGGCGCAGGAGTTTAATATTTTCGTACATACCCTTATTATATTTGTGAATCATGGAGCTTGTCACATAAAGATAATGATAATAAGCTTTATGATCCATCACCACCAGCCGCTGGCAGTCGAAAAGGGCCGGGATCGTAATGGTACTGTCTTCTGCCATCCAGATGGCCGGGTCACTGTATTGGTAATTATCCTCTATCAATTTTCTTGCAATCAGCTTCATACAGCGGGACGTGGCCACATAGCGCCGCTCCTGCCCCAGCAGATTGGGAATCACTTCCCTTTCCACAGCCTGCCTGTCATATTCGCCGGGTGGAAGCTTCTGCCATACATATTGTGTACTTCCGTCCTCTTTTTCAATCACATAATCGCTTGCAATGATTTCCTTTTCATTTCCCGAAAGGCAGGCCGCCATCTCCCCTATCATATGGATATCCACCCAGTCGTCGCTGTCCACAAAGCTGATGTATTCCCCTGTGCTCTCGTCCACCCCTCCTTTCCAGGCGGAAACCAAGCCGCCGTTTTCCTTGTGAATCACCCGGATTCTTTCATCCCCAAGAGCAAGGTCATCGCAAAGCTTTCCGCTTCCGTCCTTTGAGCCGTCATCCACAAGCAGGATTTCCAGATTGTCATAGGTTTGCCCCGTCAGTGTATCCACGCAGCGTTTCAAATATTTTTCTGTATTATAGACCGGAACGATAATGCTGATTTTATATTCCTTCATGAAAGCCCTGAAACCTTTCTGTAAATCTTAAGAAGCTGTTCCATGTTATTTTCAATGGAAAATTCCTCTGATACCTTTTTCCTTGCCCGCTCCCCAAGCCGCCTGCACAGCCCTGCATCCGCCAGCAGGCTTTCCAGCCCTTTCTGCAGGGACTTCGCGTCTTTCGTGGCTACAAGCAGTCCGGTGTCCCCATCCGTGATCATCTGTGGGATCCCCCCCGTCTCTGCGGCCGCAATGGCACAGGCGTATGCCATGGCCTCAAGAATCGATACCGACTGTCCTTCAAAATAAGAGGGAAGTACGAAAATATCGCACATCTGCAGATACTTTTTCTTCTCTTCCCCGGAAATCCAGCCCAGCCAGGTAATAAATTCCGGGTACTTTTCCGCCTGCGCTTTCAGTCCGGCGTCCTCCCAGATTCCTCCCAGATACAGCTCTGCTTCGGGATACCTTTCCCTCAAGTCAGGCATGATTTCCAACAACTCTCCGATGCCTTTTTCCCTGCACAGCCGCCCCAGAAATAAGATTTTATGCTGACCGTATTCTTTCTGTCCCTGTTCAGGCACTTTTATGGAATCGGGCAGTACCGTAATTCTGTCTTTTGGCATCATTGCCCCGAAAAACTCTTTCCAGACCGGAGCCAGCACAAGAAATGCATCCCCCATGGACAGCACCTTATCTATCTTTTTCCGCCCCCGGTCACTTTGCTCGTTGTAATAAAAAGTTTCAAAATCCCCACCATGCTGATGGATGACGATTTTCTTTCCGGCATGCTTTGCCGCTTTTATAAAAAGGGATTTCCTGTAATAACTGCTGTCAGAGGCCATATTGACATGAACGATATCATAGCATGGAAGCTTTATGCAAAAGAGACAAAACGCCTTTGCCGCCTGCCCCAGCTTGCGGAACTTACTGCCTTCCACCATGGTTCCGATATAGCACAGGTCAATCTTTCTATCCAGCCCGGCTTCATAATAATTGTTTACTACGCCGGAGATTCCCCCATGGACGCTTCTGTCCGGCCCGATCATCAGCACTTTCAGTTTTTTCTGATTTTCCACTATTTTGACCCCCGTCCTGCAATCACCACCCAGATGGTGCGCAACAGTATCTTCACATCAAGGGTAAGGGACCAGTTGTCAATATACTCCAAGTCATACTTCACCACATCGTCAAAATTTTCCACCTGGCTGCGCCCGCTTACCTGCCAGAGCCCGGTAAGTCCCGGCGTCATGCTGATACGCCTTCTGTAATACTGGTTATATTTCTCAAACTCATCAGCGGTGGGCGGCCTTGTCCCCACTAAAGACATGTCACCCTTTACCACATTGTAAAACTGGGGCAGTTCATCAATACTGGTTTTCCGTATAAATCTGCCCACTCTGGTGATACGGGGGTCATTCTCCATCTTGAACATAAAGCCCTGTATTTCATTCTGGTCTTCCAGCTCCTTCTTCCGCTCCTCCGCATCTGTATACATGGAGCGGAATTTATATATCTTAAACCGCCGGCCGTTGCGCCCTATCCTAATCTGGGAAAAAAGGACCGGCCCCTTGGAATCCAGCTTAATGGCCAGCGCCACAAAGGGCGTAAAAACCAAAGTGATCAAAAGCCCTGCAATTCCCCCTGCAATATCCATCACCCGCTTGATAAGGAGCCTTTTGTAACTGCTCTGGAATCTGGTATATGTGATAACAGAGTAGCCACCGAAATTTTCGATTTTACTCCGTTCCGGCTGGGTGCCGGGCAGTTCCAGACAATAATGGCAGTCCACTCCCATCTCATCGAACCCGTTCAGCATCATCTGTATCTGCTTCTGCCGCAGCTCGGGCACATAAATAAACACTTCATCCACTGCCATCAGCGTTACGTCTTCCATAAACTTATCATCTATGGGTATCACCGGGATCCCGTCCAATCTTTCCCCTTTCTGCAGGGTATTTTCCTCCTCCGCGGCGCCTTCTCCCTGCACACTTTCCGGACAGGCAATCCCTACAATCTGGTAGTTAATGTCCAGACTGGCCTGCAATTGTTCCAGTACCTCGAAAGCCATAGCCTTCTGGGTGATGACCAGCACCTTGATCCTGGAAATTTCCGACCGGTAGTGAATCCTCATCCCCTTCTTGATGAGCAAATGGAAAAGCATCATCAAAAGCACATTGATAACAGGAAAGTAAATCATAACAAGGCGCGCAAAGACATCCGCCCACTTGAAGAAATACATGATGCTCTGGGTCACCAGCATCATGATGATATTAAATTTCAGTATTTCTACGGCTTCTTTCCCAATACCTCTTTTTAAAAAGTTCCTGTTCCAGTCAATAAAAAATGTATATATAGTACAAAACAGCAGAAAAACAAGACACACCTGAAAGTGTATCCCCTTATCTCCCATATCCCTGAAATTCCCAAATCTGATATAGGTGGCAAGTACAAAGGAAATGCCAATCGCCACAAGATCTGCAAACCAGAGTCCGTAAACCTCAACAATCTTATTCTTCTGATTCATGCTGCGCCTCAACTTTTAAATCCACTGCCGCCGACAGTGTTACCCTGCCCGGATGATTCAACCTTTTATCATACGTCTGATTTTCCTTGCCGCCTTCCTGCAAAACCGTCTGGCCTTCATGGAGACCGCCGTATAGAACCGTCTGATACCGCTTACCGGGGGCATAATCAGATACCGGTAATCCTCTATATGGGCCAGCAGATATTCCGGGTAGCTTTCATCCACCTCCACCCGCCTGAAAACTGCATCCCTTCCGAACATATCCTGTCCCAGAATCAGCCTGTCCCTGGCTTCCGCCAGTATGTCCTGATTGTTATACTCCTGATGGGCCGCCGCCACCACCTTTGTGCCAATTCTTTTGGACACATCCTCCTCACGGCTGCTGCCCATGTACCCAAAGTGCCAGCCGCCGTCCGCTACCCGCACCGCATTGGCAGCCGTGGTAGGCGCTTCCCGCAGTTTAATGATTCCCTTTGAAGGAATGCTCTTTTTGCTGAATATTTTGGTACCCAGCCACATTTTTCTCTCCACCCCCGGAAATTCCCCGGTAATGGAAAGCAGTTTTCCTGACACTTCCTCCATATTGATGAAGCAGTAAAACATTCTCTGGGCAAGGTGGTAAATCCTGTCCGGGTCAAACTCTGCAATGATCTTTTTTAAAACTTTTGGATTGGGTATTTCATCCACATCGCTTAAGATGATCACATCTTCATCCGACGCCCCCTTAAGTCCCCTCTCCAGAGCGTTTTTCTGGAAGTTGTCCCTCACATGGGTGGTCACGTCTAAAGGGGAATTGTCCACCACAATGTATTCTATTTTGGGAAGGAATTCCTTAAACATTTCCTTGTTTTTTTCAAAACACAGTTCCTTTGGCTCTCCCGAAAAAGTTACGGTAGCTTCCTCTATAATGAACCTGTCCACAATCGGGTTTAAGATATTCAGCCGCAGCTTAAGGATATCCAGTTCATTAAAAAAGGGAATGCAATCATATACCATCTGTTTATCTCCTATATTCTGTCCGGTCCCGGAGCCCTCTGCTTTCACCACCATGCAGCATCCGGCTCCTGTCAGGCCGCCTCCTGCAAAATCAATGTCTCCAGAACAGCAGCGGCCTTACCATACCTTTGAACTTAAGCCATCTGCGCATCCATGGGTTTACAAATCTGGGATACTGCTTATTTCTTCCCCACCATTTATGGAAAACGAAAGGAGCGTCCACATCACGGACTTCCGGCACCGGATGTTCGTGGCTGAAATATTTCGCCACTTCCACCGGGGCAATCTTCATTCCTGCCTCCTCAATCCTGTGCTTATTCATGCAGCACAGAAAAACATCTTCATTATAAAATCCGTCCTCATCCTTTTCCCATTCAAGCCCTGCCTTCCCGGGAAATTCCAGCAGCTTCTTACTCCGCAGGGAAACACTGTTTCCCACCCTGCACAAATTCCCATATATGTCATGATAGCAGTGCTGTGTCCCCGGCTTAGGCGCCGGCCAGGGTGCGCCGATATAATCATATTCTAAAAATTTATCCTGCCACTTTTCCGGGTGGACTACAAAACCGTCGTAATGAATCAGCAGTACATAATCTGTGTTGATATAGTTTCCCAGCTCATACACCATCTTATAGTTAAAGCAGTCGATATCGTTTAATCTGGAGGTATGTTTATATGTGATAGTATCCGGCAGCCCCAAAGGTTTTCTGTGTGTGATCAGCACAACCTCCCCGAACGCAATCCCCTGCATACTGTACTCCAGTGCCTTGATGGTTTCGTATACTTTTACGCTGGTCATGGCCGCCAGCGTTACCTGGGGCAGCTTTAACTTTGATCTGCTCCGTCCCTTATCCTTACTCATAGATAACCCCATTCTGCTTTTGTATTCTCCTAAGTACGGCCCGCCATACTTTTTTCAGGTAAAACCAGCCGTAAATCAGCCGCCTTCTTACATTCTGAAAGAAAAATCCGGCTTTCCCCGGCTTTTTGTTCCTTTTTGCATACTTTGCAGATGTTTTCTTATACTCTGCCAGTTCTTCCCGGCATTGCCGGGCACTGAACATTCTTCCGCTGCGGTCCATATAGTGGAACAGGCTGTAGATGTTCTGCTCCGATGCCCAGTATCCGTCGGAAACATTGTGTCTCGCCCAGTACTTGGGGGCAATGGCAAATTTCAGCGTTTCACTGGTATGGGCCGGAAGGCAGGCAAAAGATGAATTGGAAAGGAGCAGATAATAAGCATTTTTTAGGGTGACATAATCCTTTCCTATATCAAAATGATGGGCCGGAATACCCGGAAGCACTTTCGCCGCTGTCTCCACATCATCGGTAATGATCATAAACTCCATATCCGGGCGGATTTTCTTCATTTCCTTTATGCCATGCATCCAATACTTTTTGTCGATAAAAAGCTCCGGGCTTCCCGTGTACTCCCCTCCCCGCATATTGATAATACACAGGTTTTCCCGGCTGTACTCGTAAGAATCATATTCCGGCTTTACCTTGAGCCACTGCTTTACCCTGTCCAGGTATTTAATAAAATAAGACTCGTCCTGCATGTTTCCATAAATCAATGTGTTGTCCTGTACATGATGAATAGCTTCATCTGCCCCTGCAATATAACATCCATGCTCCATGTCATGTCTGGAATTTCCTATATAAAGTCTTACTTCCGCATCCTGATAAATCTTAAAGTTCTTCTTCTCTTCCTCTGAAATGGCATGTCCCAAATACATGTCCATAAAATACATGCCGCGGTCGCTGTGGATATTGACGGCAAAACGCTCCTGCCCGGCAGTTCCGAACTCATATCCGTTTTCCTCCGCCACCGCTCTGGCGGTCACATAGCAGAATAACTGGTTCCCCAGCCCCTGTCCGTTAATAAATTCTGTTCCTACCATTTCATTCCTCCACACCAGATCCCTTCTGCACGAAACTCCTGTCAGAAGGCCTGATACCAGATTTGGCCTATATTGCCGATTAATGCTGCCATTTCACTCTGCCCTGTAAAGCAGCTTCGGAAGGCTACAGGGTAGTCTCCACTAATTTTGCGTTTTCTACCTTATATATAATATCACACTTTTCAATGGTATTTAATCTGTGCGCTATGATAATCATGGTCTTTTTGCCATGGAAACTGTTCACCGCTTCCATAACTGCTGCTTCCGTGTCATTATCAAGAGCCGAAGTGGCCTCGTCAAACACCAGTATCTCCGGATCGTTATATAAAGCCCTTGCAATGCCGATACGCTGCCGCTGTCCTCCCGAAAGCCGCACCCCCCTGTCGCCGATGGTGGTGTCAAGCCCTTCCGGCAGTTCCTCGATAAATTCCTTTAGCTGGGCCTCTTCCAGCACCTCCCACAGCCTCTTATCGTCGATCTTATCCGCGTCAATGCCGAAAGCAATGTTGTCCCGGATAGATTCGTCTATCAGATAAATGGACTGGGGGATATATCCCACCTGTGCCAGCCAGGATTCGTAATTTTTAAAAATATCCACACCGTCACAGGTAATTTTTCCTTCCTGTGCGTGAAGCAGTCCTAAAAGCACGTCCACGATGGTAGATTTCCCTGCGCCGGAAGCGCCGATGATCCCCACCGATTTTCCTCTGGGCACTGTCATATGGGCATCCTTAAAAATCGCTTTGGGGGAATCCGGATAGTGAAAGCTGATATGATCCAGCTCGATCTTATCCTCCAGCCTGATCTTCTCTGTCTGGGAGTTTGCCTTTCTCTCCGCCAGCATAGCGTCCGTTTTCATCCCTTCCTGTAAATTTTCATATACAAAATCCAGGCTGGGCTGATTGTAGGCAATCTCTGTAATATAGGTATTAATCCGGTTCACGCTTGGCAGCACTCTTATTGCCGCTACGCCGAACGTGGCAATGGTCTTGGTAATGGCCTGTGCCTCACCGCCTCCTCCAATGTAAACAGCCACAAAGGACAATACGCTTACAATAAACACGGTTTCAATCAAAAGTCTGGGTGTATTGTTCAACACCGCATAATTTCTGGCTACATCTGCCCCCACCCTGCCGGTTTCATAGTAATTCCTTACAAAAAATTCTTCCCTGTTTAAAACTTTCACATCCTTAAGTCCGTAGGTAGCCTGAATCCTCCACTTGGCAATCCGGGACTGGATGGACTGGTTTTTGGCCCCGATCCGGTTCAGGGCAGGTTTGAACACCTTAATAATAAACAAAGTCAGCAGGCCGAATACTGCAATAATAAATAATGTCATAAATACATTCTGCCAGAGCAGGACCACAAAAATAAGAAGGGACACCACCACTTCGCTTGCAAGCTGGAGCATGGCCAGAATGAGGGAAAATGTCTGGGGAATATCACTGTCCGTAATACGGAATACCGTAGGGATATCCGCTCCCAGATATTTTTCATAAGGACGGTTCAGAAACTCCGCCATAACGCGGCTGATCATTTTATTTCTGTTTCGGGTAATAAAGGAATTCTGCTTATAAGTCAAAAATAAAATGTACAGGTTCTTGACCACATAAATCGCCATAAGCCCGATAAGCAGTGCCATGGTAATCTGTCCTGCATCCTGAATGTGAAGAACATTGCAGATTTTTTGCAAAAAATCATACCTGTTGATATAGCCCACCAGTTCTTCCGGCGTCAGAAGAGCCGTCACTACCGGAAGCATACCGCCTACGCCCAGCGTCTCTAAAAGACCTCCGAAAAATATCATGACCCCCAGTACCGCTAACTGCTTTTTCTGCTTTTTGTCAAATATATAGCTGATCTTTCCAAATAGGTTTGTACTCTTCATGTATCTCCTTTTTGCAATCTGCACATAAACATAATTATTTGAATTATAACATATATTATTTTTATAGGCAAATTTTCATTGTGGATATAGGAAATACATGTTAAAATATCGTTACTATTTACTTCGTCCGCAGAAGCATTTACAAATATCCTGCACAACAGAAAGGAGCTTCGATGAAACAGACTCACAGGAATCTTAAGGACTTTTTTACTCATTACATGGACAGGCTTTTATTTAAAATTTACAAAAAAATCCTCTCCCGCCAAAACCAGACAAGCATCTCGGATGACAATTCTTACCCGGTGGTATGTTATATGGCGTCCAAAAGTGAATATTTTTTTAAAAAATTCAGAAGAAATGCTGCCTACAATGACATCTTAGAACATGTTTCCCAAAGGCAGGGGCAGGAATACTTAGCTGTTATCCACAAAAACAGTAAACTAAAATTTACGGATTCCGACTGGGAAAATTTCCACAAAAACGATTTATATGGAAATCCCGTAATGTTTTCTTATGACCTGAACGGGCGGAAAATGGATATGTCTCCCACCACTCTGCGTTACGCCAAGGTTCTGCAGGACATTGTCACATTATTCGATGCCCACCAGTTCAAATCCGTTGCGGAAATCGGCATTGGCTATGCCGGGCAGTGCAGGCTGCTGATCAGTTATCTGGACAATATCCAAAGCTATTCCCTCTTTGACCTTCCGGAGGTCTTAGGATTGGCCAGAAGGTATCTCGGTAAATTCGGCAAAAACACCCTTGACCGGATCCGTTTTATAGACGGCACTCATGTCAATGCAGAGGGCGACTATGATTTTGTAATAAGCAACTACGCATTTTCGGAATTGGTCCGTGACATTCAGGATATTTACTTAAACCGGGTAATTTTAAGATCCAGGGCCGGATACATTACATGGAATACCCTTTCCTATGAGGAGCTAAACGGCTACAGTCTTGAAGAACTTCTGGAAAAAATACCCGGCTCCCGTGTCATTGCGGAAGAACCTCTGACAAAGGAAAATAACTGTATTATCGTCTGGGGACATTAGCCATCCCACTGTCCAGTCTTATTCCTGCCGGCAGCAATTCAGCGTCTGACTTAGCCCACAGCTAAAGAGGATATCTGCCTTTACGTCTGAATGCTATGTTGCGGCGGCTGCCCCTGTATCAGCCTTTGCTTCGGCTGCGCAGGGGTATGATCAATTTATCATAAATTTTTACGATACAGTAATAAGCCCCCGGCTGCAGCAGTGCCAGTTTCATTCTGGCCTTATCCCCTAATGCCGCATATTCCCCCTGGTAAATTCTTTTGATCTCACTTTTTTCTTTTTTAAGGAACCCCATCAGTTCTTTCCCGGAATCCTTCATCCCTCTGTCCCGGAAATCCACATAGTAAAACAGCATCTTACGGTAAAACTGGTATTCTGACTTATCCGCAAGCTGCTGCATTCCCATGTCCCTTAAGTACTGCGCCTGTTCTTTCCAGAAAGGGATCTCATCCCTAAAACGCCGTTCATGGACTTTGCTGTTCATAATACTGCCGTTCCGGTCTACCATATAATTATAATAAGGAGTGTCCAGGAAAACACACTTTTCCGCCCTCACAAGGGCCCAGGTAGTGTACATGATATCCTCGGACTTTCTTCCTTTCGGGAAACGGATATCTCCAATTACATTCCTGTCGAAAAGTTTACTCCAGACAGAATGGTAAATATGGTACTGGGCATGCCCGCTGATATAATATTCCAGCGTCTCCTCCCGGCTCAACGTCAATCTATTTCCGGTAGGGTGGGTTTCTTCCGCTCCCTCCCCCACCTGCCTGTAAGAACATATGGCAATCTGTGCCCCGTTTTTTTCACAGGCCGTGAGCATGGCTTCATACATATCCGGCTCTGTCCAGTCGTCCCCGTCCACATAGCCGATAAAGTCCCCCTGTGCAATATCCAGACCTGCATTTCTGGCATCGGAAGGGCCGCCGTTTTCCTTGTGTATGACACGGACATTTGCATTTTTTTCCCCATATTTGTCACAAAGCTCCGGCGTGCCGTCGTCAGACCCGTCATCCACCAGTATGATTTCCATAGGCTCATAGGTCTGGGCCAGAAGGCTGTCCATGCACCGGGGCAGATATTGCTCAATATTATATGCAGTTACAATCACAGAAATCAGTTTTTTATTTTGTTTCATTCTTTGACCAATCCACCTTCTGGAGAGATTTTGATCATATCCTCCGTGTATATATCCCTGCAGTCCTGATTGTTGAACCATTTGGACGGCGCTATTATTTTTTTATCCGGGGAAGGATTCAGCCACGCCCCCCACCAGCTGAAACTGGAATTTGCTAAAATATAGTTCCTGCAGCGGCTCATAAGAAACATATCCAGATACCCGGTATCCTCTCTGGTGCCCTCCACCACTGTAAATCTGTCTCCGGTGATACCGTTTATCTGTCCGCATAACCGTGGAACCCATTCCCTTGCCCATTCCGGGTCATTGGTAAAAATATAAAATGCTGCGCCGGGAAAAAATGTGAGCATATGTTTTACCGCTGCACAGTAATAGCTTTCTGTACAGATTCCGCCGTAAATCTGGCTGCTGGTCACGTAATCCCCCCGGCGCACATGTACGGCCACGGAAAGGCTTTCCTGTATCCGTGTCAGATACCCTTCCATTCTTCCTTTCAGTTCCCCATTTATTCCCTGCCAGACTCTGTCCGAAAAAATAAAGGCGCTACGCACCTTATCTTCTATATCCTTAAAATATTTCTCACTCTGGAAATAGCCGGTCAGATAGGCCCGCTCCTTCTCCAGTATCTGCCCGTCAAAGTTACAGTCTCTCTCGTGGTATTCCAGTGACTTCCTTCCAAACAGCTTCCGCCTCACGCGGTGGGAAAGTTTTAAAAAGCCGTCCGTGATCTCATTGATCTCGTCCCTGTCCGCCTTCGGATAATCAATGCCAAACGCCCAGAGCATGATATGTCTTGCATCTGCCCTGTCATATTCCGTTATATCGTCAAATTTTACTTCTCTGCCCAAAGAACAGAGCTTTAGGTACAGGGCATACTGAAACATCTGGTTTCCAAGCCCGCCAGTCATTCTGATTATATTCATTACCGGAACTCTTTCCCTTTTTATTTTATGCTTTGATCCTGTGATTCACCCTGCCTTTGGAATCTATCAGTATCATCCCCTGGGTATATACATCTTCACTGTCCTTATCATTTACCCACCGGTCCGGGGCCGCCACCAGCTTGTCCGGGTTGTCATTGATCCATGCTGCCCACCAGCTAAAGCTTGAGTTTGAAATAATATTATGCCTGCATCTGCTCATAAGCATCATGTCCAGATACCCGGTATATTCTGTGTTGGCTTCCACCATGACAAAGCGCTTTTCCATTTCCCGGAGTTCTTCCACGCTCATGCCCTCTTCCATCTGGCTTTCAATTAAATGCTCTGCCCAGCCCTTCACCCATTTAGGCTCATTGCTGAATATATAAAAGACCGCGCCCGGACATTTTTCCTGCATAAACCGCACTGCCCCTTCATAATATTTTTCTGTGCAGATTCCTTCATACAGTTCTTCGTCCAACCGGGAATCACTGCGGTACATATGGATCGCCACCGCCTCCGTTCGTTCGATGGCATCTAAACAGGCCCTTGTACTGTTATAAAGCTTCACAGGAAGATGCATGTCCTCCAATACCGGAAACCTGTAGAGCGCCCTGACTTCATCCCTAATATCCTCAAAGTATTTCTCGCTCTGAAAATTTCCCCGCAGATACATGGAGTCAAAGGTCAGCACCTTAGGGTCATAAAAGCCTTCTTCATAATATTCGATCGCCCGCCTGCCAAAAAGCTTTCTCCTGATGCGCTTCATGGGATTCATGTCGCCGTCCGTAAATACCGTTATCTCATCCCAGTCAGCCCTTGGGTACTCAATGCCAAAAAGAGCCAGCATGATGGGACGTGTGCTCTCGCTACGGTATTCATTGATATCATCAAATTTTACTTCTTTTCCCATGGAACGGAGTTTCAGATATAACGCATACTGGAACATTTGATTCCCAAGCCCACCGGACATCCTGATTATATTCATGGCAGCACCTCTTATCCCCATACTGAATCTAATAATTTTACCATACTTTTCTTGTCACTACAAGTTTTGCAGCCTGCCTGTCACAAAATTTTATTGCCAAGTGATGGCACAAGGGCTTATAATAGCATTGGTTTTCCATTTATATCAGCACTGCCCAAAAGAATCTGTGAAAGGATGTTTCAATGCTATTTAATTCTTATATTTTTCTATTCCTGTTTTTCCCATTGACATTAATAGGATATTACGGATTAAATCATGCCGGACGCCACAAGGCTGCCCTGGCTTTTCTGACGGGCATGTCTATGTGGTTTTATGGTTATAATAATATCCATTATCTATATCTTTTAATTTTCAGTATTATTATAAATTTCAGTTTATCTTATGCCATGAACCGTACAGGCTCCCACCCGGTACGGCTGGCATTTTTGTGGCTGGGAATTTTGATGGATATCGGCATATTGTTTTATTTCAAATATTTTGACTTTTTTATAGAGAATTTCAATACCGCATTTAAGACAGATCTGGCCCTGCTGCATCTTGTGCTGCCCCTTGGTATCAGTTTTTACACTTTCCAGCAGTTGTCCTATGTGATCGACTCCTACCGGGGTGAGTGCAGCAGCTACAGTTTTTTGGAATATGCCGCTTATGTATCTTTTTTCCCCCAGTTGATTGCCGGTCCCATTGTGTATCACAGTGAACTGATCCCCCAGTTCCGGGATGAGCGGAACTGGAAGCCGGATTTTGACAACTTAAGCAGAGGACTTTACGCTTTCGCCTTGGGACTTGCCAAAAAGGTGCTGGTGGCTGATACTTTTTCCAAGGTCGTGGGCATCGGCTACGGCAGCATTACAGAATTGAACAGCAGCAGCGTTCTTCTTGTAATGGTCTGCTATTCCCTGCAGATTTATTTTGATTTCAGCGGTTACTGCGACATGGCCTACGGCATGGGCTATATGCTGGGACTTAAACTCCCTGTAAACTTCAATTCTCCCTATAAAGCAGATTCCATTTCTGCATTCTGGGACCGCTGGCATATGACACTCACAAGGTTTTTTACCAAATATATCTACATTCCTCTGGGTGGAAACCGGAAAGGAAAGGCGCGGACATGTACAAATGTACTGGCAGTATTCCTGGTAAGCGGCCTCTGGCACGGGGCAAACTGGACCTTTATTTTGTGGGGCGCCATGCACGGCATTGTTTCTGTCTTTGAACGGTTAGTAAACATATCTGCCATAAAAATACCGAAATTTGTAAAAGTGGGGATCACTTTTTTGCTGGTAACATTTGCCTGGAGCCTGTTTCGGGCCCAGTCCGTTTCCGATGCCCTGCTGCTTTGGAACCAGCTTTTCCATGGAGGCGCCGGCAGTATATACCAGCCCATTACAGACAGTTTCCAGGATTTGATTGAAATCAGTTTCCTATACCGTGCAGGACTTGGCAGCATCATATCACGCTTTCCTTATCTGCCTGTCGTGACCTTCACCGCCGCGTCTTTGCTCTCCTGCTTTACCATGCGCAATACCCAGGAGAAAACTTCGGATTTGAAGTTCACAAACCGTACCCTGCTGACAGCGGCAGGGGTGATGTTCTGGAGCATCATTTCCTTGTCGGAAATCAGCGAATTTTTATATTTTAATTTTTAATGGAAGGTCCGCTTCTTATTTAGTGACAGGATCATGCCGGAAGGGAGGTAACTTATGAAACAACAGGACCCTAAAAAGTGGTTTACAAAATGTATGGTAACGCTGGCGGCGGCTTTGCTTTTTACCGCCCTTGTTGTGATAATCACAGACCCTTATTTCCATTATCATAAACCCTTATCCTTCCTGTCCTACCGGCTGTATGAGGAGCGGTATATCAATGACGGCATTTCCAGACACTTTGACTTTAACGGGCTGATCACAGGGACCTCCATGGCCCAGAACTTTAAGCCAAGCGAGATGGACGCCTTGTTCGGCACCCTGTCAGTCAAGGAGGTCTTTTCCGGCGCAGGATATCAGGAGCTTGCGCAAAATCTGGACCGCGCCCTTGCAAGGAATCAGGACTTGAAGACCGTAATATGGGCGCTGGACTACAACGGGCTTCTGCGGGACCCTGACTGGAAACAGTACGAGTCATACCCTGACTACCTGTATGACGACAATCCTTTTAACGATGTCTCTTACCTGTTCAATAAAGCCATCCTGTATCATGGGGTACTGCCTAACATTGCCATGACCATATCCGGCCAGCCTTCCACCACCATGGATGAATACTCCTCCTGGCAAAGGCCCACCGGATTGGAACAGATTCTGCAGTCCTATGACAGAAACAATGTCAACATGAACGTAATCAGGGAATTTGGCGAAAAAGAACGGGAAACCGTCACCCGGACCATCACCGAAAACGTGCTGGCCGTTGTAAATAAATACCCTGATACTGACTTTTATATTTTTTATCCCCCTTACAGTATCTGCTACTGGGATGCCCTGAATATCAAAGGGACCCTTCCTAAACAGCTTCAGGCCGAGCAGTGCGCCACGGAACTTCTCCTGACATGTCCCAATGTCAGGCTGTATAACTTTTTTGACCAGTATGAGGTAGTCTGCGATCCCGGTTATTACTGTGATGACGGTCATTATTCAGCAGAGATCAATTCCCGCATCTTAACATGGATAGCCGAGGGAACCGGGCTTGTAACGAAAGAGAATTACCTTCAGAAATTGGCAGTTGAAAAAGACTTTTATTCTAACTACGATTATGATAGTATATATAACTAAGCATCAAAGTCTGATGGCCGTAACAGCAGCATCTTGTGTTATGCGGTTATGTGTGGAGAAGTAAATGAAATTACCCATTAAGAGTCCAGAGACGGACAATATAAAATATGATTCCTTTTCAATCATCCTACTGTGTATCAGTCTGCTTTATTACCTTTTCTTTGCCTTTTGGGACGGAGCAGTCATATGTGTTGACTCGCCCAGCTACATTGAAATGAACATTGCAAGGGAACCTTTTTACCCTATGTTCCTTGCCTTTTTCCGGTTCATTTTTGAAAATGGGGGAGATTTCTATCTCACTGCCGCCGCTTTTGCCCAAAGTATTCTCGGGGCACTGGCCGCATGGTCGCTGGCCGCTTATATTTACCGGGAATTCCGGCTGCCCAGAACTCTTGCAATGCTGGTTCTCCTTGTTCCCTTAGGCGTTTCCTTTTTGTGCCGTTTTGCCGCCCAGAGAGGTTCCATGTACTCCAACAGCATTCTAACCGAAGGTATAGCCATATCTGGCTTTCTGCTGTTTTTCCGTTATCTCATTGAATATACGTTTACACAGAAAAAAAGAAGCCTTTTCCTCTGCTCCCTGCTTACCTTTCTCTTGCTGTCCACCCGCAAGCAGATGTTTATCTGCCTTATTCTTCTGGTTGTGTGCATCTTTTTCGTCTGCATCAGAAAAAAAGAGTATCTTAAAGGGATGCTGACTGCCCTCTCCTGCGCTTTTTGCATTCTCGCCGGAAGCGTTGTCCTTGACCTGGGATATAATTATGCCCTGCGGGGAGAGTTTGCCCGTCATTCCAGCGATACCCGTTTCATCACCACAGTGGTATTCTATACGGCCTCCCGGAATGATTCCGAATATATAGAAGAGAGCAGCATCAAAGATCTTTTTCTGGAAATATATGACATCTGTTATGAGAACGGGTATTTAGGCGACTCTGCAGGAAGCAGCTGGCTGGAACGTGTTTCCCACTTTGGAGACTCCTATGACTGCATCCAGATAGATACCATGTGGCCCCTTGTGAACGAGTTTGCCCTGGCAAGCGGACTTTCTTCCGATGTGGTGGGCTTAAACCAGCTTTCCGATCAGATCATGAATCAGATCAACCGTTCCGTCCTGCCTCACAGCATCTGGAAAATAATCCGGATATTTGCTGACAACTTCCTCTCCGGGCTGATTACCACGGTGGCCCAGCGCAATACGATACTTATTTTTTACAGTGCCCTGATTTATCCAGTGTATGGATTTTTGTTGTTCCTCCAGTTCAGGCGGAAAAACTATAAAACCGCGCTTTTCGCGTCGCTGACTCTTATTTCCATTGTGCTGAATGTGGGGCTGGTATCTCTGGTCATCTTTTCCCAGACACGGTATACCATCTACAATATGCCGCTGTTTTATATCAGTCTGCTTATGATGCTGTATGAAACTTTCCTAAATAAGAAGACAAAAAAGTCTGACAAACAGGTCTGACAAACAGGCAGGTCATGAGCAGGCGCTGACAGCCTCATGCATCATCCACTCCTGAAACATAAGGATGTACCAGATCTGGATTCTCCATTCCCCTCTGTCTATGAAGTCCTCCCAGATTTTCCATACCACATCTGCATTTAAAATCCCCTGATGTGCCAGCGTCTTTCTGTCGATCAGACTTTCCGCCCACTCCCGGATCCCGGGCTGGCGGAGCCATTTTTCAATAGGGATGCTGAACCCTTTCTTGGGGCGCTCCATCATTTCTTTTGGCACGTAACGGTAAAGCACATCCCGGAGCACTTTTTTCCCCATCGTTCCCTCCCGTTCATATTCGACAGGCAATGTCCAGGCAAACTCCACCACATCCTTATCCAGCATGGGCACTCTTGTTTCCAGCGAAACCGCCATGGCCGCCCTGTCCACCTTTACCAGAATATCATCAGGATGGTACATGAGCATGTCCATCAGCATAATGTTGTGATTGGTTTCCTTTAAAAATTTGGGATCGTATTCACTGTATTTGTAACTGCAGTCTTTTGTATCAAGACTGATCTGTTTCGTAAGCGGGTCTGTTTCATAGGAGCAGATATACAAATCAGAAGGGCCTTTGGCTCCCAGAAGCTTTCCCTTGATCCGGTAAACCGGCTTTCTGGCAAGGGGACTGTGTATTACCAGCTCACTGCACGGTTTTCTGATAAAATACGGGATGTTTTTCATCTTATTCCAAATCCGTTCCACGGAAAAGTAGGAGGTATATCCGCAGAATAATTCATCCCCTCCATCCCCGCTTAGCGATACAGTCACATGCTCTCTGGTCATGCGGCTCACCAGATAGGTGGGAATCTGGGAGGAATCTGCAAAAGGCTCCCCAAACATGCCGGAAAGCCTGGGGATCACCCCTTTGGCATCCTCCTCGGTAATATAAAGTTCCGTGTGGTCGGTGCCTAAGTGCCTGGCAATTTCCTTGGCATATACCGCTTCGTTGTAGTCCTTTTCCTCCATACCGATGGTGAAGCTTTTCACCTTTCCTTTGTGCAGGGACTGCATCAGCGCAACCACCGTGCTGGAATCGATTCCCGCAGAAAGAAATGCCCCCACCGGAACGTCCGCCGCCATCTGCTCTGAGATGGATGCTTTTAAAAGTCTCTCAAGTTCGTCCGCCGCTTCTTTTTCCGATCCCCGGAAGATATTTTCCTGTCCCTTTTTGGCAGTTTCCTTAACAGACCAGTAACGTGTCATTTCTGTACCATCCATCCCTCTAAAAGGTAGTTTCACCTTCAGGATAGCGCCTGCTTCAAGTTTATAGATATTTTCATAGATGGAATAGGGCGCCGGAATATAGCCATGTATAAAATACAGGTCCAGAACCGCCCGGTTAATGGGATTTTTAAACCCTTCCAGAACAGCGATCGAACCAATATCCGAAGCAAAGGCAAAGCCGTCTCCCACAAGCCCATAGTACAAAGGCTTTTCCCCTATTCTGTCCCGGATCAGGTAAAGTGTCTGCTCTTTTTTGTCATACAGGGCAATGGCAAACATCCCCTTGCACAGAGAAATGGCTTCCCCTACTCCATACGCCTCAAATGCCTCCAGCAGGACTTCCGTATCGGAAGTCCCCCTGAAAGCCGTCACCTTCTTTTCTTCCAGGAGCCTGCGGGCAATTTTCTTATAGTTATATATCTCCCCATTATAGGAAATCACAAACCGACCGCTGTGGGAAACCATAGGCTGCGCACCGTTTTCAGACAAGTCAAAAATGGAAAGCCGTCTGTGCCCTAACGTGATGCTGCCATCCTTGGAAAAATAATTTCCCCCGGCATCCGGCCCCCGGTGGTACATTCTTTCCTTCATCCGCTCAATATTCTTTTCCCTGTCACCTTTCAGATTGCAAAATCCTGCTATTCCGCACATTTATCTTTCCTCCAAAGTCCTCATTTAGCGCCTGTCTGCTGCCTCTTGATGCATAAAGCCAATAGAAACGATTCCCACTCCCTGTAAACCCTCAGGGGCTGATAGCTCTCCCCCGTCTTAACCGCCGCTTTTCCAAGTCTGTCCGCCATTTGCACGTCTTTTATTAACCTGTGCAGGTTTTCCTTCATTTTATCTACATCGCCCACAGGTGTAAGGAGCCCATTCACCCCGTCTTTGATCAAGTCCGCCGGGCCGCCGCAGGGACAGTCCGTGGAAATCACTGTAAGTCCCATCACCATGGCCTCTATCAAAGTGTTGGGTACCCCTTCCGTATTAGAGGGAAGCACAAAGATCCCGGCTTTATAAATGGCATCCGCCACCTGGTCAGTACTGCCGGGAAAAAGTATCCTATCTGAAAGTCCCAGCTCTCCTGCCAGCGCCGTAAGGCGCTCCCGACACTCCCCTTCACCGTAAATCACAAGTCTATAGGCCGGGAATTCATGCGCCAGCCCTGCAAAGGCCCAAAGGAGCATCTCATGATTTTTATTCTCATCTATCCGGCCCACTGCTACAATTTCCTTCTCCCGTTCCCCTTCAAACCGCTCTCTGAAAAAGTCCCGGCTTACCGGATTTTTAAGGATAACCGCTTTTTTCTGCACCTTTTTGGGGAAAAAGTCAAAACACTGTCTGGTCTGCAAAACCACGCCCCCTGCCCATGCAAACAAATGCCGGGCCATAAACTTCATCCATGAATTATAGTACTCCTGTTCCGGATCCGCCCGGACGGAAACCGCCACAGGGATCCCTAAGAATAATGAGGTCAGGACTGCCATCATATTATTCTTGCCGATGAAGGAAAGAATAACGTCAGGCTGCTCCGACTTCCAGATATTCCTAAGCTTCTTAAAGCGCCGCCAGAAATTGACCAGACGGCTCCCCGTAACCTCCTCATCGGTGATGTCAGAGATCACACGCTTTACTTTTTCATTTAAAGGATATTCATTTTCCTTCTGATACTGTGTCACCATTGTGACACGATAGCCTTTGTCGGCAAAGTATCCGGCCAGATTCACCATTACCCGCTCCGCCCCGCCCTTTGTCAACGCGCCTATCAACATGGCTATGTGGATTTGATTCTGCATGATGCTCCTTAAACTGTTTTTTATCATATCACTTATTGTCACTGGCAATAACAATGATACCATTGTTGGAAAACAAAGAAGGACCAGGACAGTTTCGAGTAGTTTGCCCCCGTGGCAGGCCCTCCATCTCCGGTTTTGAGGTAATTTTCTATCATATCTGCCGTATAATCCCCGTCAAAGATCCCCTGTTTTTTCAAATAGTCCCTGTTGCACATATCCGATAGCTGCTCTTTTAGAGGCCCCCGCAGCCACTTATCCAGAGGCACCCCGAATCCCACTTTGGGACGGTCGAGAAGCTCTCTGGGAATATAGTCATAGGCAATATCCTTCAGGATCCGCTTTTTGACACCTTTGTCATATTTTAAATTGTGGGTCATTCTAAAAGAATACTCCATCACGTCCTTATCCAGTATAGGGCATCTTGCTTCCAGGGAATATTTCATGGAAGCCCGGTCAACCTTACAGAGAATATCTCCCGGCAGATAGGTGTCCATATCCAGCAGCATCCTTCTAATCTGCCAGTCTGACACGCCATAAGCGCTTTCTACCGGATAATGGCAGGGAAGCCCCTCCCCCTGCACCATTTTATTGGCGCGTATGATATAGTTGCTTGCCCCGAACTGCGTCTTAGCCTCTTTGTTCTGGTTTCCTGCAATCACTCTCACCCGGAAAGGCAGTTTATCAAAAAGCCCAATCTGTTTTAAACCCGGCAGACCACATATCCAGCAGGTCACCCCTCCAAGACCGTCAAGCATCTGGGCCTGACGCACATTTTCATAAATATTGTAGCCGCAGAAGAATTCATCCCCGCCGTCCCCGGAAAGCGCAACTGTCACTTCCTTCCTGGCCAGCATGGACACCAGCATCGTGGGGATCTGGGAAGAATCTGCAAAAGGCTCATCATAATATTGGGGAATGCTCTCCACAAGGTCAAACATTTCCTTTTCATCAATATAAAGTTCCGTATGCTTCGTCCCCAGATACGCCGCCACTTCCCCGGCATATTTTGCCTCATTATAGCGTTCCTCATTGAATCCGATGGAAAATGTCTTGACAGGTTCTGCAGCATGTTCCTGTGCCATGGCGGTCATCAGAGAAGAATCATACCCGCCGCTTAAGAAAGCCCCTAAAGGCACATCTGCAATCATACGGGAGGCAACTGCCTTTTTTAAAAGCTCCTTAAGATGCGTTTTGGCCTCTCCATAGTCCCTTACAGGGTTTTCCTGCATCTGGTGGTAGACTTTTTTGATATCCCAATATTTCCAGACCTTTATTTCCCCGTAATGGAATTTTAAAATACTGCCCGGCTCCAGCTTATATACATTTTCAAAAATGCTGTCTGGTCCGCTTATATACTGCTGGAACAGGTACCTTGAAAGGACTTGTGTCCGTATGTTTTTCTGGAAGCCTTCCCGCGCCATAATGGGCTTTAACTCTGATGCAAAAATTAGATTGCCGTTTTCCAGTTCATAATAAAGGGGCTTTTTTCCGATTCTGTCCCGGACCAGATAGATATCCTCCGTCTTTCTGTCATAAAGGCAGATGGCAAACATGCCGTTAAATTTCTCTACGCACCTGATCCCCCATTTCAGATATGCGGCAATGATCACTTCCGTATCACAGTTGGATAAAAAAGGATACCCCTTTAGTTCTTCCTTCAATTCATGAAAATTGTAAATCTCCCCATTAAATACCACACTGATGCGTTTGTCCCCGGAATGCATGGGCTGATGCCCCAAAGGGGATAAGTCCATGATTGCCAGCCTTCTTTGGGCCATGCCGGTCTGATACCCTTCCTTCATGGGAAAAATTTCCTCTCCGCAATCATCCGGCCCCCGGTGATACATGGTATCATTCATCTTCTTAAGCTGTTCCAGCGTGATATTCCGTTTTGATACAAATCCGCATATTCCGCACATAAATTACTCCTTTGATTTTCCAGAGCGTGTTTGAAAATTCATTTCCCCAATCTGAAAGCAATTTTCACACGCGCGCCAGCACTTCTTCTATATATTCCATCCACTGGCCAAGCACCGCTTTGCCGTTGATTCTTTTGCTTATACTGCGTGCATTATCTCCCAGATATTCCGCAAGGCTTCTGTCTTCGATCAGCCTGTTGATGCCCTCTGCCATAGCCTGTTCATCCCCCACTGGTATGAGAAGCCCGTTTTCGCCGTCTTCAATCACCGTCCGGGGACCGCCGCAGGGACAGTCCGTGGCAACCACAGGCAGGCCTAAGGTCATAGCCTCTAAAAGCGCATTAGGCATCCCCTCGTAGTCAGAAGAAAACGCATAAACACAGGCCCCGGGAAGTTCCTTTTCCAGATTGTCGCTCCCTCCCATCAGCAGCATGTACTC
>Ga0224742_10070_pt1 | contig 22359 bp, 21 predicted proteins | sample LIM_E_Water_Neg_FD_161631 | JGI IMG/M metagenome (GOLD analysis project Ga0224742, IMG submission 161631) | Enriched cells from gastrointestinal tract of the lab mouse from Pacific Northwest National Laboratory (PNNL), Richland, Washington... | ecosystem: Host-associated > Mammals > Digestive...
GTTAAAGCAGACCAGCCCCCACAGTGCCAGCATACACCACCCGATTCCCATGACTATTTGAACAGGCAAATTCTTCTTATTTTTATGCATAAACCCTCCCTCTTTACTCATACTTTCTGGCCGCCGCATACATGGGGCCAAACAGGACGATAAAAAACAGCGGCAGACAGACAAACACAAAAATACTGTTCACAATCGTCGGAGCCAGTAAACCGCAGAGAAAATACAGTGCGGGAAAAGCCATGGCAGAGATTGACATCCCCCGTATGGCCGCACGCTTAATGGGAAGCCAGTTCCGATTGTTAAAATGGATTCCCGGCATATTCATGCGAAAAATACCGTCACTGTACGCATCAATTTTGTATTCGTCATAGTATTCCGGCAGTTTATCTTTCATAAAGAAACAGAAATATCCCCCAAAGATAAAAAACAGCGATTCATAGATAAGCAGATGCAGGCTGATATCCTCCCAGCTGTATCCAAACACCCGCAGTCCCAGCAATTCCAGCACTGACACGATCAGGCTTATAACGAACAATAGTGCCTCCTGTCTGCGCCTCTTCTGCCGCTCCGCAGGAGACTCCTCAGAGTAGGTGATTACCTTATGCATCAATTCCTCTACCCGTCCCGATTCTATGACGGCCTGTTCCAGACGCTGGCATTCCAGCAGTTCCGTAACCGTAACTCCCAGAGCCTGGGACAGGGGGATCAGCACCGTGATATCCGGCATACTCAGCCCCGTTTCCCTTAGTTAAAGAAACCACACCAGCAGCCCACGCTGATATACTTGCTTACTACTTGCTATTATAAAAGGAAAGAACTGAAAAAGGAAGCAGAAAAAAAGATGGAAAAGAGAACGGGAGAAAATCGGCAGGATAGCCGCAGAGCAGTTTGTCAAGGGGAACGTGGAATAAATTGGCGCACCGCGCCGCCCTTTTTATGCCGCGAAAGCCCCTTTACAAACGGTAGACTGCCAGAACATAATGGAGCAGGGGGGATTGATAATGCACTTCTATCAATTCCCCTTGACCATCCCGCCCTTTAAAAACTGGAATCCAGCGTAAATCTAACGGGCAGCCGATATCCCTATGATGCAACAAGCAAGCTATTCCCAGAATTTTATTATAGTAGAATCTGCATGATGGGCAGTAAAAAAGAAAGTGCCAAAACACTTTCCTAACTTGCGAAAACAGAAAAACTATTTGTATCGCATTTTTTCAGTGATACAAACAGTTTTTCGTCACTTGCCAGAATGTGGATTCGTTCCGAAATTGAGCGAGCCGCAGCGAGCATGTTTCAATTTTGGCGATGGAAACCCAGAGCCGCCGCACGCAAGCTATTCATCAGTTGGAAATCTTACAATATCGTTAGGGGTACAGTCCAAAGCATGGCACAGCTTTTCAAGCGTCAACATGGTGATGTTGTTGTTTTTCCGCAAGGTATCTAATACCCTGTTGTCCAACACTTTATCTTTTATCAGCTTATATTGTGTGATTTCTTTCCTTTTCATGGTCTCCCATAACGGGCTGTAATCAATCATAAGTAGCAACTGCCTTTCTCGCATCCTACTACTATTATGAATGAACAGCCAGAAAATGAATATTGCACATATATGTGCTATATGCTACAATGAATTTTGGCGTAAAATAGATTTGTATAACTAAAGAAAGGAAATTTATAATATGAAAAACAAAACAATTACTATTATCCTATCGTCACTATTGGTTGTAAGTATTGGCTTCAATATCTACCAATTTAATAGAAACAATTCATTAAATGAATCTGTAGCTACTCTACGGAATGAATTAGATACTTTAAAATCGGATATGGATTCTTTAAATAATACGATAGCAGAAAAAGATTCAGAGATTGCAGATTTATCCGCAACTATCACCGAATTGAATGCTGCCATAGAATCATACAAAGCTGATATATCAAATAAGGATAAAGAAATAGAGGAACTACAAGCAGAGATAGAAACATTAAAGCAGACCGCAGAGACCAAACCACAACCACAGCCAAGCAGTGGAAGCAGTTCTGGTGGAGGTAGTAGCACAACACCACCAGCATCCAATGGTCAACAAACCACCCAACCATCAAGTGATGGTACACCCACAGACCAAGAAATACAAGACATATTGAATGGTTTAGGCGGTTTTGGTGGTTCATCAGCTGATCCAAACGGTGGAAATGGTTGGAACAATATATAAATAATAGCAACATACAGAGGTCAGTGCCTATGCACTGACCTTCCTCATTTAAAAAATAAACAAGGAGGATTCAGTATGAAGTTTAACAGTCATATTAAATATAAGACAAAGCCAAAACTTCTACATTTATTGTTATCATTAATAATCACCTTATCAATGATAATACCAATGTTTACAGCACAAACATTAGAAGCTTATGCAACAAGCGCTGGTGGAGATATGGGAACATAAAAAATAAGGGGGAATCTATCAGAACAAAAAAGATTGCCGCCCTAAGGCGAGGAGCAGAGCCACGGAGTGAAGCGGAGCGGAACGCAGTGCGGAGCGTCACGAGCCGCAGCGGCAATCCAGAGCGGAGCGGCTTTAGGGGGTTTACCATTGCCCCTAAAGCCCATTTTCCCATTTCCCCACAAGTCCAGTATATATCAGTATTTCTAAGCCCTATTTCTGGGATTGTCTAAAATCCCATTTCCCTTTCCCCTATCCCATTTTCCGTTCAGAAAAAAGTTGTATTTTTAAAGCTGTGTTCATTATTGCAGTATAACTATATTTATGATATTCTACCAGAAAATAAAGAGGAGGTATTCAGAATATGAATCAAAATAGTGGCATTGCTCCAAAGGGAGCATACGAAAGAAAATTTGATGCAGAACCAAAAATTGATGAAAATTTAAAGCGCAATCTCCTATTGATTAGAGAAACTTTTAATTTACTTTGTGAGACCATACCTTTTTCTGTGATTGATTTAAAAGAGATATGGCAAGAAGATTCCGAATTATATGAACAAACCAACGAGCAAGACAGACAACCATTTTTGAAAATTGATGATGATTGGAATCAAACACATGATACCATTTCATGTCTCGGCATGACCGTTTTTTACAAAGCACTTGGGATATATGATGTAGATTCAGTAACTGCATTTACAGAGGAAATCAATGAGAATCTCAAAAATCAATTAGAGAAAGTGACTAACGAAAATGAAAGAAAAAATCTCGAACAGAAGGCAGAAAAAGAAATCAAAGATATTAAAAACAAAGAATTAAAAAAAGCATCTGATATCTATTCTAAAATAATAGGCGGCGAAAGTCTTGACCGGCATTACAAATGTATCAAAGAAAGATTGATGGACGCAGGACTGCCAGAAAGATATATAAAAAAATCAAGGACTGTTTTGATATGCGCCGGAAATGAAATTGAAGCATCTGTAAATACATATTTTAATAAAGAAGAAAGAACCAAAAAAATTGAAGCATCAAAGAAATTACGACAAATAATTAGGGATGCGTGGTCAACAAGAAATCCAAAAATTTGTATGCTGGTTTTAGTGGTATATAAGCTTGTCTATCTTGTGTTCCCTAATAAAACTCAAGATTTGTATACCGCAAATGAAGTGCTTGAAAAGGTTCTTGAAAATAACTTGCCAGAGGATGTGAAAAACTCGTCCACTTATGCAAGATATATCACCACACTTGCAAAAAGCGTAATAAGTGTTGAAGAAGAGTTCCCAAATTTCTATGCCCTCACCCAGCAGATGCGGCAGGAAAAAACTCCGCAAAGCATCATGGACGAGACAACCAAAATATTGAAACAGCTACAGGACGCTGTGGAAATATCAAAATCTGATGCCGAATCCACCTCCTGCCAGAACATGATGAATGAAATCGCAAAAGTAATGCTCAAAATCCAACAGGTTTTAAAAAATAAAACCATTCAGAAAAATCCTGTAAAATAACAATTTTATTCCCTTTGATTTACCCCTGTGTATTTATTAGTTTGAATACACAGGGGTTTTCTAATTACAAAATCATTTTAAATCGTTCAGAAAATCCATGTAAAACAAGCCGCCCATTCAGCGTGCCATTCAGTTCCATTCTTTTTATAATGAAGCCACAAACACACGGAAAGGAGACAAAATGAAAAATCCAACTCTTATAGAGACAATCAGAATTCTTGAAAGATACTTTTCAAAAATGAATGAACACTTTTTTGAAAATGAACTTTCAAAACCAGTTATAACAGTTACGCCAGACAAAACAAAAAAGTCACTCGGCTGGTGTACCTCATGGAAAGCATGGAAAGAATCTGGCAACACAGAAGCCGGCTATTATGAAATCAATATCTGTTCCGATTTTCTAAACCACCCCATTGTAGAGATTTGCGAAACGCTCCTGCATGAGATGGTGCATCTCTACAACGTTCAAAAAAATGTGAAGGATTGTTCCCGTAGCGGAACATATCACAATACAAGATTTCGTGATGCCGCTACAGCGCACGGATTATTAGTAGAGAAAGATGAAAAATACGGCTGGTGCTATACGGAACTAAATGATGAAGCAAAAACATTTGTACAATCCTTTGCTGATTCATCCATCAATTTATATCGTACAGAAGGAGACAAGCCCCAAAAGAGCGCATCAAAGTCAAGAAAATATTTTTGCCCGAACTGCGGAAACTCTGTACGGGCAACAAGTGAGGTGGATATAATCTGCGCCGGGTGCAAGATACCATACGAGTTAGAAAAAAAGTGAAGCACGGGGGAGATTCCGCTCCCCCACCATTCAGAAAAACTGTGTAAAATCAACCGTCTATTCAGTTAGGTTTTGAGAACCGCACAGTGTATCTTATAGGAAAACAAGGAAGTGGTGCATCCTTGAAAATAAAATTTCAAAACAAGGAGGACAAGAAACAATGTCGACTATACCAATTAAATACTGGAGGATGCCAATGGGGTGCATAACCCCCAAAGCATCCGATAGGGATGTAGAGGTACAAGGTACTTCTATCAGATATAAAAGAGGGGAGGATGGAAAAGCCACAATGGAAATAGAGGGCTACAATCTTGATTTCTTGGCAATCAAAGGCTGTAGCCAGACCGTGAAGCTACCTCTAACTGCCAAAAAAGCTGTGGAGGAACTTCAAAAATTGCTGGCGGACAAGCAAACGCTTGTACATGTAAAACTTATTGCCCCCGTCCTGCGCCCCTACTCAATGTATCGAAACGGTGAATTATTTACGGGCATAAGCGTAACCGCTGATGGATTTGAGGTCACGTCAACGGAGAAGCCCGAAGTTGATGATGATTTAATCGACTTCGAGTAACAACAGCAGCTAACACAGATAACAGGGGGAAAGCACCAGCCCCCTATTATCTGCAAAACTGAATCTTGAAAACTGAATAAAGGAGGAAAACAAAATGCTGTTAGAGACAACACAGCTTGTCTATTACAAAATCCTTTTTGTGATATGGCAAGCAATAATATACTATGCGGATTTGCTGGACTTTGAAACCCCAGAGAATCCGCTTGATATGTACGCAGAAATTTTCCACATCGGTGAATGGTCTTTCGTCCATATCGAACTCTGTGCAGATATGGAGGAAGGGGCATATGATACGAACAAGATAAAAGAAACTCTACGGGAGTACATGGCAATCGTGCTTCTGCCAGAATCAGAAATCCCACCGTATAGCAACGGTGACGAGATTGTAGAATCTGTTCACTTACACAGTGTACGGCATGATGCAGAAAAAGGAAACCTAAATCTGGATTTCCTTTACATCAACAATTCTGCATCTTATCAATTATATAAGGAGGATATAGTATGAGCGCAGAAACAGTTCAACAGTTACTAAAGCAGACGGTACAAGCCGTCTGCAACTTCTTAAAAGAAGTTGGAAAGGGTACAAAAGATATCGCTGTAGCACTCCATAAGGACTACAGCAACGCACAGCAGATAAAGCTGAACCAGATTCAGCAGGACAACAGCGTTAGAATGTTGAACCAGATTCGTTGGGAATTATTCTGCGTGTTCCATGACAGAAAATATCCATATTTGGAAATGGTTCATGTAGTGGAGGACATTGTACCTTTCCGCCCCTACCCTCCACAGGTAGGGATTCTTTTGGAAAGCAGGGAGACACCGCCCCTCTCTTATGTATTACGGCAAGTGAGGGATAAAATGAATTATGATATCCAGTGTTTTAGACAATGGATATTAGCAAATTATACATTGGAAGAAGCATGGCGGCTGTTCCCTTGTATAATGTCTGGTATGTACATAACAGACATCACAGCAAACGGAATCTATGCCGTGCTTACAGTTGGATTCCCACAATAAAAGTGAATCCGGCAGCCGAAAGGAGGTGAAGCAAAGATGCCGGAATCTCCACCAGAAAAAAACGCAGACAAGAAAAAAACTGGTTACGATAAACAACGAGACCAATTCTTATTGTGTTTAAACCATCCAGAAAAGCACGCTTATTCGCATGAAACAATCAAGCAGATTATCCGCCAGAAATTCAAGCATGTAATATTTTACTGCATGGCTGATGAAATTGCAGAGACGGGTACACCCCATATCCATCTGTATATCCTGCTGTCAAAGAAAAAACGCTGGTCTGCTGTACAGAACGCTTTCCCACATGCCCACATAGAAGCAGAGGTACGGGGCACGCCACAGCAAGTTGTGGCATACATAAAGAAAGAAAGCCACAGTGACAAACAGCATACACAGGTGAAAGATTCCTATGAGCAATGGGGGGAACTTCCGGCAGTCCTCCCCACTGCAAATAAGAATGAGATTTTACTACAGATAGAATCCCTCATAGCAGAGGATTTAAAGCCAGAGGAAATCATGGAGAAGTCTATACTTTTTCGGCAGTATGAAAATATTATCCGAAAAAGTTTCTTTTCCAGACGTTACGCAAGGACACCCCCAAAGCGTGACATAAAAGTATACTGGCATGTGGGGGCTTCTGGTTCTGGCAAGTCCTATACATATGTTCAATTATGTGAACAGTACGGGGCTGATGAAGTATTTTTCACCAGTGATTTCACTAATCGCTGCTCTGCCTTGATGGACGGATATCAGTCTGAAAAAATACTGTTTATTGATGAACTAAAACCCTATTGTATGCCATATGAAATGATATTGCAGATGTTAGGAGGTTACAGGACACAGCTACACGCAAGATTCTCAAACGTGTATGCGCTCTATGATGAAGTCCACATAACGAGCATATATACACCCGATGAAATATACAGCAGTATTGTTGAGCGGCAGAATCAAGAGGTTGACAGCCTGTACCAGCTTATGCGCCGTATAGGCTGTATCATATACCACTATAGAGACAAGAAAGGTTATCACACCTTTGAGATGCCGCCGGACGAGTTCAAATCCCACACGGATTTACAAAAGAAAGCACAGCCAGAAAGTGACGGATTCAAGCCGCTGAATGAGCCGTCACCATTTGACGAACCAGAAAAACCAGAGTTTAAACAGGAATTTCTGAATCTGGACGAACCGGGCGATATGCCATTTGATTGAAAAGGAGGAACATATGGCAGCATTAAATTTCAGCAACGGGAATCGCATCCCTGTCTATACGAATGGTAATTATTATATAGTGAATGGCGAGGAAAGAATAGATATATATGATGAAAATATCCCAGATATGAGTTTTGAGGTGTCCTCTGGGGATACTTGGATAATATTCAGAGGCTATGAAATCGAGTTTTCAGATGCTGGTGAATATGTGCGAGAAACCCATATAAGCTCTCTCGAAATCGAAACAGAACAATGGGGTATCATGCTTCTTGATACAGAAGCAGAAATATTCATAACAAGAAATTGGAATGTATTCCGTATTCCATTCCGTTCTCTTTTGCAGTCTCGCTCAAAAGATTATTTGCGTTACAATCCTGAATTTCTGGGAAATTATACCCCTAGCGTGGAAGAACGGGTTATTGGCATAGCGGAGATAATGGGGAAGGAATACGAGATAGACAGATTATGATTAAGGCAGGAATGGAATACCGCCACAAAAGATATATACTATACGGCTATACCATATCGGGATTCCAGTCTTTATGATTGGAGGATATTATGGAACAGAAACCAACTCCCCATGATGGACAATATTTCATCATGGGAAACAACAAAATAATCATAAGCGAGCATTTTCGGCAGGATGGAAAACCGTTAATATCCATTCTGGAAAAGGTGATTCTGGATGCCGGAAAAATGCCCGAAAGCCGCATAAATACAGCATAAATCATTGAAAAAAAGCCCATTCTGTGATATACTTTTAAGTAGCAAGAAGTATATCATAAGCGTGGGCTTTCTTAAAAAAAGGAGGATAAAAAACATGAAGCCCACCACATACAATGCAGCATTATACTTGCGTCTTTCCCGTGACGATGAACTTCAAGGGGAAAGCAACAGTATAGCCACCCAGCGCATGATGCTCCGTAAATACGCAGAACAAAACCATTTCAATGTTGCCGGGGAGTATTCAGATGATGGTTATTCTGGTACAAATTTTGAAAGACCTAGCTTCAAGCGCATGATATCGGACATTGAAAACGGAAAAATAAATTGTGTGATTACAAAAGACCTTTCCCGTTTAGGCAGGAACTATTTACAAGTGGGAATGTATACAGAAATGTTTTTCCCACAGAAAAACGTCCGTTTCATCGCTATTGATAATAACGTGGATAGTGAGAACCAACAGAGCAGTGAATTTGCACCATTCCTTAATATCATCAATGAATGGTACGCAAGGGATATCAGCAAAAAAGTTAAACGTGCTTTCCGTACAAGGAATGAAGCCGGCGCACACTATGGCGCATATGCCCCACTTGGCTATATCAAAAACCCCGACAAAAAAGGGCATCTTCTGATTGATACCGAAACAAGGTGGATTGTTGAGAAGATTTTTGGCCTTGCTGTTCAAGGACGGGGGGCAGCCAGTATCACCCGGATTCTGACAGAGGAAAAAGTACCCACTCCCGGATGGCTCAATTATCAACGCTATGGCACGTTTGCAAACCACTTTGCAGATGCGCCGCCGGAAAAAGCCTACGCATGGACTATTGCCATAGTCAAGGAAATCTTGAAATCAGAGACCTACATAGGCAACAGCGTACACAACAAGCAGACCAACATTTCATTTAAGGATAAACGTAAAGTGAGAAAATCCGAAAGTGAATGGTGGAGGGTGGAAAACACACATGAAGCCATAATCTCAAAAGAGGACTTCCAGACAGTGCAAGGGATGATAGCAAGCCGCCGCAGGAAACAAAAGGACGGAACAACACAGATTTTCTCTGGTCTGGTAAGTTGCGCTGATTGTGGCTGGTCTCTCGCTTATGGGATGAATAAGCAGAACAAGAATCCCTATGGCTATTATCGTTGCAGCAAATACGGGCAGGGATTGCGCCAATGCTCCATGCACTATATCCGTTATGATGTCCTTTACAGTTATATCCTTTCCCGTCTGCAATACTGGTTCAATGAGGTACAGCAGAATGAAAGCCAGCTTTTGGAAAGGCTCTTAAAAAGCAGTGACAGCGAGCGCAGTTCAGCAAGAAAGAAAGCTGCATCCGAATTGAAAAAAGCCCAGAAAAGACAGGCAGAAATAGACGCATTGTTCAGCCGGATGTATGAGGACAGAGTAACAGGCAGAATCACAGAGCGCAATTTCTCCATGCTGTCGGACAAGTACCAGACTGAACAGGAAACGCTGGCACAGGCTATAGATTCCTTGCAGCAGCAGCTTGCACAGGATATGCAGGATTCGGCAGACGCTGAAAAATGGATAGCACTCATAAAGCAGTACAAAACCCCCACGGAACTGACCGCCGAACTGCTGAACGCACTCATTGAAAAAATCCTAGTCCATGAAGCATCCAAAGACGAAAACGGGAACAGGGTTCAGAAAGTTGAAATCTACTACCGTTTCATTGGAAAAATTGATTGAATACAATTCTTCCCTGTGACAACAGCCACAGGGAAACACTTCTAAAACAATATCTTTAACTATGTGACACTCCCCGCTCCCATTTGCTCACCGCCTTGTCGGATACAAATACTTTCAGCGACAGCTCCTTCTGGGTCATGCCCTGCTCCTTGCGAAGCTGCGACACAAAAGTGCCGAATCTTTCCTTGTCTATCTCATACATATGATACTATCTCCTTTCCCGCATGACTGCGGTATGGGCAAAGTCCCTGTAGCCTATGGGTCTGCCCGAGACAGCGCCGGCCGAACGCTTTGGTCTCTGTCAGAACTTATTATACATTTTATACCTGTTTACTGCAACCGACCGATGGTAGAATGCCGGGGAAACGACGCTGCAATCCCCGTAAAACCGCCACTTTGGCAAAGCCTATTGACTTTAAACCCTTGCATGATATAATCGTACCAATAACATGGAAAAATTTTGCATAGATAAAAGTGTTTACCAGGGAAAGGAGCAAATATGCGTATCGAATGGAAAACATGTCTCAAAGTGGGTATTACCGTAATACTGCTGTTCATATTTATACGGTATTGGGATGTCTGTATGGGAGTGACGGGCACAGCCTGGGCGGCGGCATTTCCACTGTTTCTGGGCTGTGCTCTGGCATATGTCCTCAACATATTGATGTGCTTTTATGAGCGGCATCTGTTCCCCCGCAAAAAAGGACGCATATGGAGCCGTCTGCGCCGCCCTGTCTGTATTCTTCTGGCCATGACCTCCATCGTATTGATCCTGTTTCTAATCGTGCGCATGGTCATACCGGAACTCTCCTCCTGTCTGCAGCTTTTGTTCAGCCAACTGCCGGGAGCGCTGGAAAGCGGGTTCCTGTGGCTGGAGGAAAATTTCGGAGTCACATCCTTCCTTCAGGAGCTTATGGCCATGCTGCCGGAAACCGAAGCCGAATGGCAGGAGGTTATCAACCGCTTTTTAGAAACCTTTCTTTCCGGTGTGGGAAACATTATGGAGATAGCCACCAATATTATTTTCTCCACTGTTTCCATAACAATTACATTTGTGGTTGCATTGGTTTTTTCCATTTACCTTTTGATGGGCAAGGAAAAAATCGGGCAGCAGATCCGCACGCTCATGAAAGTCTATCTGCCTCAGAAAATGACGGACGGCATACTGTATGTGGCAAAAACTTTTGATAACTCTTTTCACCATTTTATTGTGGGACAGTTCGTGGAGGCTTTCATTCTGGGCCTGCTTTGCACCATCGGCATGTTGATTCTGCAGCTTCCATATGCTGCCATGATCGGCTCCCTGATCGGCGCCACCGCCCTGATTCCCGTGGCGGGCGCCTATATCGGCGGCGTGGTGGGAACCTTTATGATCTTCACCGTCTCGCCGGTGAAGGCAATGATCTTCCTGCTCTTTCTGGTGATTCTGCAGCAGTTGGAGGGCAATCTGATCTATCCCAAAGTGGTTGGCTCCTCCATCGGACTGCCCGGAATCTGGGTGCTGGCCACCGTGACCATCGGCGGCGGTATCGCGGGAGTCGGAGGTATGCTGTTGGGGGTACCTATCATTGCCTCATTATACCAGCTTTTAAAAGGAGACGTGCAAAAGCGGACCCGTCCTGTAAAACAAGTCAAAAAGCAATGCCCTCCCAAGCCTGAATAGTTTCCGCTGTATCGGCGCGTGATGGGGAGCAGCAAACTTATTTAAAAAAGCAGCCGGATCATTTCTCCGGCTGCTTTTCATATTGGGCGCGCTTATCTTTATACATAAGGCAGTCCGCCTCTTTCATCAGTTGGTCCATATCCGCTTCCCCATCCGTGCGCCATACGCAGCCCAGAGCCATAAGCGCGTTCCTTGCTTTCATCTCCTGCCGCAGCATCGCCATTCCCTCGTCCAGTTCCCGCAGAGTGATCCCTTCGCACAGGGCCAAGAACTCGTCTCCTCCCACCCGGAACAGGGCCTGGTTCCCGAATGCTTTTCTCAGACACTCACTGGCACGGATCAGAAGATTATCTCCCTCCAGATGCCCTTTCTCGTCATTGGTGCGTTTCAGACCCATCACGTCACAGTATATCACGCCCATACTCCGGCCGGGCTGTATGCCGCTTATGTATTCGTTCATGGCATGGCGATTGCCAAGCCCGGTGAGCTGGTCGTGAAAACACAGTTCCTCCAGCCGGCGCACATGATCTCTTCTGTGCAGCAGAGCCGCAATAAAATGGCCCAGAATCTGGAGTAATGTAGTGATATGTTCCAGATACCGCTCCGGCGGATTATCCACGCCGAAAAACCCTATGATCTTTTCTTCCTCCACCAGCGGGGCAACCACCAGCGACTGAATCTTCTGGGGTTTCAGATACTCATAAACGGTGGGATCTTCCTCCCTGATCTGCTCCGCGTTTTTAATAATCACGCTTTCGCCCTTCAGGAATTTCTGATACCAGAGGCTCACCACCTCATAAGATACTCCCTGCAGATTATCTTTCTGGGGTTCCACACCGCTGGCGCACCACTCATAGGTGTTGTCAAATACCTTCCGGCCCGTCTCTTCAAAGATATAAACTCTCTCGCTTTTTAAGGATAGGCCCAGGTACTCCAGCAGCACGGCCACGGATTTTTCCGGCGAAGAAGCCGCCAGTGAAAGACGCAGCCCTTCGTTCACCATGGCCTCGTTATCCTCATAGCCATTATTCTGCTGTTCCCATGCGCTCAGATCCACTGCCATAGAAAAACGGTATCTTTTTCCGTTGTCCTCTATGATGGTATCTTTCAATGCCAGTTTTTTCCCAAGAACGGGATTGTAGCGCACTTCCTCCAGAAAGCTGCCCACACGCAGTCTGTTGTCTTCGCAGACGGCGCAGGGCATGGAACTGCCCCGAAGTATCTCGTAACACTTTCTCCCCCTTATGTCCTCCAAAGATGATATCCCATACACTTCACGGGCATGACGATTCATATATACCAGTTCATGGGCTTCCAGTTCCAGTACATATACGATCTCCTGCATTTCCTCATAGATTTCCCATATTCTTGCCACCGTCCGGCATGAAGACTGTTCTCTTTCCACACTTACTCCTATCCGCCCGTCCCATAGAGCCTGCAATAAATTAAATAATAACCGGAATGCGGTTATTAAAAATCGCCTTCCGTCTCCGACGTATTACATATTATATCATATCCCTTTACAAAGTCGCACGCTAAATTTGCCTTTAAAATTGTCAATTTTGTTTCCTTCCCGGGCGGACAGACATAAAAAGGCCGCGCCCGATGCGCGGCCTTTTACAATCTTTAAATATAATATCCTTCTTCTACTCCTTCACGCCACCGATGGTAAGGCCCGTGACAAAGTATCTCTGCAGAAAGGGGTACAGGCAGATGATGGGCAGCATGGTGACCACAGTGGCCGCCGCCCGGATGGTGATGGGGGTGACAGCCGCAGAACTGTACTTGGCCGAGTCCGCGCTGCCGCTCTGCTGCATCACTGAGGACAACAGCTTCATTAACTCATACTGCAATGTGGTATACTCGGTTTTCATGCGGTTATACAGCATGGCGTCAAACCAGGAATTCCACTGCCCCACCGCCACGAACAGGGCGATAGTGGCATATACCGGCTTGCACAGGGGGGAGATGATTCTGACAAAGATAGTCCAGTATCCGGCCCCGTCAAGCTGCGCCGATTCCTCCAGGCTGTCGGGCAGCCCGGTCATATAAGTGCGGATCACCAGCATATTCCAGGCGCTGATCATTCCGGGCACCACATACACCCAAAAGCTGTTGGTCAGCCCCAGGTTACGATAGAGCATGAAAGTGGGGATCATACCGCCGTTGACATACATGGTGATCACCCAGAACAGGGACAATTCCCTCTTGAACAGAAAGCGCTTCCTGCTGACCACATAGGCAAGCAGAGCGTTTACCACCAGGGCAGAGAGAGTGCCGATCACTGTCCTGGCCACCGTAATCTTAGCCCCGGTAAGCAGATTCTGCATACCCAGAACCGTGGTATAGTTCTTGGTGGCAAATTTTCTCGGCCACAGATATATGCCGCCCCGCACGGCGTCTATACCGTCATTGAAGGAGATGGCGACCGTATTCAGCACCGGATACAGCGTTATAACCACAAACGCGATCATAAACAGCGCTATAAAAAGGGAAAACAGCCTATCCCCGAATGTATGCTTGATTTTATTCTTTCTCATGGTCTGGACCTCCTAGAACAGGCGCTCTTCGCCGGCTCGTTTCGCCCATGCGTTGCTGAGCAGGATCAGCGCAATACTCACTGCGCTCTTAAATATGCCGGCTGCAGTACCCAGGGAATAATCATTCTGGCTGATACCCCATTTCAACACATATATGTCGATGGTCTGAGACACACTCTGCACCAGTCCGTTGCCCAGCAGATATTGGACTTCAAACCCGGCGTTCAGCACATTACCCACATTCATAAGCAGCAATATAATGATGGTGGGCTTGATCCCCGGCAGGGTAATATAGCGGATTTTTGCCAGCCGCCCCGCGCCGTCTATGGACGCCGCCTCATACAGGCAGGGGTCAATGGAGGTAATTGCGGCCAGGTAAATAATCGCGTTCCAGCCCGTCTCCTTCCAGCAGTTGGCAAATGCCACTATTGGCCAGAAATATTTGGTATGGGCAAAGAAATTGATGGCCTGATTGATGAAACCTGCCCGCATTAGCAGATCATTGATGATACCCGTGCTGGACAAAGCATCATGCAAAATGCCTGTAACTATGATCCAGGAAAGGAAATGGGGCAGATAGGATACCGTCTGTATGGTCTTTTTCACCACGGAATTGCGGATTTCATTGAGCAGAATGGCGAACAGAATGGCCATCACCGTGGTGGTCAGCAAATTCAGCGCACCCATGCAGAAGGTATTTCGTATAACCTTTATAAAAGTAGCATCGGAAAAAAGAAATTTGAATTTGTCCAGCCCTATGAACTCGGAACCCAGCAGGCCGTTTTTGGGCTTGTAATTCTGGAATGCCATCACCCACCCGGTCAAAGGCAGGTAGTAAAAGATAAATCCATATACCACCACAAAGAAGGAAATAATCAGGAGGGTCTTCTGCCTCTTGATCTCCTTCCATGTGATCCTCTTGTCTTTCTTGACATTGGAAACTTGCGCTCGAGCCATAGCATCACTCCTATTTTAAATATGAAGAAGGGGCGACAACAGTCCTTTCTATATGAAATAACCATTGCCGCCTCTCTCATGCAATTACTTAAGGTCTACGGCCATCCTATTTGAAGGTGTCCAGGATTGCCTGCATCTCCGCAATGAAGTCCTCCGGCTTGCATGCGCTGTATGCTTTCATGTAATCCGCCCATCCCTGCTCAAAGTCAGGCGCCATTACCACCTTGGGAAGCCATTCATGCTTGCACTCGCCCATCAGCGCCCAGGCAAGGCCGCCGGGAGTCTCGGTGGTAAAGTTGTTGGAGTAGCTGTACATGGGGAACCAGGGCGCATTCTCTTCTACCACGGAACCGATCATTTCAGGGTATGTAGTTACGCCGTAAGCGTTAAAGCAATCTACCAAAGGCTGAGCCATACCGTTCATGAACTCGGAAGGCTGCTCGGTGGGAAGCATGGCATTCTTGCCGTCCTGGCTGGTGCCGCCCCACTGAGGGAAGTAAGAGTATCCGCACATATGGGATGCCTTGTAGGCGGTGTCGGCGCATCTCTGCCTCATCTCGTCAGTGCGGTAGTACAGGCCGTTTTCGTCCACCATGTAGTCCACGCCTTCCACGCCCCAGAAGCGCAGATCATGCAGCTCCTGATCCATGCAGATGTCCACCATGAACTTGAATGCCTTCTCGGGATCCTTACAGTCCACGGAGATTGCTATGCCGCTGGCCTGGTTTACGGTATCGCCGTAAGTATGCCATCTGTTCTCCATGCCCGCCTCAGTGGTCAGACCAAGAGGCACATAGTTACAGCCCTTCTGATCCAGGCCCTGGGATTTGAATACATCGTTTACCGTGTTGGCGAAATTCCACCACTGGTCAACCATGCCCAGCACGCGGCCGGTGGAAAGTTTCGCTATGTACTCGTCATAGGTCTGGGTGAAACTCTCCGGATCCACAAAGCCCTTCTGATATTCCTCGTTCAGCTTTTTGAAATAAGCGATGGTATCCTCGGAGGTGTTGTAGTCCTCCACCGTCATGGTAGCCTTATTTACCAGTACGGAACCGTCATTGGGATAGCCGCCCAGGAACTGGCCCGCATTCTCAAGGCAGAAGTATCTCCAGTCCTCACACAGAATGGTATAAGCAATGTTGGCAGTGCCGTCCTCCATGGTGGGATTGGCCTCCATGTATCTCTCCAACAGGTCAAAATACTCATCCATGGTCTGGATCTTGGGGTAACCCGCCCACTCGAGAACTCTCACCTGAATCCAGAAAGCCTCATCGTTGTGCGTGGTGACCTTGCTCTCACCATAGGTATTGCCGAAGGGATTGATCCAATAGATATGGCCGTCCGGCTGACGGAACTTTTCCCACTCCTCCTCGGTAAACCAGGTATTCTTAAACTCGGGATATTTATCGATATAGTCGTCCAGAGGAAGCAGTGCGCCTGCATCAACCAGCATGGACATGTCATCACTGTCGATAAAGTCAGGATATTCGCCGCCGGCGATCAGAGTACCTGTCGCTTCGGCCGCCGACTGGCCTGTGAGCCAGGTCTCCTTTACTTTGACGCCTGTCTTTTCCGCGATAATCTGGGCGATCTCATTGTCATCATTGATCTCGGAACCGGGCATGGTGATGAAATAGGAAAACTCGGTGATCTCTGTATTACCTCCGGCGTTGGATGCGTCTTCGGAGCCTCCGTTGTTCTCGGTGGCAGTGCTGCCGGCATTACTGCCGCCTGCGTTGCCGCCTCCATTGTTTCCCTCTCCTCCCTGGTCTCCGCATCCCGTCAAAGCGGATATTGCCATAACGGAAACCAGAAGCATGGAAAGTAATTTCTTTTTCATAAATTTCTCCCTCCTACTGTTTGATTTTGTTTCGTCAGTCAGTATACTTCCTACACCAATATTGTAGATTTTCGCCGTCACTTTCACAACCAGACAAACTATAGAAAAAACCCTGTAAATTATAGTTGCACAATGCTATTCATAATTTACAGGTGTCTTTTCGTCAACATGCACTACTGCCGATTCTGTTTTCTGAACTTGGTAGGGGTACATCCTACCATGGCCAGAAAACGGTTGATAAAGTAATCACTGTCTCTATATCCCACTTTTTCCGCAATCTCATAGATCTTCAGGTCCGTATGCAGCAGCAGTTCCTCCGCATACTCCATGCGAATACGGTTCAGGCGGTCTTTAAAAGATTCTCCGTATTGCTTTTTAAAAATCTGCCCCAGGTAAGCCGCATTGATAAAATACTTGGCCCCCATGTCCTTTAATGTAAGATTTTCCCTGAAGTTCGCCCTCATATCGCTCTCGATCTGTCCTAAGACCGCCTGAGACTGGTTCCTGCGCAGCTGCATCAGATATTCCCCGTAATCCAGCAGCATCCTGGACATGGCCTTTCCGCCGTCCTCCATGTCTGTCTGCTCAAAGGCGCAGCGGCTTATAAAGCGCAATACCTCATGCTGGTCAATATTCTCATCAACCCCCGTTGCCAGCCTAAGCAGCTTGATAAACAGGTAGCGGAAAACCATATTCACCTGGTGACTCTCCAGGCTGTACAGTTCACCATACAGCTTTTCTGTCGCGACAGCAATCTCCTCTTTCTGGTTATGCTTCACCATCTGAACCAGTTCGTCCACTCCCTCCCTGTCCACCTGCTTTTCCAGCAGCCCCCAGTCGGTCTCCTCTATGCCTTCCAGGTCCTCCCCGGATTCCAGCCCCCGCAGCAGTCTGGCCATCCGCACTGTCCTGACGGAATCCGAGATCTGCTCCAGTCCCTCCACTTTGCTGCCCGCCACCAGACGGACAGGAAATCCCATTCCCCGGGTGATCCGCTGCTTCAGCCGTCCCAGATATTCCTGTTCCGTGAGCCCGCCTGACGCCTGAAGAAGTTCCTCGCTGTAAAGGATAGCCACATCATGGTTTTCCCCCTGTACGGAAATATCAAAAATACACCGGTATTCCTCCCCCGGCAGTTCCTTCAGACATTTCTGGTAAAGCTGCTTTTGCATCCTTCTTCTCTCCTCCCTGGAAGGAGCAGGATTCACGGCGCCGTCATTTACTTCCACACAGATATAGCGGCAGCCATGACATTCCCCCAGATACTGCCTGACGCATTCCATATTCTCCCCGTCATATTTCCCTCGGATCAGGGCGATCATGTTGCGCGAGAAGAATTCCTTGGCAATCAGGGAATCGTCCCTCTCCCTGCGCTTTTCTTCCTCTTTCAGCGCTTTGACTTTCCCCAGCACATGCACCAGTTCCTCACAGCTGATAGGCTTTAAAAGATAATCTATACAGCCGCATTTCAGGGCCGTTCTGGCATATTCGAAGTCACTGTAGCCGCTCATCATGACAAAAAAAGCATGGGAAATTCCCTCTTTGCGCACTTCCTCCACAAAGTCCAGCCCGCTCGTCTGGGGCATTCGGATATCCGCCAGCACCAGATCCGGCTGCTCCCGCCCTATGGCCTCCAGTGCTTCCCGGGCGCTGCCCGCCTTCCCCACAATCTCAAATCCCTCTTTTCCCCAGTCAATCAATACGGACAATCCCTGCAGGATGTAAGGCTCGTCATCCACCAACAAAACTTTCAGCATACTCCTTCTCCTCCTCCGCCTGCCTGCAGGCAACGTTTCCGCCGGGCCGCTTTAAGCGGAATCCGAATGGTCACCAGCGTACCCACGCCTGTCTCGCTGTCCATCTCAAAGCCCACCTGACCGTCCAGAAACAGCTTCAGACGCAGGGCGGCGTTCAGCATACCCACACGCCTGCTGTCCTTTAATATCTCAATGCTGGCCTCGTTCATCTCTCCGGCCAGACGGCGGCATTTTTCCTCCGTCATCCCATGTCCGGTATCCTCCACCTCCAATATCAGATTTTCCCCATCCTGAGATACCCGCACAAACACCCAGCAGGCGGCTTCTTTCTTTTCCATCCCATGAACGCAGGCATTCTCCACAAAAGTAACCAGCGTCAGCCTGGGAATCCGGAATTGTCCGCATTCGCCGGGCGCGCTGATTTCGTAGCACAGCCTGTCGCCAAAGCGGTATTTTTGCAGTTCCAGATAAGCCTTTACAAAGTTCATCTCGTCCTCGATGGTCACATAATCGTTGCCCCATGTAACATTCTGCCGCTGCATCACCGCCAGCTTCTCCACCATATCGGCCGTCTCATATTCCTTCTTGATCACGCTGTGCATGCGGATACTCTCCAGGGCATTGAACAGGAAATGAGGGTTTATCTGGCTGTGCAGTGCCAGCAGTTCGGCCTTCTGCCTGGCAATATCCTGCTCCTGACGTTTTAAGCGGTTCTTGTATTCATTCTGAATCAGATTGTTCATGCGCCCCGCCATCTCATTATAGGTCCGCATCAGCAGGCTGATCTCATCAGAACCGCTGATTTCGGGAAGCTGGTATAGTTCGTCCTTTTTTACCTTCCGAAGCACTGCTTCCAGGTCCTGCAGACGCTCTGTGAAAGAACGGTTAATCAGATTCATCAAGGCGAAAGGCAGAAAGATATTAAAAAAGATCAACAGGCAGAACAAGGGCATATTTTTGCGCATTGCTTCGTAAGCCACATTTCTTTGAGACATAATATAAATATCCCAACTGTTGTCCAACATACGGATGGTCTTATGCACTCCCGCTTTGGCTGCCGTGGAAGCGGGCAGGGTCTCAAAAGGCACATAGATGCCGCCCCGCCCCTCATTGGAAAAAAGGATCCTGTCTCCCTCACAGACATATACCGTGGATGCGTACTTGGAATTGACGATGGCCCTGAGAATATTACTGTAATCCCACTCCAGGCGCAGCACCGCCCCCCGGTCGCCGCTGGCCAGATAATCCATATGGCGGATGAAAGAAATAGTCCTTCTATTTTCCCAGTTGACCTTGGCAAAATCCGCAAACAACAGAATTTTCTTGTCCTGTCCCCGAAATGTCTGATACCAGTTTTCCCCTTCTGCCTTTTCCAGCCTTTGGAAATTCCCGCCGTTGACGATGCCCTCCGCGTCCGTGTAGATCACCACATTGCAGTCGTTGTTGTTCATAAGCAATGTGAACAGGGATACCTGGGCAAAGCTGAAATGCCTGTTGTAGTAATCCAGCGGAGAGGTGTAAGTACTGCTGATAAACTCATTAACCTCCCGATTCTTATAGATGTCCTGCATCAATGTCACCAACTGGGCGCTGTAACTCATGATGGTATACTCCACAGAATCCGCAATGTTGCTCATTTCCTGCAAATTCTCCTGCCGTTCCGCGTGCATGATGACAGCCGCCACCACACTGTCTGTCAAAAGCAGCGGCAGGATCACGCAGCATATCTGCATGATCCCCAGCTTCTGCTTCAGTTTCAGCCGGTTCAGCCAGGCCACCAGGCGGCTTTCCTTTTTCCTTTTTCTCATGGCGTCCTTTCCAGGATCCTTTCTACTCCTCCACCTTAAAGGCCGATATCTCCGTTTTCAATCCGTCCATGTTATCGTTCAGAGCATGGGAAATGCGATCCAGTTTTTCTGCGCTGTGCAGCAGATTCTCTGCCATGCCGTGAACCATCAAAGCGCTGCTGGCCGTCTCTTCTATGATGGCTGAGATGTTCTCCACGGCATCAATGGTGTCGTTCCGCTCTCTGTCCGCCGCTTCCGTGCCCACGGCAATCTGCTTCAATTCCGACAGCAGCTCCGTGATCTGTTCACTCATGCCTCCGAATACATCTATGACCTGCCGCACGGCTTTTTCCTGAATGTGCACGATCTCCTGTGCATAGTCCGCATCCTTTACGGTCTGCTCCGTATATTTGGTAATCATATTTACCTGGTTGCGAATCTCTCCCGCCGCTCTGTTTGAATCCTCCGCCAGTTTGCGGATCTCCGAGGCCACCACGGCAAAGCCCATACCTGCGGTGCCTGCCCGGGCTGCCTCTATGGAGGCATTCAGGGATAGCAGATTGGTTTGTTTGGAAATGCTGCTGATGGTTTCCACAAACTCGTTGATGGCCTGGGATTCTGACTGCAGCTGGGTGATGCTGTCTCCCACTTTCTGAGTCACCTCCCAGGTCTCCTGGGCCTTTTCCCCCAGCACCCCAACGATCTCCGCGCCCTGTCCGATCATTCGCTCTGTCTTATCCGCCAGTGCCTGGGTATGATCCACTCTTCCCCGCACTTCCTTGATCCTCTCGGACAATGTGTTGGTCTTAACAGCGCACTCCTGAGCATGTTCCGCCTGCTTATCCATACCTACGTTGATCTCGTTGATGGCCCGGGTAATATCCTGAGAACAGGTATTTATGTCCCCTGACGCATCGTCCACCTGCCCGGTGGATTGCTCCAGCACCTGAATGGTCTTGTACAGCCCCTTCACCAGATTCCGGTTATTTCGGATCATATTATTGGCTACCTGGGCCAAATCCTGAAACTCGTCTTTGCCGTATGCTTTCACTTCCGTGCGAAGATCCCCATCAGCCACCTGATTGAACCTGGAAGATATGGCTTTCATGTTTTTCTGGATGCCAAGGGTGATGCTAAGGCCCACAAATCCTGCCACCACACAGGCCAAGATTACCACGGCGGCCGTAATACCCTTGATTTTCTGCGCCTGCCCGGTGATCACGCCATAGGGAACCAGAGCACAGAAGTTGATCCCGGCTCCTTCCTCACTCTTTGCATGGATGTACAGATAGCTGGCTCCCCGGAAGCGCACTTTCCGGGCGATGCTCATCTCCTCCCCCTCCAGGCTGTCCGCGAAGAATTCCGTATCTGCGAAAACGCTCTCCCCCTGTACAAGGCTGCCGGTTCCACCTTCCTTCACATTTTCGTACAGCAGTTCCTTTCCGTTGTCCGTTACAAACCCGCAGATACTTCCCTCCCCGAAATCAATGGCCCGGAGACGGTCATACAAGGCGCTGCTGCTGATGTCCACCACAATGTATGCAGCTTTTTTGTTGGTGGGAATCTGATACACGATAAAGGTGTCCGCCCTATTCAGAGAAAGCGCACTGTCCAGGGCCTCATGGCCCTCCGCCCACTGGGACATGGTCCTGCCGTCTTCAGACTTGGCCTGCATCTCCGCGCAGTATTCCTCATAGATACCGTTCTGCCGCTCCGGCGCATTGGTGCTGAACATTTCAATGCCCTTCTTGGTTACGATATGTATATTGTGGATCATATTGTTCATGTGCTGGATTGCCACCAGGCCGCTGCGGGTATCGTTCAGAAAATTGGTTTTCGC
>Ga0224742_10072_pt1 | contig 22001 bp, 23 predicted proteins | sample LIM_E_Water_Neg_FD_161631 | JGI IMG/M metagenome (GOLD analysis project Ga0224742, IMG submission 161631) | Enriched cells from gastrointestinal tract of the lab mouse from Pacific Northwest National Laboratory (PNNL), Richland, Washington... | ecosystem: Host-associated > Mammals > Digestive...
TTCTCCAGATCCTCGGAAGGAATCTCGATGTCAAACTCGTCTTCCAGGGCCATCACCATCTCAAACAGGTCCAGGGAGTCCGCATTCAGGTCCTCCTTAAAGCTGGTGCCCTCCGTGATGTCCATGCCGTCCGCGTTCAGCTTTTCCTCGATGATCTCTTTTACTTTCTCAAACATACTCTCTTCTCCTTTTCCTCTTTTCATGGTTTTCCAAACTACATAAAATAGTCTGTCTCTCTATTTGTTTGAGTATCAAATATTTTGACCTTCAAACTATTCAACAGGATAATACTACCGGGTTAAATAAATGTCAATAGGTATTTTGCAAAATGAATTCAAAAAAGAGGGCGTCCACATGGGGCTGCCCTCTCTGTCCTTATTTCCCGGCTATCTCTTCTTCCAGCCGAAAAGCGTCTTTTTAAAATGTTTTTTATGCTCCTCCACCGCCGGATCCTGGGCAAATTTGTTCCAGTATCCCATAGCCTTTCCGATATCCTCCGGCACTCCCAGGCCGTAAGCATAGATCTCTCCCAAACCGATACAGGACAGGCGTTCCCCGGGATATTTCTCCAGCAGTTCCCTGGCCCTGGCATAATCCTGGGGCACACCCAGACCATGGAGATAGCAGGTGCCCAGCATATCGCTGCACCATGCGTTGGTGTCGATGACCTTTAAAAAGCATTTGGCCGCCTCCGCATAATTGACCTCCAGGCCGTCCCCTCCCTTGAAATAAATCTCCCCCAGGCGGTTGCACGCGCCCACGGACTCCGGGTCCATCTCAAGGGCCTTCTGAAAATATTCTTTGGCCACAGACAGGTTCCGCAGGGTCTTGCTGCAATAGGTATACAATTTACCCATCTCAAAATACCCGTCCGCATCCCCATGTTCCGCGGCGCTCTTGAACAATTCCATGGCTTTGGTGGGCTCTGTGTCCGCATAACGCCGTCCCACCCTGACCTCATAAATGCCGATGCCCAGTTCCGCGCCCCGCTCTTCCAGGCGCTGCGCCCGCTCCTTATCCACCGGCATACCATAATCCCCGGAGGTGAGAATGTCAATCAGATTGCCCAGGCCCATGGCCATGCCGGAAGCCAGGATTTCCTCATAGATCTGGATGGCCTTGCGCTGGAGGGAGCAGATGTCCGGCGCACCGTTGACGGTAAGCCCCGCCAGTTCTATCACGTCTCCGTAATAATAAGCGTTGGCCACCATATATTTGCAGAAGATCTGGCCGTCCCTGGCCATCTCCACCACCTTATCCCAGATCTCTCTCTTGGTGGTATAGGGCGCATGTACGAAGGAACCGCACCGGGGCTTAAAGCCGCCCACCCTCATGGCTCCCATCATGCCCACCGCACTGCCCAGTTCGATGGATTTGTTGTACCACTCTTCGCATTTGGCATCATCGCTCTCAAACCCGAATCCCGGGTCCACATAGCAGGGACCGCTATAGCATCTGGCCAGGAAGTAGCAGGCATCTCCGTCGCCTTCCCCGGCCGCCTCCTGAAGCCCCTTCAGGGCCTGCTGGCCGTTGCCGGATCTGGGATTTACCCAGATATTCTGAATGGCATATTCCACTCTTCTGTCAAAAACATCGCTCATGACTTCTCACCCTTTCATAAAACTTTTCATGCTTTATATCATTTGTTTCTACGAAACTGCACCGGGGTCATGCCGTAGGCTTTCTTAAACAGACGGTTAAAATGTTCCACCGTCTCATAACCCACCTCTGCCGCAATGGATTCCACGGTGCGGTTGGTCTCTTTCAACAGGGTGCGGGCCCGCTTCATTCGGGCCGCTTTCACTGCCTCCTGAAAAGTGGTTCCCGTGTTCTCCCGTATGTATTTGGACACATAGGGCTTTGACAGATGGAATACCTGGGACATCTCCTCCAACGTCACGTCCTGGCTGTGGTCCTGGATATACTTTATCATGTCCATGATCCGCTCCTGACGGCCCTGGGTCATGTTTACAGCCTTTGCCAGCTTGTTTACCGCCACCACCAGGGCTGCAATGGAACTCTTGATGATGTCTCCGTCCATGCCCACGCCCCACTGAAAGCTGCCGTTTTGCAGTACGCCCACATAGGAGGCCGCCTTGGAGGAGGAGCCTCTGGACACAGCATGTTCCTCGTACACGGAAAGTTCATAGGAAATACCGAAATACAGCTTCAGCGCATTGCTGACGGCGTCCAGACGACCGTTGCCGTCGGCCTCGATCACCCTCTTTTCCTTGCCCTGCTGAATGGTCACGCTGGCGATAATCCCCTCCGGCACCTGCTTGAAATGACAATCCGTAACGTCAAAAACCTCTCGCGGCTTGATATAAGCGTCCTCAAAAATCCGATATACATCCCCGGGGGCCAGTTCTTTGTGGCGCTGGTCGGAAACGCCCTTCATCAGATAACCCACTTCCTCCCTCATCTGGACAGGCAGGGCCATGCCGAAATTCTGCTTCAGAATAAAGGCAATGCCGCCCTTACCGGACTGGCTGTTGATGCGGATCACATCGGATTCGTACTCCCGGCCCAGATCCTGGGGGTCAATGGGCAGATAGGGCACATTCCAGCGCTCTCCGCTTTTGCCCTCCTTCCTCCAGGTCATGCCCTTGGAGATGGCGTCCTGATGAGAGCCGGAAAAAGCAGTAAACACCAGATCTCCAGCATAGGGAGAACGCTCATACACATGCATACCCGTGAGCAGTTCATATTTTCCCCTGACGGAACCGATCTGGGAAAAATCCAGCCCGGAGGCCACGCCGTGGCACATCATATTCATGGCCAGAGTCACCAGGTCCACATTGCCCGTGCGCTCACCGTTGCCAAAGAGGGTTCCTTCCACCCGGTCCGCCCCGGCCAGCACGCCAAACTCCGCGTCACTGATGCCGCATCCCCTGTCATTGTGGGGATGCACGCTGAGCACCACCGCATCCCGGTATTTCAGATGTTTGTGGATGTACTCAATCTGGCAGGCGAATACATGAGGCATGGCTATCTGCACGGTGGTGGGGATATTGATGATGGCCTTGTGGGAAGGGACGGGCTGCCACACGTCCAGCACGGCATTGCACACTTCCACCGCATAGTCCACTTCCGTGCCCGGAAAACTCTCCGGACTGTACTCAAAGCGGAAATCCCCCTCCATCTCGCCCGCGATCTCAAGCAGCAGCCTGGCGCCGTCCACGGCCAGCTGCTTTACTTCCTCCCTGCTCTTGCCAAAAACCTGCTCCCGCTGGGCCACGGAGGTGGAATTGTACAAATGGACAATGGCGTGGGGCACCCCCTCCAACGCATCAAAGGTCTTGCGGATGATATGCTCCCGGGCCTGGGTCAGCACCTGAACGGTCACATCATCCGGAATCATGTGCCGCTCGATCAGCGTCCGCAGGAACTGATACTCCGTGTCGGAAGCCGCCGGGAAACCCACCTCGATCTCCTTAAAACCGATATCCACCAGCATCTGAAAAAATTCCAGCTTCTGTTCCAGGCTCATGGGCTCGATCAGGGCCTGGTTGCCGTCCCGCAGATCCACGCTGCACCACACAGGAGGCTTCTCTATAATGTCCCTGCGCACCCAGTCGTAGGTGACTTCCGGGGGCATAAAATAAGATCTGCCGTATTTTTCCGCTACATTCATGTCATTTTTCCTCGCCTTTCACAAGAGTTTCGCATATCCCTGGGGCATATGCTGTTTCCAGGTTCCACATACCCGGGTAATCACAAAAAATCCCTACAAAATATCCACCCGAATATTTCATAGAGACGCTCTTTCAAACGCGGTACCACTCTACTTCACGGCTTTCGCCATGCGCTCACCGGCACATACATGCCCGGCCCCTTTGTACGGCGGGCGATCCGTCCGAGCCTACTTCCCGGTGTCAACAGAGATTCCGTCCACATCCGCTTTCGGTCGGCTGCTCAAAGGCCAGTTCACCAAATGCTTCTGACTGCCTTGCACCCCCCGGCAGTTCTCTGTTGTCCCACATACAGCTACTTCTCCTTGTCATTGCATTTCCGTTATTTAATTGAAGATATCTTAGCACAAAGCAGCACCGGAAGCAAGGCGTGAATTTAATCAATTTTATTGATCTTTGTTGTTGTAATACCTTTCTTGATTCCTTTTCTGCCTCAAATTAACGCCCGGCAATATACAACTCTTGCAGTTTTACCACCCCAATGATATATTATAAATGATACATTATAGGAAAACCTGTAACCATGGGAAAAGAGGTATATATGTCGGCAAAAACCATTGCGGTCATAGAAGACGATCAATCTATCAGCAACCTTCTATACGAAAGCCTGTCCCGGGAGGGCTATGGAGTATTGAGGGCCTATTCAGGTACTGAGGCACTGTTTCTTCTGGAAAAAGAACGGCCTGACTTAATCCTGCTGGACCTGATGCTGCCGGGACTGCCGGGGGAGGAACTGCTTCCCCACCTGGCGGGGATACCCGTAATCGTGGTCAGCGCCAGGGCGGCCACGGAGGACAAAGTGAATTTATTATTGGGTGGAGCGGCGGATTATATCACCAAACCTTTCCAGCTTCCGGAGCTGCTGGCGCGGATTACGGTACAACTGCGCCGGGTAGAAAATCCACTCCCGAACTCCGTGTTGGAAGCCGGTTCCCTGCGGCTGGATACCCACTCCCACACCTTGACCCTTGGAGGGATTCCCGTGCGGCTGACTCCCACGGAATACGCGATTTTAAAACTTCTGCTTCAAAGGCCCGGCCAGGTTATCACCCGCTCTCTGCTGCTGGAGCACATCAGCCAGGACACCCCCGACTGCTCCGAGGGTTCTCTGAAGCAGCACATCAGCAATCTACGCGGCAAACTGCGGGCGGCGGACGGCTGGGACTACATTCAGGCCGTCTGGGGAATCGGCTTCCGGCTGGCGCTCCCCGGGCAATCTTGACAAAATCTTTACGGTTTCCCTACCCTTTATCTTTACCGGCAGGTTATATACTGGGTTAAAGCAGCAGACTCCCGGACGGCGCTCTGCTCCACATCGGGCGCGAAAGCGGACGTATGTGGAGCACCAGCCCTGAGTGCCGGTAGGGAATCTGCGGAACTTCTCGTCAGCTGATTCCCGGACGGTACTCTGCTCCACATCGGGCGCCAAAGCGGACGTATGTGGAGCACCAGCCTTGAGTGCCGGTAGGGAATCTGCGGAACTTAAATAAGGAGGAAACTGATTTGGACCCAAACAGCAATTACTGCCTGGAGACAAAGGCGCTCTGCAAGCAGTACAAAAATTTCAAAGCCCTAATAGGTGTGGACATCCATGTACCCAAGGGCGCCATCTACGGCCTGGTTGGACAGAACGGCGCAGGCAAGACCACCTTGATCCGCCTGCTCTGCGGATTGCAGAATCCCACTTCGGGCACATACTCCCTGTACGGCATCCCCCATACATCCTCTGCCATCCATACAGCCCGGAAACGCATGGGCGCCGTGGTGGAGACCCCGGCCTTACAGCAAGATATGACCGCCAGGGAAAATCTGGAACAGCAATACCGCATTCTGGGTCTGCCCTGGAAAAACGGCATGGACGATTTGCTGGCTCTGGTAGGGCTGGCAGACACGGGTAAGAAAAAAGCCAAAGCATTCTCCCTGGGAATGCGGCAGCGGCTGGGCATAGCCCTGGCACTCTGCGGCAGCCCCGACCTATTGGTGCTGGATGAGCCAGTGAACGGGCTGGACCCCCAGGGCATCGTGGAAATCCGGGAACTGATTCTGACATTGAACCGAGAGCATGGGATCACTGTGCTGGTCTCCAGCCATATTTTGGATGAATTGTCCCGGCTTGCCACCCATTACGGTTTTATCCACCACGGCGTTATGCTGAAAGAGATAGCGGCACGGGAACTGGAGAACAGTTGTCGCAAACGTGTGCACCTGACCGTCACGGATACGCCCGCCCTGGCGCGGGTATGCGATAGTCTGGGGCTGGATTATGAGATCCTCTCCGACCGCCAGGCCGATCTGTACGGCCAGGTTCCTTTCACCCGACTGACCCTGGCGCTATCCAGGGAAAACTGTGAGGTGCAATCTTTCCAAGAACATAATGAAAGCCTGGAAAATTATTATCTAAATCTGATAGGAGGTAATGGGCATGCGTAATCTATTATCCGCCAATCTGCACCGTCTGAAAAAAAGCAGGGCATTCTGGGGCTGTGAAATTGTGAGCGCTCTGTATGCGCTGTTTCTGGGATTCGAACTCTATTTGGATATGAAGAAAAACGGGTACCCCCATCCCACAGACGCAGGACTATGTCAATATATTGTGTTCGCCGGCATTCTCCTGGCAGTGTTCTGCAGTCTGTATCTTGGAAGCGAACTGAGCGACGGAACCGTCCGCAATAAAGTGATGGCAGGGCATCGCAAAAGTAAGATTTATCTGGCGTCCCTGGGGGCCTGCCAAATAGCCGGCCTGGCATTTTGGTCCACCTATCTGGTTCTATATCTGGCCATAACCGTACCTCTCCTGTTGCCCCTGGAAGCAAGTTTGTATACGTTGGTCTCCTGCCTGGCTTCCAGTCTAGTGCTGTCCCTGGCCTACTGCGCAATCTATACCCTCATCGCCCTGTCCTGCACCAACAAAGCAGTGGTGTCCACGACATGTATACTCTTGGCTTTTTTTCTGTTTTTTACGGGAATTGCCATACGGCAACGGCTGGACGAGCCGGAAATGATTGAGAGGGTAGAGTATGACCCGGTATCCCTGGAAGAGATTTACACCAACCAGGAAAACCATTCGTATCTGCCTGCTTCCCGACGCCGGATCTATGAATTTCTGGACCGTTTCCTGCCCGGAGGCCAGGGACTGAGATTGTCCGGCATAATGATGCCAAAGTTGACTTTTGATGGGATTATGCCCCTCTATTCCCTGGTTATTTTCCTGGTGGCCACCGGCGCCGGACTCATGGTTTTTACTAAAAAAGATATCAATTAGGGCGCGGGGGGTGCAACGGGGTCAGAGATAAGGAGTGATTATGTTTTCCTGGATATTATGCTGCATTCTGCTGTCTATCAATCTTTTGCTGCTGTGCTGGGTGCATTCCCTGCATAGCGGCATGGAAGAGATCGGTTCCCAATTTGACCGGCGCTTGCGGGAAAATACCAACAATCTGATCTATGTATCCTCCCGGGATCCCCATATCCGCCGGCTGGCGGCGCAGCTCTGTCTACAGTTGGACCTGCTGCGCCGCCAACGGCATCGCTATGAAAACGGGGACAGGGAACTGAAGGAGGCCATCGCCAATATCTCCCACGACCTCCGCACGCCCCTGACTGCCATCTCCGGCTATCTGGAACTGCTGGAAATGACAGATGCTGCTCCTGCTGCCACAGACCAGGCCTCTGTGCAGCGCCGGTATCTGGCCCAGATCCGCAGCCGCACGGAGGCCATGAAAGATTTGACGGAACAATTATTTTCCTATTCCATCCTTGTGTCCGCCCCCTTGCAGCAGCCCCGGGAACTGACACTGCAATATGTATTAGAGGAAAGCCTGGCGAATTGTTATGCCCAATTCACGACAGTCGGCATCACTCCCCGGCTCCAGATGCCGGAACTCCCTGTGTGCCGGGTATTGGACCGGGGTTCTTTAGAGCGGATTCTGAGCAATATACTGATGAACGCCGCCAAATACAGCGCCGGAGATCTGTCCATATGTCTGCATCCCCAGGGGCAGATCGACTTTTCCAACGCTGCCCCGGATCTCACCCCGGTCATGGCAGAGCGCCTGTTTGAACGTTTTTTCACCGTAGAAACCGCCCGCCATTCCACCGGTCTGGGCCTCTCCATTGCCAGGAACCTCACGGAACGCATGGGAGGAACCATTACTGCCCACTACCGGGAAGGACAACTGACCATCAGCCTGTATTTTCCCGGAAATTAGTTTGCATTCCCGTTCCATTTCAATCATTGCTCATCAAGTTCAAAGCAATAAACGCTGTCGGAACAGGCTGATGCAGAAGCAGAAAAGGCCTTACTTCAAGCAGTTTCGCGGGCGCATATCCTGCGCCGCAGGGGAAATCTCCGAAGCCGCGCTTCTACTCCATAACAACTTGTACTATACCTTAATATATCGTGTTGCCCTTGACGAGCCGATTCGTTTTATCGTACCGCTTTTTACCATAGCACCAAGGACAGCTTCAACGGTGGTCGGGCTTACATCGGGAAGAATCTTACATATCTCCGCTTTGGAAAGCGGTGTCAGACTATTTAAGATCGCAGACTCTACGCGGGCTTTCTTTGTAATCTTTTTTCCGTGAACAACGGCGAAACGCTTATCAAGTTCTTTATAACACATATAAAGCATAGATAAAAAGTTTTCAATGAAAGGAAAATAACTGTTTGCACCAGATTCCCAACTGTCCGAAGATTGACAGAGAGATTCATAATAATAGGCCTTGTAGTTATTAATCTGTTCTTCAAAAGACACATATTTGCCTGCGTCAAAACCATTTTTATATAAGAGCAGCAAAGAAAGCAGGCGTGACATTCTTCCATTGCCGTCCCGGAATGGGTGTATGCAGAGAAAGTCCAAAATAACGCAGGGAATCAGCAAAAGTTGATTCACATTTGCGTCGCTGCGAGCCTCCATATAAGCAAGTTCTAATTGCTCCATTGCCTTTGGTGTTTCATCTGCGGATGTAGGACGAAAGCGAACCTGTCTATTGCCGTCAGCGTCTATTTCTAAAATCACATTGTCATCCGTTTTGTACTGACCGCCATATTCGTAACCAGCAAAGGACATTATCATTTCATGCAAACGCAGAATATCACGTTCTCTGAAATCAATATATTCAAAACCTGAATGAATTTCATTTAATGCGTCCCTATAGCCTGCAATTTCTGCCTCATTATGATTAAGGGGAGCGCTATTCTGATTTACAATGGCAGCGATACGCTCGTCACTTGTGACAATTCCTTCAATCGCATTAGAACTCTTAATAGATTGTATCTTTGCAACGGCTTCAAGTTCACTAAAAATCTGCGTGTATTCGCCTTTTCGTACACCTGCCATGGTCTTAAGAGCAGATATGTTTGCGGTTAAATTCACAAGATTAGCAGGCAACAAGCCATTGTTCAAAAAGGAATAATCAAATTTTCTCATATAGTCCCACCCTTTCTGCACATAATAGTACTATATTATATGCAGAAAAACAAGATGCTAACGGGGTTTTCTGCATATAAATTATCAAAAGAGTATGCAGATAGTATATGCTATAATGCAGGAAAAACGATACCGCAAAGAAAAAGGGCGTCAAGGCATCAAAACAGATTTTTATACCGCAGCCTGGTCGGCCCTGGCTTGAGTGCTTATTGTCCTCCCCCTTAGATCCCCTGTGGCACCGGCTGATATTTATAATTACTGTTACATACAGACCATTTCTGCGTTTTAAAATGATATCCTCTGTCGCTGTTATCTGGCTATCCTCCCAGCCATGTGCGGGCATGCGACACACTACGCCGGTATCCAAAATCTTCTCCCTTTTCGGGAAAGTGTTCCCGATGCATAAGTCTCGAAATATAAAGTATATTTCTACACAGACCACATAATATTCAACAATCTAACAGTTCTATAAACTGGAAATTGATTATATGGTTAATTCGCATTTATATCGGATAACAGTTTCATCGTCATAGGTTTTGGGGAACTCTGTAATGCTAAAACCGTTTTTCCGATAAAAACCAACGGCATCATTATCTGTTTCTGCAGATACATAAAGCAAACCGTAATCCTTTATCACCTGATTTATCATATAGGAACCGATGCCCTTGTCACGAGCGGACAAATCAACCGCAATGCCTACGACTTCCATTTTATGTTGTTCAGCAAAGAAAACAACGATAACACCCTCTATCATATCTTGATTGCAACAAGCAAAGATTTTTACAGCGTTATCGTCAAGAAGTTGATCTGCTTTTATGCTGAATTTTTCCTCAGTAGGCATAAACATACAGTGCTTGTAAATCTCGTATGTCTGGCAAACCTCGCTCTTATGGGTTAATTCTATTAGTTTAAGTTCCATTGCACATACCTTCAAATCCCAATTTATATATTTATTATATAATCTTTATTTGCCATTTACAATGTATATTTATAAGTTATTTCCCACTGGGTACACAATTCCGAAAAGGGGGAAATAATAAGGTATGCTGCAGCAAAAAAGGCACCGGATAAACCAACATCTCACATGCGGAACGAATGCCTTATTATAAATTGTATATTAGGCAATTCTGATTGAAAACTGCATATTCTTTGTTATCCTAAATTATTAATTGCAAATCAAAAAATTTATCCCGCCCTCTCAGCCAAATACAATTGTACCCTGCTCTGGATCACCCGACAGGTATCTTCCAACTCTTTTGCTCCTGCAAAATAGCCTGATGCCTCTTCACAAATGATATAACGGACAGCCTGATTATCCAGAGTGTCTGCCTGCACATACGCAAGCATGGCCAATTGCTTATCCCGCTGTTCTTCGGTCATACGGGATATCCACTCAAGCCCCTCCTCCTCCGCAGTTTCGGGCGGCATCTCCGACAATTTTCGATATTTCATCTTTCCATCTTCTGTAAAGGCATACTGCTCATCTGCAATACGGAGCATACTATCAGCATAATCCTCCCGGTGGGTATAATATGCATCGCCGCCCCCGGAACGATGCAATAAATAAAATTCCCAGAAAGCATAAGCCCCTTCCTTGCAGGTACTTCTACTGAGAATTCCAAGTCCGCCGCTGACATAATAGTAACAGGGAGTTCCGTCTTTACTGGGATATCCCTTATACACCAAGGGTTCACCATACATATTTTCCCATGCGTTGCAGCTTGAAAAACCGCTTATCCTAACCTGTTCCAGAACAGGTTTTTTCTCCTCCAGCTGCTTTTCCCAATCGTCCCAGTGAGGGGAACCGTCCATTGTCAGCTCCTGGATCTGGCCCATCAACTCCCGAAAATCTTCCCCTTCAAAATCACACTGACCGGACTCCCAGTTCAAGTAATCATTCATGGTACCCATCAGACAGAATTCCAACACATTTTCTCTGGATATCCCCTCTTTGGTCACAGCATCCGGATGCTGTGAAAGCCAATCCAAAAATTCTTTCACAGTCCAACCCGGTTCCGCTCCCAATTCGGACTCCTTCCCGATCAAGGTATCAATCCCAAAAGAAGGCGGAATACTGTAAAGAGCGTTTCCTCTGGAGTAACATGCCAGTACCTGTCCTAGATAGTCCTCCCGGTTTACCTGCTCGGACTGTGCGATATACGGTATCAAATCTTCCAGATATCCCTTCGAAAGATAGCGTTCCATATCCTGATAATTTAGAAAAGAAAGCAGATCGGCGCTTTCTCTGGCCAGCAGACGGGTATTGACACACATATAAATACCTGCGTCAAGATCGTACTGTCTATCTCCCAGAGTAGATGTCAATCCTTTTAATGAGACCTGCTCCACTACCACTTTATAGTCTTTATTCTGTCGGTTAAATGCCGCCGCCACCTGTTCCTCTTCTGACAACTCTGCACCTACCACAAGCCAGGTAATGATCCGCCTGCCATCCTCTGCCACTTGTCCTTCCTGCGCCGCCTTAAATGTGGTGATCCATGCAGGGCTGTCATACGCACACATCTCCCAGGTGATTAGCCGGATCTCTCCTGATGGGGTCTCTCCCAGAGCATGTAATTCTTCTCCGACCAGATCATACTCGCTGAGATCCAATAGCCTTTCTGCTTTTTGTGTCTGGAAAACACATGCATATATATCGTTCCCATCTTGAAACAGCAATCTTTCCTCCCGGCCTGTTCCCAGGCGGCCACTCCCCGCTATAGGCAGTTCTCCCTCTGCCCGGTTCCCCTGTTGCTGCAGTCTGGTCAGCACCGTCTTTCCCGTATCCCCGTCATGATAAGACGCATAGACAATGCCGCCAGCAGCACAGAGATCTATATAACTTTTTCCCGGACAGGAAATACTACCCTCACAGATGCCGTCCCCATCGAACAGTAATACTTCTTCTGCGTACATAACATAAAAATATCCGCTGCCATCCTGCGCCAGACGGAGCGCCGTCTCCCCCTGTGTTTCGTAGAACCTGCGCCACAGTTGACAGCCTTCTGTCGTATAAGCCTCCAGAAAAGGAGCCTGCTCTCCATCTTTTCCCGCCAAAACCAGGATATTCCCTCCATCTGCCCCTTTTGCCTGCGCAACAGTATCAATACTGCCATCTTCCAAAAGCAGAATCTGCTGCGGCGACCGGCCCTGTCCCGCTAAAGATACCCCATACACACTTGCAGGCATTCCCTCTGTTCTGTCCACAAAATACAGCGTATCCTCTGCCATGGAAAAGGAATCAGAGAGCGGTTGATATACCGGCGTAATCCCGGCATCCCATGTCTCTGCCAGAAAAAAGTCTGTCTCGCTGTCAGTTCTCGTAATCTCAAACTCTGCGCTGTACAGGTTTTGCATTCCAGCATTATCTCCACATCCTACAAGCAGGATGATTGCAAATAAAACACATGCACATACCTTTTTCATGCCGCTCTCTCCATTTTGATTTTTATTGCCCTTAATTATATCATTAAGGATATCGTCATTCAATCACAATTGGATGATGAGAAAAGAGGAAACAGCTTTCGTTTTTCTGCAAATGCTATATTCTAATAGGACAAGTATTTCTCGCTATTCTATTTATGAGCCTTCATATATTCTGATTTAACTATATCAATTGTTTTTCCTCCAATCCCAAAATTTTTGTCCGGCAGTTCTTTAATCGTCATTGTAAAAAACTCCTGTGGTACATTCATAATTTCAGAAGATACCTCCGTCAACCTCTTTATTAATAACTCCTTTTGCTCATCAGATAAAGCCCCACTTTCAACTGTAATATAAGGCATTTTCTTTCTCCTTTCAAATTTTACTTCCTGCCAACACTGCCAGCCTTTTCCCATTCCCCATTATAGCAGAAAAAGCCGCCATATCAATCAGATTTCAGAATCGGTCCATATCCGCCTGCGTCCCAAGCTCACTGTACCGATACCCGTCATTCATCTGCTCCGTATACATATCATTCACCAGCCCGATAGGCAAAAGCTCCGTATCCGCCATAAACATCCCCACTGCTCCACCGGAACCCTCTTTTCCGTCTCCTTCGGCACCAGTTTAGACAGCAGGGAATTTGTCACCGCCATGCGCGAAAACATCACAGCCTCCGGCCCCGTGCCCCTCACCGTATCTTCCGCTCATTCACGACCTTCCCGCTGCTGCTCCACCCAAACAAAAAGGAATAAGCCGTATGATACCCAAAATAGATCTCCGCTTCAAACACACCTCCTAAAAATACACAGAAGAAAAGCACCTCCGAAGAGATGCTTTTCCCGCATATATCACTGATGTATCATTTACTTCTTTCTTACCGGAAAGCAAACCTCCGTGACCAATTCTTCCGAATTATCTGTCTGGCTTGGACTCACATGATAGATGCAGAACGATTTCCCGTCGAAATCATATCCGTTCGCCACCACCCAGTCTGCAACCGCCGCATTCACTCTTGAAATCTGGTCATAGCTGCCTTTATATATTGCAGAAGCAACCTGGATCGGCGGCACAGTCTTGAATTTCACATGCTCCGTATCCTGATAAGTCCCCACAACCGCGCTCTGAATCTCCACATCCGGGTCATGCTCCTTATGCCCTTCATCGTGGAATATCGCCATCCCATAACACGGCGCTGCCTGCTGCACCTTCTGCGGCTCCAGTTCCCGGCACATGATCTCCCATAACACCCCTTCCTGGTCATAGGCGGGGATCACCTGCCGCACACTTGCAACATAACGCTCCGGTACTGTTTTTAATGTAACATCATAATCCATAAGACTACCATCCTTTCTCAGCCATTTCAATGTACTGTCAAGCAGCATCAATTTCTGCTCTGCCGCCATAGCTTCCTCCTTCAGTTCCCTGCGTTTTACCAACAGGAACTTCTCCATCTCCTGCGGATCACCATACTTGCCCAATATCTCTTTTATCACAGAAAGCCCAAACCCCAGGCCCTTCAACGACTGTATCCGCCCTGCCAGCAGAAGCTGTGATTCACTATAATACCGGTATCCCGTAAAATCATCCACCCTTTCCGGACGAAGGATTCCTATTTCATCGTAATGCCGGAGCATACGGATACTGATTCTTGACAGTTTTGAAAAATCTCCTATCTTTAACATTCGTTTCACCTCACATATATGTGTTTTCCTGAGCTCATACATAGTTTAGAGTATACCATAGTGTGAGAGTCAACCCCATAAACAAACAAATTTTTAAGCCCTCTTAATCCCAACAGACTAAAAGCGCAAAATCCCTTCTCATCATACACGCTCCCCCTACTCCTGCCATTCCTTACCGCCCGGTCAAGCGCCGTAACCGCCGCCACCGCGCCGTCAATTTTTTCCGTGGTCTTCTTCTTATCCGGCTTGATATTCCCCGCCGGGTCCGTCCGCACAAAATTTCTGCGGCTTTCCTTGCGCCCTGCACGCGCTGCCTTTATCGCTGCCCCAAAAGCCTTGGAGTCATATAACAAAGAATTGGCAGAGGAGCGCAATAAGAAAGCCTATCGGGGGAATGGAAATCGCAGAACTTCGACCAAGACAGTATATGGGGAAGTGGAGTACAGCAGACGGATATACCAGACAAAGACAAAAGACGGACAGACCGCCCATGTGTTCCTGCTGGACCAGGCGATGCAATAGGGAGAAATGCTATAATTCTTCCAGATGTATCACAGTTTTACTGAAAATAATCAACAAGGTATGACAAAATCAGGTATTTTTCACACTGCGGCGGAATATGATACCGACCTCGAAAAAGCGTTGTATATGGGACATCAGCCGGAATATCGCCAGCCTCATATTCACGAATAAAAGATTTGCCAAGCTGTATATTATTACTTACTGCTGCTGTCTGATGGCTTATACTTACCAAAATTCCCCTTGTTCTGATAAAAGATAATCAATGAATAAATACACACAATTTTAATCCAAATACCAATTCCCAGCAAAAATACAAGATTGTTATTTGGCACAAACAAAGCAAGCAAACACTGAATAAGCCCAAAAGGTATTGCCGTGTACCCGGCAAATCTATGGCTTTTTTGCCAGCATAGTTTATCTTTAAGAATCCAAGGCAATTTAAATCCAATCCGGCTGCGATAAGGCATTTGCGGTAAAAAATTTCCGACTAATACCATTAAGCCCCCCACGATAAGCGCAATGCCTTTCATATAATTCATCTGCAAACCGCAATACCTAGCGATCGCGACAAAATAGAAAAGAAAAATTCCAAGTCCAAAGAGGTTAATTACAATTAGAGTAATATCATTTCTCACTTCATTGTCGTTTTTGGAGATTTTGTGAGGAAAAAAGGCTGCAATAGCTAACGCAAGCAAAATAACAAAACAAATCCCAATAAAAACCCAACGGGAAGGGCTTTGCATAAACAAAGGTATTTCGCTGGGAAGATATTTAAAACATAGGGCTGTCCCTATAATGAATATAATCAAGAATATCATATTCAGACTTCTATATAGTTTCATTCTCGTTTCCCTCTTTTCCTGTGGATCTATTTGTATCAAAAAACTCCAAAAATGCGCCTAAAGTTGTTTGCAATACAGAAGCATTAAGGGAATAAGTGACGGACATCCCCGTCCGTTCGCTTGTCACTAACCCTGCTTCTTTCAAAATATCAAGGTGTTTTGATATGGCAGGCTTTGAAATCATAAAGTTTTCAGAAATTTCCTTGGCAGTCATATCACCATTTGCGAGCAGCTTTAGAATCTGTCGTCTGGTATCATCAGATAGAGCTTTGAATACAGTAGCCATCTAAACAAATCTCCTTTCCACATAATACTGTATTCATTTTTTCCTGTGTGTAAATTGATGGTAAATCAAATACGGAACAGGTGTAAGCAGCAGAACAAAATACTTACTTGCATACCAGCCTGCTTCTCCATTCACATCAAAATGGAAAGGTATCTTGTCTGGAAGGAAAAATGTTGTCACAAACAATATGACAAAAGTTCCAATCAATAATACCGCAGAGATCATTTTCTTCTTACTCATAGCTTCTTCCTCCTTTGATTGATAGACATATTTTGAAAGATTACTCTTGATGAGACGCAATTCCTTTACATACAAGTAAAATTATAATACATACACTGCACAACAGAAAGGTTATAATGCCTCCGGCAGCAAATCCGTTCTGAAGCATTTTTGATACCGCAAAGAAATACCCTATTGAAATTGCGATACAAAGCAAAATAGACAGAACCACATTAACATTTTGCTTGATTGCTTCTGTTTCATTTGTCCATTCCAATTTTGGACGTTTCATGTCGATAAATACTCCGATCAAGTTCCACAACGCTGCAAATAGTATGCCAACGAAAGAGATTACTCCAATCTGGATAAAACCATAGTTAAAATAAACCTTGAATATTAAGCAATTTATGATAATCCCCATAATAGAGATACTTGCAGAAAACAGGGCTTTCACAAACGCTTGCTGCTTTAATGAATACGGAATGATCTTCATTATCCAAAAACTTGCCCCCTCTCTGGAAAAACTGCTTGAGGCCACTACATTGATTGCGGATGTAAGTACAATTACCGCAAGCGCAAACAGTACCGCATAAAAGGAAAATTCCGGGGCTGATACCAAGGCTCTTATTTGTTCTATACTCTCTGCGGTTGCACTGATCCGAAAAGACAGCGGCAATAAAAAGGGGGTAATAAAAATCCCAAACAATCCGTTTATGACATACACCGGATTACGGAAAAAAGTTTGAAACTCTTTCTTAAAATAGCTTCTCAGCTTTGACGACGAGTTGTATTTCATCGCCTTTAAGCGAATCCGTCCCTCTTTATCATAGATGGCATATTTCTTTCCGATCACAAGATTACTCAAATAGTAGTATCCGCCGATAAACACAGCAGCAAGTATGATGCAGAATAGCTTTAATCCGGGATGAAAACGGATATACGAATTATAGAACGGGAATGGTACAATAAGATTATTAACCCAGTTCAATAAGTCTCGTTCTGCGCCTATTTGCCCATTTGATAATAGAACGCCGACCACGCCGCCTGCAAAATACACTATGATTCCTGTGACTACCAGCATTGTCCTCATGCGTTTAAGAAGCATGGCAATTTTCAAGCATATTGTCACAAGAACCGCCAAAGGGAACGCAACAATATGAGGGAGTATCGCTGCCGCAGAGATATATGTAATTATCGCAGAAATATCTCCCATGTATTGCGTTTGGATTATACACACAGGAAGCAGCAGTAAAATTTCAATCGCATAGCAAAACAGGATTACTGCAATGTACTTACTTGTAAAAATGTCGCATGGCCTTACTGGAAATAGCAGCAAGTGTTCTATATCCCTTGAAAAGCAAAAAATGTTTATCAGTAGGAAGGCGCTCACGATCGAGAGTATCATCGCCACTGCAAACAGTGCAAGCCGACAAAACAAAGTTCCCAACTCCAGCTCGGAAAGTCCATCATAAAGCCGACCAAGCATTTGAAAATAGTAGTAATAGAATACACCGATAATGCTTAAAACAAAGCAAGTCAGCACAATAAAATAGGGATCAGGGCGTTCTTTTAACTTATACCGAAAATTCAAAAAGCTGAAATTAATCTTACTTATTGTTTTGCTTAATTGAAAAACCTTGATCCATCGGTACATCATTAACCACCTCCAAATAAATATTCTCCAGAGAAATATAGGAAGGATTATCTCGAAGCTCGATTGTTTTCTTAATCGTTCCAGCTTGCATGATGACAATTTTATCACACAAATTCTCACAAATTTCCAATATGTGAGATGAAAATAGAACAGATTTTCCGTAGGCCGCTCTGGATTTAATCAATTCCTTTAAGACCTGAACAGCTTCTACATCCAGTCCTGTCATTGGCTCATCTAACACCCAAAGCAGGGGATCATTAACCAGAGACGCTATAATAGCTATTTTTTGCTTTGTCCCATGAGATAATTTTTTAATAGGGCTATTCAGATATTTTTCAACCTGAAACGCTTCTATCAGCGGAGTATAAATTTTACCTCTTGTTTCAGAAGGTACTTCGTACATATCCGCTATAAAATTCAAATATTCCTTTCCCGTAAGATTGTTGTATATATCGTGGCTGTCAGAAACATAGTTAATTTGTTTCCTGTATTGCATGGGATGTAGATACAGCGAATAGTTACCAAGGCATATAGAGCCTTTTTCAAGCGGTAGTAAGCCCAAAATCAGCTTTAAGGTTGTAGTTTTCCCAACTCCGTTTTTCCCTAACAGGCCAATGATTTCTCCATCTGACACGGAAAAAGTAAGGTCAGTCAGCACAGGTACATGAGATTGATAATGAAAAGACAGACCGGACACTTCTAACAAAAAGAACACCTCCCTTCATAACTTTTAACCTTTTGGTTAATTGGTTATTTACAATATAGCACTCGATCTGAGAAATGTCAATACAAAAAGCATCTTCTGGCTGTGAAATTATTTGAAGTATTTATGACAAGAGGCTATTCATGCAGTAATGCAAATGCGAAAATTTTAGGTTGCGGCAGAGAATGCCGCAACCCAGACTGTTAAAGAACCCCTGTTATGCAACAGCACGACAGAGGTTCTTTTTTAAAATAGTGTTGCTAATTATGACATAAAGAAGAATCTGCTCGCCGTACCCCAAAAAAGGAGTACCGGATTTCATCACAATAATGAAGTGCGCGGGTTGTGATACCAGTTGACTTAGCAACTTCATGGACTGCCATAGGCTTTTTATTCATTCCAAAAATCCTCCGTTGCATCTAAAATTTCTTTTGCCGAAAATAATGTCGCTTCAACAATATGTTTACCCGTCTTTTTAAGATAATGCTTTACCAAATGATAGCCACAAGCATATCCGGCACAATAAGGCAAACCAACTTGCGGATAGTTTTGTAATGCTGCCATTTCATCGCCATAAAGATAAGCATTAAGATTTTCCAACCCTTGAACATTTAAGCCCTCACGAATGATAGGTTTAATGTATTCGTTTAAGGTTTTTATATCTGTCTTTGTTACCCAAGGACCTGCTTTATGTTCCCCATATAAAAATGTAGCAAAATTTTCTGCCAGTCCCTCACTAATCATCATCTCTCCAAGTGTAATGTCATTTTTCCATTTAACAAATTGAAAACGTACATTGTGATTTGTTTCATGTGCCAACGCCACCGGAAGATGTTCTAATGTATATTCATTTGGAGTTAGCCAAGAAAAAATATATCCCGGAATACCGCCATCACCGCAATAGCCCTCGTTTAGCATAATGTAAGGACTTTCACAATTTGCAAGCAAAATTGTAAACAGATACTCTTTAACAGGTAGTTCAATCCCATGTTCAACAAAACAGTTCAGTGACCGTTTGATTGATAATTCACATTCTTTCCAAAGTATATCGTTAGAAATAAGGGCAATATTATGTTTTTGTGTTTCGTCTACTTTAGTTGGGGCAATATGTCCAAGCATATCGCTCGCCATTATTACATCATATCCATTAGAGGTCGCCGCTTTCATAGGGACACCATAGCACGCCCACTTTCTTTCAAATGGCATCATCAACTCGTATCGGTAAATGTCATTCTTTTTATCCAGAGGTGCTTCCACAATTTTTGAGTAAACACGATCTGAACGTATAGCAGTTATTTTCATATAATTTTCTCCTTTCCTGTTTTCATACATTATAAACTATGACGCAGCGTTAAAGTCAAGAGTTTAGCAGATCAAAACAGCAATATAACGCTCACTATATTATAGGAATTATTTTGGCTGACTCTGCCATAGTAAATCACTCCTCTTGTTGTGGATTTGTTACGCATACCATGGCACAGTAGGGAAAGCAGCGATTTAGAACTTTGACGGGCGTATCTCTTTCCTGCTTCTTATGGCGGTTTATATCTGTCCGTCGAGTTAGGGCCTCCAATGGATGTCAAAACAGATTTTTATACCGCAGCCAAAGGAACGGGCGAAGCCGCAAAAACATAGTGTTTCTGCGGCTTCGCGGCGTTTCTGATATTCCTTTTTACATTGTGGTGAGCAGATTATTCTACTCTTTTTTATATAAGGCATTCAACATATTTTTAACTTTTATAAAGGCCGGTTTGGGTTGGAAGGCCCCGTCAAACAATCGGGAGTTGGTAGTATCGCCCTCCCGGTAGTGATCAATCAGGCCGAAGAAGGTCACATTGGTGATATTGGCATTGCCGCCTCCCTCCGTGTCCAGCTTCGCCAGAGACATAAAGATGGAGCCATAGCGCTGCCCCTGCTTTTCAAAACTCTTCTCATCCTCTTTGACAACCCCCACGGACAATTCGGTGATATGGATTTCCAGTTCCAGTTCTCCAAACTTGCGTATCGTGGTCTCCAATGTACCGATGGTGGGATAATCCACGCCCCAGTATCCCTGCATACCGATTCCGTCGATCAGACCCTTTTCCTTCAGAGAGGCACAGAGCGCATAGATGGCGTCCCGCTTCGGAATCTGGAAGGTATTAAAATCGTTATAAAACAGCTTTACGTCTTCCGCGGCATACTTCCGGGCATATGTGAAAGCCATCTCCACATAGTCCTCGCCGATGGTTTCATACCAGGGGTTGGGTGTTCCGTCGTTCTCCGTGCGGCACAGGAAATAGCTGTCCGGATCCCCCCTGTCCGGGTCCACGGCTTCGTTCACCACATCCCAGCAGTACACCACGCCGGGATATTCGTCCTGCACATGGGTCATCAACTGGGCAATATAACTCTCCATGCGCATAAGCATGGTTTCCTTGTCCACATACGGCTCATTTTCCTCATACCCCTCCCGGAAGAACCATTCCGGCGCCTGGGTATGCCAGACCAGCGTATGGCCCCGCATCCTCATGCCGTTGGCCTGACACCACTCCAGCGTGGGGTCGATGGCGGCAAAGGACAGAACCGGGCTGCCGTCCCCCTCCTCCACGCTTTTTTGAGAACCCTGCTGGTCCAGTATGTAAGCGCTCTTCATCAGGTTGGACATGGTGCAGCTATTGAAATGCCTCTTTGCCACCGCCATATACTCCGGCATGTTCAGCGTCTGATTCTCCAAGGTGCTGCCGTTGATGCCCACGCCCAGAGTGAAATAATCGCTGCAGAGATCTTTCAGCGCAGGTTCCGTCAAAGCGGCGGTCAAATCATAGGGACTGTCGCTGAGCTCGGTCAGCACCTGCTGCCAGTAGAGATCTTCTTCCGACAATTCCTCTTTCGGATTGGTCTCTCCGGCAGCATTTTCTCCAGCGGCGCTTTCCCCGGACGCCCCCTCCTGGTCTTCGGGATTCCGGGAGGCGGACTGGTTCTCCGGTTCCGAACTCTGCTGCCCGGATAGGCTGCTTCCCCCCTCCGGTCCTGCGCCGCATCCGGCCCCGGACAACGCCAGACATAGCCCCAGCGTTGCCAGACCCAGCTGTCTCATTGTACATTTTCTTATCATAAAGGTACCTCCCTTTCCCCGATTCGCCTGTTGGGCACTGCCCGCTACTGTACCAGAATAGCAGAGCCATGTTACTGTTTCTCCTCAATCTTTGCTAATCTGTTATCATTTTTTGCGAAGGCTCCAAATCAAGTCCCAGGGCTTTACCTCTTTGTATAAATAAAGGTCACTGCGTATGTCCGGACTGCAGAATCACTCCGCTGTAAGGAGCCAAAGTGATGCTTCCGTCCTTCTGCCCGTATTCGCCTATCGCAGCCAAAACCTGATCTTCACCGTTTTCCGGCGTGTAGGAATTGGACTGTCTGGACAGGTTCACCAGCACCAGACGCCCATCACCGCTTTCCCCGTCATAGCGGTAGAAGGCGAATACAGGAGATTCGGTGGCGACATATCGGGTCAGATAATCCATGGGCAGATACGATTTCTTCGCGTCCAGCAGTTCGGTGAAA
>Ga0224742_10073_pt1 | contig 21956 bp, 24 predicted proteins | sample LIM_E_Water_Neg_FD_161631 | JGI IMG/M metagenome (GOLD analysis project Ga0224742, IMG submission 161631) | Enriched cells from gastrointestinal tract of the lab mouse from Pacific Northwest National Laboratory (PNNL), Richland, Washington... | ecosystem: Host-associated > Mammals > Digestive...
ATGTGGTTTTCCTTTGCCACGTCCTCGCTGCGGCGCACATTGTCCCGCAGGTATTCCAACTCATACTGGGAAGTAACATCTGTGGCCAGAATAGGTTTTTCCAGATCCTTGAAAAAATAGTGCTTGATAACTGTATCTTTAAAGTCAATATATGCCCCGAACCGCTCCTCTGCAGGGTAATAGGGCGTATAGCTTGTATCGTCAAAGGGATAAAACTTGATGGGCAAGTCTTCAAACTTCAAAAAATTTTTCCGGAATATGTAGGGGTACTTTTCCAAAAGCGCGCAATTCTTCTTATAGTGCGCCTTCATCAGCTTCACATTGGGCGCATAAAATGCCTCATCCATGATTTCCAGAATGTTCTCTTTAAAAATCCCCTGGTTATATAAATCATGGAACATCGTATAGGAAATCTTATAGTCGTCGTCTTTGCCGAACTGCAAAATATATACAGCCGCTTCCATTTTCACCGTGGGATCCGCTTCCTCCGCAAGGGCCAGCTTGTATGCCTGCAAGGCGCTTTCCGTTTCATTTAACTGCGCCAATCTCTGCGCTATCTCAATCGCTTTCATCCTTCGATACCCTTTCAGGATCCCCGACAAAAAGGGGACAGGCACATGCCTGCCCCCTCTCCTTGTGCGTGGGATTTACTTGTAGAACAACATTTTCCTGCTTTTCAGCTAACGGAATCAGCCTAAGAGCTGCAGCACACCCTGGGGAACCGCATTGGCCTGAGCCAGCATAGCCTGTGCGGACTGGATGAGGATGTTGTTCTTGGTGTAAGCCATCATCTCTTCGGCAACGTCTGTGTCGCGGATGGTGGACTCGGCGTCCTGGATGTTCTCAGCCATGACGCTCAGGTTGTTAGCGGTGTGCTCCAAACGGTTCTGGGTTGCGCCCAGGTCGCCGCGGACGCCGGAAACATAGTTGATAGCGTCTTTAATGGTCTGGATAGCGGCGGAAGCGCTCTCAGGCTTGCTGATATCAACACTGTCAATGCCCAGAGCGCTGGTGTGCATGTCGCCGATGATAACGTTCAACTGGTTGTAGCTGTCGGAGGTGTCGCCAATCTGCAGGGTCAGGCCGCCGCTGCTGCCCAGCTCGCCGTTCTTGCCCCAGGTGACAAACTTGGTGGCATCTGTACCGTTGCCGTTCCAGTCAGCGTCCTGAGCGGCGGAAGTGCCAACCATGTTGTTCTTGTAAGGCCGGGTTGTGCCGTCAGCGCCGAACTTTTCGGTCAGATGAATGGTGGCACCATCGTTCTGTGTGGTCACCTTGAACCAGCTGTTGTTTGCGGCAGCCTTGGACAGGGCACGGCCGGCTTCTTTAATCAAATCAGCGTCGCCGTCTTTCATATGTGTCAGGTCGATCACATTGCCGCCCTTGTACTTGCTGTCTTTGCCTACGGCAAAGGTGTAGACGTCATTACCGATCTTAATCTGGTTGCCGTCCTTTACCATATCAGTTGTCAGGCTGAAGGTTGCAGAAGCAAACTTCGAGTCTTCCTTGGCAATAGCGGCCTGTTCCACTTTGACAGCGCCGGAAACCGCGTTGTTTTCTGTGGCCTTTGCTCCTGTTTTGTTAACTGTAACAGCCATGCTCGTGTCAAACTTGGTGGTGGGCACACTCTTCATGGTCAAAGTGATCTTGCCGTCGCCCTTTGTGACATTGAACTTCACACCACCGATAGAGACAGTCGCGGCAGCAACTGTGAACTTCGCCCCATTCGCTACAGCACCAGCAGAAACGCTGGCCTTTGCAATAGTTACGCTGCCGATCTTAATAGAGAAGCTAGCCGCAGCAGAACCCGCGCTGCCAGACCACTTGGAAATATCAATGCTGTAAATGCCCTTTTGGCCTTCGCCGTTGCCGTCCACAGCGTCTGTATCCGCCGTCAGCGTAACAGCAGTGCCCGCAGTGGTAGTGGAGGCGCCCTGGGTGCCGTCCAGCAGCTTGATGCCGTTGAAGTTGGCGGAGTCGGCGATACGGTTGATTTCAGACTTCAGCTGATCCACTTCCTTCTGGAGGTTCAGGCGGTCAACTTCATTGTCATAGGTGCCGTTGGCAGACTGGGTGGCCAGATAGTCCATGCGGTTGAGCATGTCCTGGATCTCCTGCATGGCGCCTTCAGCGGTCTTCACCAGAGAAATGCCGTCCTTAACGTTCTTCTGGGCAGCGTTCAGGCCGGTGATCTGGGCGCGCATCTTTTCAGAGATGGCCAGGCCAGCAGCGTCGTCGCCAGCGCGGTTGATCTTGTAGCCAGAGGACAGCTTCTCCAGGTTCTTTGCCAGGGCAGAGGTGTTGGTGTTGTAGTTGCGATAAGCGTTCATCGCCAGGATGTTGTGTTGAATACGCATAATTTTTCTCCTTCAAAATTATTTTAGCGTTTTTTACCTTCCGGCGTCCTTCGCCGGGTTTGCGCGCCATTTAGGCAAACTGGCCAAGTTTGCTTATCCAGCGCTGTATATTTCAACCAGCCTAGGACTGGCAGAAACCAAAATTATTTTTCGCGCAATAAAATTTCCGGCGCTTCCTCCACCCGCTTCCGCCGCACCGCGATTTCCTTGGGCGCGTTCACTGCCAGTTCTACAGAGTCGCCCCGCCAGCGGTATACGTGGACAGAAATGTTGTCGCCGATGGTAATGCATTCACCTGCTTTGATCCTCAAAGTCAGCATACCGGGTTCCCTCCCGCTGTTATAGTTTTACTCGTTATTGGCACTTTCCGCCCGCTGAACTGCGCCATAATAATGTAGGCGGGACCATCCTGCAGCGCTCAGCGGCATCCTTCATCTTCAGTTTGTGGCTGTGCCACAGCAGCCGGGCTTCTTCAAAATTCTCCGGCAAAGGGTTCCGTTTGCGGCCAAAGTCTACGCCTTCAGCTTTGGCTTTTGCGATACCCTCGGCCTGCTCGCCTGTTCTCTTTGATGGACTGTTTGGTGGCGGACATAAACAAATCGCCTACAAACCCGTTCAGCAATTCGTAGCTGTGCTCGGTGCCGCTTCCCACAATAAGCGAAACGATCTCCTGTGCTAAATCACTTAACCGGGCCTTCATTTCATCCGGCTGCAGGGAGGACTCCCCATCAAACAATACATCCTGTATCTGCATGGACTGATGCCCTCTTTTCGCAGTTTTTCGGTTAAGTATAATTTTCCGGACAATACTTATCCAGCATTGCATCCCTGCTTACACACAGTATATCGTCGGTTTTTCAGAAAAGATAAGGGAGTTTTCAAACTTTTCTACATTTTCGAAACCTATACTTTACAAGATGAGGCGGAAAAATTTTTCCTTATACACCAGGTTGGGATTGGGATATATTTTGCTTACTATTTGATAGTGTGCTATAGTTAAGTAAAACAAATGCCGGAAGCGGAGTTATCATGTTCAGAAATACAGACAGGCCATTGAGCGGCTGACGGAGGACACATTTGGCACAAGGCGGTATGTTGACGGCCTGAGCGCCTTTATTCTCAACAGCGATACACCAATGACGATCTCTATACAAGGTGATGGGGGCAGCGGCAAGACAAGTAGGATGAACATGATAAAGGAGAAGATTTCTTCGGAGGTCTATCCCATATGGTTCAATACCTGGCAGTTTTTGAGAGCCTGTATCAATATATTGTTTCCTGTGCGGATTTCGTGTATTACCAATTCCGAAGAAATCAATAGTGAACTTGAAAAAAGAAAATCTCATTCAGACTGTTATCCCAAATTGTTTGATGAAATAGATACAACTAAATTTAGAAAAGATATGGATATTGAAATGTGTAAACAAATTATTCTTTGGTCTAATATCGGATTTACAAATCAGCTATTACATGAAATTCATAATGATGAAATAAATGTCAATTCTGCTACTCTGCGAAAAAAACTTGACAGGTATTTTAATGAATTAAAGAAAATCTTTTATGGAGTTGGTAATGAACAGGCAATATAAAAATGTTTTTATAATTCTTAAAAAACGGATAATAGAACACAAAAATAACAATATATTTTTGTGTATTTGTACTGATTTTTTCTGATTGTATTTCAAAGTGGTTTGACAGGAGGGACGCTATGCTTGAAATGTGTAATCCGATTATTGTTCAATTTCCATTACGGGGAGAATGGCTTTCTCCTAATACACCGGGGACAAAAATACCCAGTCATGGTACAAACCAATTAGGAACAAGGTACGCACACGATTTTATTCAAGTAGACTGGAACCGTATCGGAAACCCTGCTTATCGCGTTGGTTTAATGCAATATCTTTTCTTCATTTTTCGGTATTCCGGCCAGCGCATGGGAAAGAATGTGTATAATAACTTCCGCCGTCCACCCATTTCCCAGCCCTCTGTAAGCGTGCGTCTTTTTTGCCATGCGGCAATAATTGTCCGGCAAGGTCTGTAATCGGCAACACTCCGTAACGGTCAGCGGACGAATGGTGTAAAACCCGTCCGGCAATGCAATTTCATATCTAACGCCGTTGAAAAGGATTTTCCCATTTCTCACTTCGTAAATCTTGCGTTCCTTTACCGTGTCGTTTGCTTGAATTGCTATCATGTTATCTTTTACAACTGTTGAAATTGTGTTTGTCTTTTGCGGGTCGATGTTTACTTCAAAGCGTTGTATGTGCGGAATATCCGGGTTGTAGTTGTCCCTATGCCCCGCTTCATTGATACGCCGCCCTATCCCACTTTCCAGAATATCCGCCAGCATAATGTGACGATCTTCCGGCTGTTCAACTCCCGGTATGTTATGGGCGTAAAACCGCCAGCGGTTCTGCGCCGACACAAGGGCGGAATTTATGTACTGCAAGGGCGTTTCTAGCTCTTCCGAAATTCGGTCTTTGATTGATTGCGCCGCGCTCTTGTTGTTTTCATAAAGGAAAAAATCAGGCCGAAACTTTTCTTTTGCTATAAGATAATTCTTGAACAACTCCCAGCCGATTCCGTCCGGCTCTGTTTCCCTCGCCTTGCATTGCGCTATACTCCAATGGGTGCAAGGGGAACCGCCGATTAAAAACTTAATCATTTTTTGCCCCCTTTCGGGAAATTTCATAGTCGGTTCCATAGCGGCGGCGTTTGCACCGCCAGCACGTGATTTTCTGATTCCTGCCGCCCACGCGCTTTATGCTGTGCTTTCCGGCCTTTTGCAGTTCAAGAAAGCAAGGCAAGCAGAATTGACGCTTCATGCTCTCACCCCCTCCCGCTCCGCCGGAAATCCCCTGCATTCGGGCAAGTTTTCCAATGCGGCACAAAGGCAACGGGAAGATCGCGGCTTTCCTCTTCCGGGCGGGCAACCCGCCCGACAACCACCGCGCCGTCGTCCGTCACGAAACGGTCGCGCCCGTCCCCCTCGATCACGAATACGGGTTCAGGGTCAACGGGCATATTCTTTCCGGCGGTCGTCTTTATCCAGTCGATAGCACGCCCGCACCCGCGGCAAACGCTCATACAACGCACCTCCGTTCCGCATAGGCTTTCGCGCCGATCTCCAGCATTCCCTGAATAAAAATCAGGGTGTCGCGGTTCGCTTCCGCCTGTTCCTCCCATGCCTTGATCTCTTCCAGTGTCAACCGCCGGGCGGTCAGGTCAGACAGGCCGCACCAATAGTCGCTGGGGCTTATCCCGTATTCCCTGCAAAACTCCCGCTTTGCGGTACTGTTCGTACCGCCGCCGAAAGAAACAATGTTCATCTTTTCACCGTCTTTCTTTTTCCTCCGATCTGTGGTAAAATACAATAAAATACAGAATGGAGGGTTCGCGCCTATGAACGACGCTCAATTTCTTAACCTGATATGTCAAATTCAGCCCACTATGTATAAGGATATAGGGCTTGCTGTCGGCTTTGGGAATATCTACAAAGCCTTGTCGCCGTATGGAGAAGATCAGGATTCTATAAAATGGAGGGTCGAACAGTTAGAACGCCAGCAGAAACTTGAAGTTTTCCGGCTTGATTCGGTTATTAGTGCCGTTCGCGTTCTCCCGTGAACTATCCCCGGTCATAGATTCCTATTGACTGCGCCGCGCTGATAGCCATTGCCCAATCAATGTCTTTTTCTTCGTTCAGAATTTTTGCCGCATTCAAGGATATATCCAGCAGTTCTGCGGCTTCCAGCGCGGAATATCGCTTTACAAGGTCTGCAAGCCTTTTCGCCGCCTGTCTTGTCCCCTCGCTGGGTTCGCCCCTCAACTTCAACCACCAAAGGGGATTGTTGCGGTATTCCCCATACTGGCAGTTGTCACAATCTTTCGCCGGACAGTAATTGCAGAACCGTTCGTGAAAGGCTTCGTCCCACGGCCCCTCAATGCAGGGCAAGGACGCAAGGAACGCCGCCAGCGTTTCCGGGCTTTGCGTGATTCGTTCAAATTCTGTCACTGTCAAAACCTCCTGTTTAATTCTCGCGGGCTTATGCTCCCGCCGTTTCCGTCGCTTCCTCCGCCGCGACGCGCTCGCGCCGCTTGAAGTTCGCTTGTAACCTCTGCTGGGCAAGAACGGGGTTGTATGCGGGCCGCTGGTTGCGGTCAAGGATAACGGCCCCGCTTTCGTCCGTTTCTTCCCCGCGCTTTAATTCAAGGTAGATCGTTTTCACGCTCATTCCCAGCCGTTCTGCTATGTCCGCCGCCCGGTCGTTTGACTGATACCACGCGGAAATCTGCTTTCGGTCTGCGAATGTCAAATATCTGTATTTCCGCAAGATTTCTCACCCCCGGTTCTGTTGTTCTCCTATTTCTTTGCAAAAAAATTAGGCTACACAGGCCGTTTGACCTTGTGTAACCTAATTGTAATGCTTGCACGCGCTAAAAAAATTTCAAAAAGCACTTGCAATTTTCTTTTCCTTGTGCTATAATAATCAAGCACTCAAAGAGAGATAAGAAAATTATATTTCGCGGGGTGGAGCAGTTCGGTAGCTCGTCGGGCTCATAACCCGAAGGTCGTAGGTTCAAATCCTGCCCCCGCAACCACATATATAGCCCAGAACCAAGCGTTCTGGGCTATATTTTGTGTTTCTAGCGGCTCTGCATATGAGATTTGACCCCAATTTGACCCCAACGTTGTCAACTCATTTCCAACAGGGGATATACTTTAGACAGGAATTTGCAGCAAAAGCTGGCCTGCATCCAGCATGATTTGATTGGCTGGCGTAGGTTCAGGAGGACAAATGCTGACTAAAAGCTCTTCTTGCAAATGCTCCTTCATATACTGCAAGCCTTGGTAGAGGTCTGGACCAGAAAAGCTGATTTCTGGAAAATTGGGGGCAGAAAAGCTATATTCGCCATTTACCAATGGGGTAGCAATGACAGGATAAGAAATTTCCTGCTGGGGTACTTGTCCCATGTCGAACAGTTCACCCATCAGAGCCATGCTCTCTACCTTGTGGTTGTTAAGCACATGGGTGTAGGTATCCATGGTGAAAGACACAGAAGCGTGGCCTAGGATAACCGAAAGCGTTTTGGCATCCATACCTTGTTCCATGGCACGAGATGCGAACGTATGTCTGAGTGCATGAAAAGTAAAATGCCGCAATCCAGCTATACTCAGCATCTGGTTGTACTGGTCTTTGAAGGTGCGTGGCTCCATGTACCCACCCAGTGGGTTTGTCACAATGAAGCCGCTGTTTTGATAAAGCTCCCCTGCCGCTTGCTGGTCGCTTTGCTGCACAGCTTTCCAGTTTAACAAATCCTGCATCACAGCAGGGAGCAGAGGAATAGAGCGTATCGAGTTCTGCGACTTCGGCGCTTGTATGACGATTTCCGTCTTGCTCTCACCAGGAGCAAGCGGACGTTCTTTTTTCGTCAAACGGTTCAACGTGCGGCGAATGTGCATCAATCCAGACTGCACATCTATATCCTCCCAGCGCAGCCCCAGTAGCTCTCCTATGCGAACCCCGGTAAAGAGCACCAGCCGCACAAACACCCCGTAGCGGTGCTGATAGGTAGCTTTCAGGAGGCTTGCCTGCTCATCCCTTGTGAGTATCTCGATTTGCGGCTTGCTGCCTTGAGGCAGGTTGATAGCCGAAGCAGGATTGCTGGGAATGTACCCTTCTGATACAGCATAAGACAGCGCTTTGTGCAGGAACAGGTTCATGTTCACAAGGGTTTTGGGAGCAAGACCTTCTGTTTCTGCCTTGTAATTGTAAAACTGCTGTAGCAGGCGAGGCGTTAAGTCTTTCAGCCTTACAGACCCCAGGGTAGGCTTATAATGGATACGGATATACCCCTCATAGCTGACATAGGTTGACTGCTTGAGGGAGTTTTTCATGTAGACCTCCAAGCACATATCCAGCCATTCCCCCAGGGTAATGTTGCTGAAATTCCGAGGAGCTGTCTCGCAGAGATAAGACATTTCGTGCAGCAGTTTGACCGCTTCTGCTCTTGTAGGCGCGTACCGTGAAACCCGTTTGGGCTTCCCAGTAGCAAAATCTAAGCCGATGGTTACGCGGGCTTCCCAGCGGCCATCGGCTCTTTGGCGTATGCTTCCTTCGTTGTTAGCTCTTATCTTTGACATGATACTCAAACCTTTCCTATGTAGTAGTAAGAACCGTGCTTGCTATCTCATAGTGATAATATGTAATTGACAGTAGCGGGTTGAGCGGTTCTTTACTTTATAGGTTCGAATGAGTTTATCTTTTTACAATCAAAGTCCCAAAAGGAAAGAGGCTGTCGATGGCGACAACCTCTTTTTTGCAGTCGTTTTAACTGATTTTTTCTACATACCAACACGTTTCTCGCACACCCTTTGAGACTGTACGCGATTTGGAGGAAACTTCAAAGGGGAGGCAGAGAGCTGTTAATGCTTTATTCAGTAGCTTTTTCCCAGGTGCTCTTTTTGGTTTACCGAATCTGTCACCGTATCGTTTTAGGCTTGCAGGCAGCTCAGGAAGGGATAAAAGGAGGGTGAAGCATTCATAAGCGAATTCGTCTTGCGCATCTTTCCTTATCCAGATTCTTTCTTTCGAGGAAGCACCTGCTGTATAATACCTATTGAAAAAATCAGCTATAGCCTTTTGAGCCTTTCCATAATGCAGCCATCTGTGTTCATCGTACTCTTTGCCGAGCCAAGAAAGCTGCCGCTTTAGGTAAAAATGAGGGTCGGAGGAGTTGTCATGGAACTCATTTAAAGCTTCTATGTATCCAGATAGGTCAAATAAGGTTGATAAGAAAGCGGTTTTGCTAATTTGATAGTCATGCATGAATGTCTTTTTAGGCCTATATGTTCCAGTCCAATAAGGATAAATCAATCTTTTTCCCGCATCTGAGTGAAAAACATTTTCGGCCAGGTCCAATTCTACCTTTGATAAGGTGTACTTAGCCTTTAAATCCCATGTGTCTGTTAACTCGCCAGTAAAATCTTCAACCAACCCCAAACGGCAAAGGTTTTTCATTTGCCTTTCTAGCTGATGGCGGATACCATGTATGCGGCGCTCTGTTTCCAGCATAATGTACAAATTTACCTGTTCATCTTTGTCCAATCGCTTTCGACCGAGCATCTGTAGGAAATTCACCTTATTGCTGTGTGCGATTACGATGTGTTTGACTGCGGGGTCATGGATGCTTACCCCGCAGTCCATGATGGATGTGGCGATGAGAACACGGCAGCCAAATTTCTGCTTTTCAACTACATTTTTGAATTCCTTTTTTGGTCTGCCTGTTTTTCCTATCGTGTCTCTGCTGAGGAAAGCAGAATCTATTTCCCGCTCCTCCATATATGCGTCCAGTTTATACCCTGCGTTTTCATCGTCTGTAAAAACCAGCCACTTTTCATCAGCAGGATGAGCCTGGATTTCTTTTGATATTTCCTTCATTTCACGATAATAAAACACGTTTAGTTGTTTATAACAGCTCTGTATTGCGGGGGCAGGAAGTGTTTTATAAGCGTTTTTACCCTGGTTAATGTGGTATTTTACGGCATCAAATGTTTCGGGGAAAATTTTAATCTCTTGGCATTTTTTATTAATATACTGTGTAGTATAGTTTTCAACTAGCTTAACACAACTTCTGCTCTCCGAGCCTTGATGTGTAATATCTGCGTAAAGTTTTAAACCTGTTTTGTCATCTGTTAATTCTTTCCGCTTTTCTGCCTGTTTTCTATATTGCGATAAGATGAGTTTAAAATGATATTGATAATTAAATGATTTTAGATTTAGCTTGCTGAAAGCCAGAAACCACTCCAAAGGCTCTGGTGTAGCGCTCATAAAAACATTTATCTCTTTTGTAGGTATTTTTTCCAACCAGTAATTCGTACCGGGGTTGAATTGAGCGTCATTTAGAAAATAATGGGCTTCGTCGTAGACATAGTACATGATATCTTCTTCGAACAAGTGAAACTGTTCCTTTTCTTTATTGATGTTTGGAAACTGATAATTTTTCTCACAATGCTGATACGTAATGATGTGGATGGCTCGAAGCTGTTCGGCTGTGAGTTCTTCTGTCTCCCCGAAAAATTCTGAAAGCTTTCTGCGAGAATCGACTATGACCTGTTCATTCAGAATTTTGCGGTTGCAGAGATAAAGGATATGTTTACCTGCTCTTATTGCGCGAGGGAGAAGCGCTGAGAGAATAAAAGTGGTCTTTCCGCTGCCAGTGGGGGAGTTTATAACGACAGTATCCCCCGGTTTCCAGGAATCAACTTCTTCTTTGCTTATGGCTTCTGTAAGGTACTGCATAGACAATCAAACCTCAAATTTGCAAAAATTTTGTCGTTTTCTTATATAATAACATACAAAATTTTGAAATGCAAGTGATGAGTGAGATTTTGAATAAGGGACAACAGACGTTTGATGAAAGAGGATGGTTCTATCGGAGTAAGCCTTGTTGTTAGCGGATAAGTCGCAATCTTAAAAACGATGGTAAAGTTTTAAAGCGAACATAACATCTCAGTAGGGACCTGGCAGGGATGTTAATATTCGCAAAGAGTTGAGAATATTTCTTCCCTGGCTTTGGGGGTTAGGGGGTATTTATTTATCCTATTCAAGTTAAATCAAAAGATTTTATTCAATAGCTATTGATTTTACACGCGCTATACTTATATGTAATTTTATATTTATATATGTACTATAGAGTAAAAATAAATTTAAAGGAGGCATACAAAATGCCAGTTATGAAAGTTGCAAACAAAAAAGGAACTCATCAGAACGATAATGCAAGAAGTTTACTGTACGATTACATCATGCAGCCAAACAAAATCCCACACCAGCTTGTGGGAAGAGAAAGCGTGGGAGCTAATGTTGTTGAGGAAATGAACCAGACAGCACAGCAGTTTAACAAGGATAGCCGAATTCGGGTTCGACATTTTATGGTATCTTACACACCTTTTGACACCACTGACCCAACAGTAGTTGACGCTATAGCGCGAGAGGTTGCAGCTTACTTAGGCCAAAGGTATCAAGTAGCCTATGCTGTACACGAGGATACAGAGAACCTGCATTTTCACATCATGTTTAACGCTGTCAGCTATGTAGATGGCTATAAGTACCATGGTGACAAAGCGGAGCACTTTCAACTGCTGAACGCTATCAACGCTGCTAACCACCGATACGGCATCTATAGTATAAAGTACGTCTCAACTTTGTCTGACGAAGATATCCAGTGAGAGAACCCCCGATGGCCTAAAACCATCGGGGGTTTGCTGTTAATGCAGGTGGTTCTGCCACTGGCTGATGTAGTGGATAACTGCATCCTTCGGTATTTTCCAATTCTTACCGATGCGGAATGCGGGTATCTCGCCTTGTTTCAGCAGCTCATAAGCGGAACCGCGTCCTACATTCAGAATCTCCCGAAGCTCTTGTACGGTTAGTAAGGCATCATATTCTTCTAACATAGCTGCTCAGTCTCCTTTTGTCTTTTTTTATTATTCTGTTCGTTTGTTTATTATGAAAAAATGCAGATAGAAAAACTCTTTTTTTCGAGATGTAAAAAGATAATACGAACTAACATATAAATAAAAAATACTCGAAAGGGGTAAAAAATCATGACTGACAAAGAACGGATAATTCGTATGCGCGAAAGCACAGCAGACCGCAACAAGGATTATTGGTCAAAAGAAGAGCGAGAGCAGCTTGCAGATATGTTTAAGCTTGGGGATGGTATCTCGGAGATGGCTTTGCATTTCGGCAGAAGTGAAATGGCTATTTTTAACCAGCTAAACTCTATGCGGCTTTTTAAGCAAGGCCGAGGCCATTATGCCAAGAAACCCAAGTGCAAGTGTCCTAAATGTGCTTTCTTTGGAAACTGCAAAGACAGCAGCTGTGAGCAGTATGACAGCTAAAAAAGAAAGGGGTTGGGGTTCCAACCCCCTTCACTTTTGTGTTATAACGCTTTTACCTTCCTGTAGAATGTGCTGGGTTTCATGCCTAACCTGCTCATAGCTTCTTTGGCAGTAAACCTCCCTTCTCGCCACTGACACACAACCTTGTCAAAATCTGGATGCACGATAGGCTTTCGGCCTTTGTAGATGCCAGCAGCCTTTGCTACTGCTATCCCTTCTTTTTGGCGCTGTAGGATGTATTCGCGCTCCAACTCGGCAACCGCGCCAAACACAGTAAGCATAAACTTACCTGTTGGTGTGCTGGTGTCGATGGCTTCTTTCCTGGAGACAAACTCCACGTGTTTTGCGGTGAGCTGCTCTACTAAGTCAAGCAAATCACGGGTGTTCCTGGCAAAACGGCTGATGGATTCGACTATCACCATATCACCCTCACGCACAAAGTGCATCATGCGCTGTAGCTCTGGTCTGTCTGTATTCTTGCCGCTCATGCGGTCGATGTAGACTTGCTCCACTTGCAGCTCTTGCATGAGCACTTCTTGGCGTGCTGTATTTTGGTCTGTGGTGCTGATGCGGATGTAGCCGACTTTCAAAGGTATCTCTCCTCTCTTTCCCAATAGGGTCTGTGTGGAAATTGGCATATGTCAAAAGCCGGAAATCAACCCTATTGGGATATGATTTTGATATGCTGTTAGAGTGTACCCTATTGGCACAAGCAAGAAGCCTGACCTCATGAACAAGGCCAGGCTTCTTTGTTTTCTACTTCTTCCTGTTCCGCAGAGGATTCCTCACACCTCTGCTTACAAGGTAGACAGAAGCAGCCAAAATAGCACCTTCTGCAAAGCTGGCCAGGGCTGTACCTAAAGCTGCAAAACTGATAACCATACCCTTACACCCCCTTCCTTGCTTCGCTATTGGATTCCTCCATTATACAGAGGATAGCAAGCGTGATAACGAATCCCATCATTGTCCATTCCATTGTGCATCAACCTTTCTTTTCAAATTATGTAAACTGCCATAAGGCAAGTTTAACCTACATTTCATTGCAGTAGAGCATTTCCGCTACTTCATCCAGAGTGAAACCACTTCCTAAAGCGCTATCCACAAATCTAGGAGAGTAGCCAAAAGCGGCAGCTACAGACTTTAACTCGTCTGTATAGCTTTGGTTCACTCTTGTTGAGCAATATAAGCTTTCGTAAGAATAGGCTATGGGATAGCTCCACCAGCTTTCCTTCATCTCAAATCGACTCCTTGCAATCTGCCCTCGTGCGTTGATTCGCAGTATCTCTCCATCTGCAACCACTATTTTCTCGGATTTCCCCAGCTTCAAGGGAATCCTGCAAAGAGCGCTACATAAAATGCTTTCTGTTGATGCGTATAGATATACCATACTTTGAGGGAACCAGCAGAGGCAAATCGGGTTGTCACCCTTCACCAGATACCAGTTGTTGTGCTCATCCAGGAGGGTAAAAGTAAAAGAACCCTCGACTTTCTCTGCCATAGACTTTAGGCTGGAAAAGTTGAGGGCTTTTTGCTTTTCTAAAAGCTGCACAGAAATATAGCTGTCTGTCTCGATTTTAGTCTTTGGCAAAGCCTCCGACTTGCGCAGCACTTTATCATTGTGCAGCACTCCATTGTGAGCAAGCGCAAAACGCACACATGCCTGACCCAGAAAAGGATGGTTGTTATAGTTCCGCTTTTCGCTTCCTTGCGTTGTCATGCGTGTATGTCCCATTATGATATTAGCATCCGAAGGTAAGCGCATTCGCAGCTTATGAGCAGGAACAGGACGCTTATAAATATGAAGCTCACCAGTGGAGTTGTAGGCAATACCTGTAGCGTCTGTGCCTCTGATTTCGCACTCTGCGCCGAGGATAGACAGTATTTTTGATTTCTGTTTAGGAGAAAAATCACTTCCGCAATCCAGCAGTCCAAACAAGCAGCACATCAGATTTCACCCCCTTCTGCCACAGGCTCATTGACGTACAAACGTCTTTCCTTGAGATACTGCACCAGCTCTGGTTCTTCAATACCTGCAACGAAGGTTGTCCAAGCTAGAGGGGTAAGCTCTTCATCAGACAGATTGATAGCCACATCGCAAATCTTGTCTACAAGCTGCAACGTGGCTATGAGTGTGTTGTATTTGAGAGTTCCACGGAAAATGCGAAACTCTATGGTTTTGCTGTTGTTGAGATTGACGCAGGCATAACGACCATTGTTATATCCCTTTTTTGCGTGGTCTAGGATATCCTGCGGTTGGTCTTTGTAGCCGTAGCGTCTGGCCCACTGTTCAAGCTGGTGAGGCGTTCTGCGGCTGAATTTCAAGAGCTCATCCCAGAATTTCTCCACGATGTAGAGCACTCTGGCAATGCAGGTTTCCTGTTCGGCAACAGTGTCACCGAAAGTAGAGCGGTTGACGTGGATATGAAGCCCACAGGTGCTTGTTTTGTGAGAGCGGTAGCCTAAGTTGACAGCTTCCTGCAACAGCTTTTCCCAAGGCATAGACTGCTGGTGATAGTCCAATGTCATAGGATGTGTGACGATTTCAAAGCCATCATTCAAACTGCCGTCGTGCTTGCAGTAAGCAAGCTCTTCCCCTTGATTGGCTCTGCGCAGGATTTGACAGGCATTTTCGCCGCTTTCGCCTGCTTCGTCCATTTCAAGCTCTACACCGAAATAGCGGCTGCCGCTGCCGAAGAAGATGGGGGAGGGTTTGTAGCTGTATTCGTGGATGTCGCTGTCACGTTGCATCTGATTAAAGCAGCTCCAACAATAGGGGTACTCCTGGCTATCGTCCTCATCTTCATAATAGGCGGCGCTGGGGGAAACGCGACTGCCGCAGCTTGTGCAGGTGGTGTAGAGGGATTCCCGGCAGGATGGACAGAGTGAGATGTCAGCATCTCCCGCATCTTCGTCTGTCCATATCCGCTGTCCACAGTGCTCACACAACACTGTAGAGCTTTCAAGGCAGGTTGGACAGAGCAGAGCATCCCCGAAGCTTGTAAGCTGGGTTTGTGGGAAAGGTTGATGGCAGACGGTACAAATAGTAGCTTCGTTCATGATATTACCTCCATAGAGTAAATTAGCGCAGAGTTTATGGCTCTGCGCTTTCTCATAGAGATAATATACAGTTGAAATCGTGCATATTTACGAGATTAGCATATATGACCTTTAAGCATCCCCATCTTGTCTATCCGTATATTTGCTTTTTAGAAATGATATATAATCGTACAAGCTTCGTTTAGCGCTTTCCGGGAAGTTTATAGGCAATCGTATGACAGGATGCTTGCCATTATAAGGGTTAGGGTTGTCCGTAAGGCCTAGCAGATAGTCAACCGATACGCCAAAAAACTTAGCCATCCCGATTTTGATAGCGTCTGGCGGTTCGCTCTTGTCGCGTTCATAAGAGGAAATGGAGTGTTTGTTGATTTTCAGTTTCGCGGCTAACTCGTCCTGTGTCAGCCCAAAGTCCTTGCGTAAATCGTATAGGCGCTCTCCAATCATAAGGAAACCTCACCAGTTGTTTTCACTTGATTATAGCGCCAAATTCGATTTTTACTGGAAATATTGACAAAATAAACCCAAAGCAGTAAAATGTAGAGGGAAATTCAAATTTTTCAGAAAAATAGCACAATAAGCGATTTTAGGGCAGGTGATACAATGAGCCGAGAGCTTGAACGTCTGCGGAAGCAAAAGGACGAGGCTATCCACCAAGCGGAGCAGAAGTTGGCAGAACGGGAACAAATCACAGAGCATCTGACCCAAGTTAGAGACGAATATGACCGAGTGGTCGAAATGTCTGGACAAGCTGGGTATGTGCTTGACAAGATAGACAGGGATTTCAAAGAAAAAACAAAGCTGTCTGGGGGAGATATTGTTTTGCTGTTCCTGTGTACAGCTTTACAGTGTGCGAGGCAGTACCTTTTGTCAGGTAATACGTTCCGCTTGACTGCTGTGCAGGGGGATACCCTTATGGAGAATACAGTTGGAAAAGCGGCAGGACTTATAAAGCCGGAATGGTCAGACGTGCTTCTCCAAAGTGTACCTTACGATGCTATTAAAACAGGAGCGCATATTTCGGGGACAGAAATCGCGGGTACTACCCACCGTTACCGAACTTTGGGCCATGACCCGGTTTTAGGATGGATATTCGGGACAGCTAATATCATGACGAGTTCGCTTACCAAGTATAACCTTGAAACCTATCAGGTTAGCAATAACGTCATTATTCGGCATTACCCCATGGGAGTTGTGGGGATGCTTGAAAAGGCTGGAACGTATGCGCAAAAAGATCCGCTTCTCCTAGGGGCATCTGTAGCGCGCCAAGCCATCCATTTTGGCTCTGATATGTTTACAAAGCAGGGGTTGCCGATTCCGCTGATAATGACGGTAAACAATGATTTGGCAAAAAATATGCTGTCAAAATGGCATATCGACACATGGTCTGTTTTGAGAAGTGCTGGGTTGGCGGCTTTAATCAACCAGCTTATTTTCTTCATCCATCAACTTTTCTACAATGAAGATAGAGATGGCCCGCACAGTATGTATGAAGTGCGCACAAGAAAAATACTGAGCTATTCTAACGCGCTGGCAACAGGCAGCAATATCCTGGTTGTGGCTATCACAAAGGATGTATCTAAGCTGGACATTGGTGGTATTATCGTCACTTTGCACAGGCTTGTGAGCGATTATAAATTTATCCACGAGATAAAACGGGATTTCTTGCGGGAAGAATTTTATAAAATGGTAATCGGAAACCAATATGACTTTATGGAGGGAAAGCAAAATGTTCAATAAGAAATACAAAAAGGGTATGGCAGATGCGGCAAAGGCGTATGAGGCTTTTGGGAAAAAGCAGGAGGACGCTATCAACCAGATACTGGAAGAAGTGCGGAAACAGGGTGGGGACTTTGCAGAGACAATAAAAAGCCTTAATGTCAATATTGACGGGTTGTATGACTATCTACAGTCAAAGGAAAAAGCACAGTTGTACACAGTGTACACCCCGTTCGATATTAAGGACTTGGATAAGGAGGAGCAGCTTTTCCTTATCGGCGCTCTTTTCCGCCTGACTACAGATAAGGCCCCCAATGAGCACCAGCAGGATTATTTGCGCTCTATACAGCGCTATCTGGATATCAAGGAGCCTCCCTTCGGTACTGACCCTTTGGCAATCGAGAACATAGAGGACATCCCCGCTCAGAAAGCTATCTTGCAGGCTGTTATGGAATACCTCTATTTGCAGGATGGGGACAGCTATGATGAAACCGAGCTGCAACAGGAGTTTTTGGACGCTTTCAGCGTGAACAACAAGGGCAGGCAGGCTATCTTTGAGCAGGTGGAGAGGCTTTATAAGGCTACGGGGGCTAGGGGATTAGCGGAGAAGTATGGGTATGTGGTGGAAGAAGAAGTAAAAGCAGGTGTGATGAGCGAAGAAAATTCGAGCCTCAGAGCAAAAGGAATGTCAGAGGAATTGGCAAAGAAAATCTATGACTACCCAAAAGATGTAATGTTTGCACTTTATACGGAAGACGAATTTGTTACTGATGACGTTATTGAAACAGATAAATACATTTTAATAAAGTGGGAAAAAATCGAAAAGACAGACAAACTAGATCGAGTTCATACTTTACGCACTATTTGTAAAATGACAGGCAAAGAAAAGGTTATTCGGAATATAGACAGAACCATCATAAACGATGGTTGGAGCAGCACAAATCACGTAGGAGACACAGTGCTAATATTTACAGAAAATAATGAGTTGTTCAGTCTTGACCTGGAAACAGAAACGAGTAAGTTCATAATTAAAAGGAATAACAGTTGTGAGATAGCAGATGCCACAGAGGACAGAATTTATTTATTCTCCAGGTATTCTGATACATCTTCAATAGTGGTTGATTGGGAAGGAAGAGATATTTCTGGCGGGATGAATCTGGAAAAGTTTACCGAATTAAGCTTTTTCTATGATGGAGTTTTATGGTCTGTGTATAATGACGGATGGTCTGATAATGCCAAATGGAAGCTCCTTAAATCTGTCCTAGACAAAAAAGAGGCGGAAACGGTTTTGGAATCATCCAAGGGGTTTGAAGCAGAGCAGATAGTGGTTGTTAATGCGAAACTGTACATTTTGGCACAAAATCAAACGAATAGTTCATACGACTATTCCCGATATTCTGTTTTCTCAGTAAATCTTGAAGTGCCGACAGAATTTCAGGTACTACAATCGGACATAACAATTTATCGTAAAGCGATTTACAAGTCAGTTGTGCGCTCATTGCTGAAAGGCTGGGTATTTATTGGGGAAGTTGGCTCGAATAGTTTGCGTGAATACAAACTTATGTATTTCTCATGTGAAAACAAAGAACTTGCAATCCTTGCAAAAGGATGTGGTGACCGTAAAATAGAGACACATATTTTTAAGGAGGATGATGTCTACTACCATATTAGTCGGATAGAAATAGTTGGAAATTATGCTTTCTTTAAGGTTGGCGATTCGATTACCAGCAAGACAAAGGCAATGGTTTCAATTTACGAACCCATGAATGTCAAACTGCTAAGCTGAATGTGTTCCTGGATACATGATGAATATGGACTGCATAAAAATGAAAAATGGGTTTCAACAGGAAATGTATAAAAAATGTTGACCCCAATTTGACCCCAGCCTCAACCATCGTGGGCAGGGGAGTGTGGGCAAACCGTGTATAACAGTGAAATAATATACTGCACATCCTTAGAAATCGGTTGATTTAGCGTATTTATTTACAGTTAAATTTACGATTAGCCCCTCATAACCCGAAGGTCGTAGGTTCAAATCCTGCCCCCGCAACCATCCTGTGGATATAAAAAAGATATTCACGCAAAAAACCGCGCGGTTGCGCGGTTTTTTGATGCTCAAAAGCCTGGATTTCAAAAGTCAAAAACGTAGATGAAAGTAAGCGAAAAACAGATACGAACCTACGCAAGAAAAGAAGAAGGCGGTATAATGAAGGAGGGATGAAGAAAAACGGAGGATATAAGGAATGGGAACAGAGCACAAATGCCAGTGGTGTGGGAAAGAGTTTGAGCCGACCTGCCACAAGAGCCGCCAGAAGTTCTGCAGCGCGGAGTGCAGAATAAAATACCATAACGCCAAGAGGTATTATGGGGGCAAAGTGGACGTCTGTCCGGAATGCGGAGCCCCCGTGGAGCAGAGCGGAGAGCGCGGCCGTTGGAGGCGTTTTTGCAGCGACCGCTGCCGCCAGGAGTACCATAGAAAGCAGAGGCAGGAAAAGCAGCATGAGCAGGGACGAGGGAAACAGGTCTGCCCCAATTGCGGGGTAGAATTTGAACTGGACTGGAACTGCAAGACCCGGCGTTTTTGCAGCGAGGAGTGCCGGAAAGAGTGGTGGAAGGAATACCGCAAGGCAAACCCGTCCGGTGAGCCGGGAATGCGCAGATGCGCGTTTTGCGGAAAAGAGTTCACCAGCGAAAGGTGGCATGGCGGGGAGTACTGCAGCCGGGAGTGTTATTTGCAGGCCATGGCACAGACGAGGGAGGATAGGGTCTGCGGCTGGTGCGGAGAGGGATTCAGCACGTTTGTCAAGTCAGAGCAGAAATACTGCAGCCGGGAATGCGCGGCAGCAGCCCGGCATGACCCTGGCCACAAACGGGGCATGAGGCGCATCCGGTACACCAGTGCGGAGGATTGGAAGGAACAGCTGCATGAGGCCAGCAAAAAATCCCCACCCCCAAGACGGGGGAAAAGGGTATGGCTGGTGTGCGGGGAAACCAGCATGTATACGGGGCTGGACGGGCTGCTGGGGATCATCCGGTATCAACTGAACCACAGCCCTTATGACGGTAATATATACGTTTTTCGTGATTTCAGCGGGACCATGATAAAATATTTAGAGTGGGACGGGGCGGGTTTCTGCCTGAGCAAGCGCCGTGCCCAGAGCGGGAGCTACCCTTGGCCGCCAGCTGAAGCAGGAAAGGTATTGGAAATAACGGAGAAAGAATTTGAGTATTTAAAAAGCCGGTCAATTGTGGCATGCAAGGAGAAAAAGCCCAGGTAAAATGGGCTTTTTCTATTGCAGTTTTTCTTGTTTTTGGTATAATTAAGTTATGGAAAATACAGAGAAAAGCGCTGCGCAGTGGCAGGAAATCGTCAGCGAGAAGGACAAAGAAATAGCGGAGTTACGCAAGCAGGTGGATTGGTTCAAAGGGCAGTTCAAGTGACTTGGGACGACAGGCCCAACGTCATTTGCAGCTCCAAACAGTTTGGGCCGTCCAGCGAAAAGAGCGTAGAGTTGGAGGAACAGCTTTCTTTATTTAACGAGCCGGAAACGCTGACAGACCCTAAGGCAGCAGAGCCTGATTTAGAGCAGATCGTATACAAGAGGAAAAAGCAGGCTGGGAAACGGGAACTGGACTTTTCTAAGCTGCCAACAGAGCAAATTGTTCACGAGCTGCCAGAGGGAGAACAGGCTTGTCCGGTATGCGGCGGGAAGATGCATGCCTGCGGCCACGAGGTTGTTCGGAGGGAACTGCGGTATGTCCCGGCGCAGTATAAGGTAGTGGAGCACGTCCAGACGGCCTACAGCTGCCGGAACTGTGAGAAAAACGCGTTAGCCACGCCCATGAAAAAGAGCGAAGTCCCAGCGGGGCTCATCCCCGGCAGCGGGATTGTTTCGCCCAGCCTGCTTGCGCACATTTTGAACAACAAATATGCGCTGGCATTGCCGTTGTACCGGCAGGAACAGGAATTTCAGCGGATCGGTGTGCCGGCGTCCCGGCAGACAATGGCAAACTGGGTGATCGCCACCCACGAGAGATGGTTTGAGGATTTCTTCCAGCGTTTGCGCAGTGAACTGCTCTCTAACGAGATACTCCACGCGGACGAGACCACGCTGACCGTGCTGCGGGAAGATGGCAGGAAAGCCACACAAAAAAGCTATGTGTGGGTCTACCGGACCTCTGGGGACAGTGAAAGGCCGGTGGTGTTGTATGACTACCAGCCCAGCCGGGCCGGAGAGCATGCTAAGAATTTCCTGACCGGTTTCTCAGGATTTCTCCACACCGATGGGTATGAGGCCTACCATTGTAAGCTGCCGCCGGACATAACCGCGGTTGGGTGTTGGGCCCACATGAGGAGAAAATTCACAGATACTCTCAAAACTCTGCCCAAAGACGTGAGGGAAAAGCATCCGGCACAGACTGGATTGCGTTACTGCAACAAATTGTTTGAGCTGGAAGCTGGATACACGGAGAAAAGGCTCTCTTTCCAGGAGCGGTTCCAGACAAGGAAAGAGTATTCTGTCCCCATAGCAGAGGAATTCTTTGCCTGGGCCAAAAATGAATATGACCGCAACCCCGTGCCAAAGTCTGCCTATGGCGCGGCGCTGACTTATGCCGTAAAGCAAAAAGAGTGGTTGATGCACGTGTTCCTGGATGGGCGCTTGGAACTGTCCAACAACCGTGCGGAGCGGGCTGTACGGCCCTTTGCCGTGGGCCGGAAGAACTGGCTGTTTTCCAACACGCCCAGAGGAGCCAACGCCAGTGCAGTCGCTTATTCTATTGTGGAGACTGCTAAAGCAAACGGCCTGCGGCCTTTCCGGTACTTCCAATTCTTATTGGAACGGCTGCCGGCAGGAACCTCTGCTGACGATTGCGCGCCTTGGAATGATGCGGCACAAGACTTGTGCCGATAACCGGTTGGCCAA
>Ga0224742_10074_pt1 | contig 21758 bp, 17 predicted proteins | sample LIM_E_Water_Neg_FD_161631 | JGI IMG/M metagenome (GOLD analysis project Ga0224742, IMG submission 161631) | Enriched cells from gastrointestinal tract of the lab mouse from Pacific Northwest National Laboratory (PNNL), Richland, Washington... | ecosystem: Host-associated > Mammals > Digestive...
TCCCGAATGGTTTATGATAGAAATTATACGTGACTTGCCGCGTTTGGTATAGCGTATATCGGTTTTTCTTTCATTACCGAAAAAATCATTGAAAATTTTTATAAACGGAGAAAATTATGGCATCAAAATCATCTGGGAAACACGGAAAAAAGAAATTATCACCTGCAGAAAAAAATTTGCAAGCGGGTATGGGACTGTTGCACAATCACTCCTTATTTGGCGGCTTAAAAGGTGAACTGCTGCCACGCAATCAGCAGGCACTTGGCAAAACTACACCGGCTTTGGTGAACAGTGATGGGTATATTTATCTGAATCAAGATATTTTGCTTGCGCCAAAACAATGGCTGTTTCTGATTGCGCATTGTCTGCTTCATCTCGCTTTTGGGCATTTTGACGCAGAAAATATGCCAGCATATGAAATAGAAGACTCCGACGGCAAGCCAATCCGCAAGGTATCCTTCCAGCCTTTTCTATGGAACGAAGCATGTGATATCTATATTGATCGTTTTCTTATAGATATTAAAGTAGGCGAACCTTTGTGCGATATCCATAATCCTCTGCTAACGGGCAGTCAGAAAGATGAACTACAGATTTATTCCTATCTTATCGAAAATCATTTTTCTGACTCCGAACAATTATTTGGCACGGGAGCACCCAATCAATGTGATATGGTTGGCTTGCAAAACCCGCTTACTTATCATACAGAAAATGGAGATCACAACCGTTTTGCTGCACAGTTTGCCTACCATATGGCAAACTGTGTCACAGATGCTGTCAGCCAAGCCGGCGGGCATACGCTTTCCAATCCTGCAAACACACCTGCCCAAAAAGCCGCGAAATGGTTTATCGATCACTATCCACTGCTCGGCGGTCTGGCATCACATTTTTCCATTATTGAAGACTATCGTGTATGCTATCAATACGATATTCAGATTGCTGCCATTGATACCGATGTGCAGGAAATCTATATTAATCCTGCCAACAGGTACAGCCAAGAACATTGGAAATTTATCCTTGCACATGAATATCTTCACGCTGGGCTGCTTCATCGGGAACGCTGTCAAGGACGCGATCCCTATTTATGGAATATTGCCTGCGATTTTGTAATTAACAGTTGGTTAAATGAAATGCAAATCGGCGAAATGCCGCAAGATGGCAGCTTATATGACGAAACATTAAGAGGAATGTCCGCAGAATCCATTTATGATCAAATGCTTTCTGATATGCGCAAATACCGCAAACTAAACACCTATCACGGGAACGGCGGCGGCGATATCCTAGGAAACGGCACAAATCAACTTCCTACGCAAAACAGACGACAGATTACCACACTTGACGATTTCTGCAAAGAGGCATTGCAGCAAGGTTTAGAATATCACAAACAGCATGAACGCGGCTATCTTCCAGCCGGATTAATGGAAGAAATCCGCGCACTTTCTATGCCTGTAATTCCTTGGGATGTACAACTTGCCAACTGGTTTGATCTGCATTTTGAACCTTTGGAAAAACACAGGACTTATGCACGCCCCAGCAGACGGCAGGCATCTACGCCGGATATCCCCAGACCACACTATGAATCGGCTGCCATTTCAGAATACAGCCGGACATTCGGCGTAATTATTGATACTTCCGGCTCTATGAGCGCCAAACTTCTCGGAATGGCGCTGGGCTCTATCGCAAGCTATGCCACTGCAAAAGAAGTTCCCATGGCACGTGTTGTATTCTGTGATGCACAACCCTACGACGCCGGATATTTGTCTGTGGAGGATATCGCGGGTCGTGTCCGTGTCCAAGGACGCGGCGGCACGGTGCTCCAGCCCGCTGTTACGCTGCTGCACAACGCCAAAGACTTTCCCAAAGACGGGCCAATTCTAATTATTACGGATGGTATGATCGAAAATCGTTTATCCATTCATCACGAACATGCCTATCTGCTACCCCGAGGCTGCCGGCTTCCATTTCATACCAAAAGCCCCGTCTTTTATTTTTCAGGGGCAGGCAGCTAAAACTTTTTCCTTTGGCTTGCAGCAGATTTAATCCTCAACCTGCTGCAAGCCTGCAATATCCGATCCAATAACCAATGAATAATTTGTATAATAAACCACAAACCCTGGTTTCGATCCGTTTGGTTTTTTAACATTTTTCTTTTGTGTATAATCAATTTCAACTTTCTCCTGCCCTCTTGCCTGCGAATAATAGGCAGCAAGCTTTCCTGCTTCCTCAAATGTGCGATCTGGCAGCTCGTCCCCATTTGTTTTTACTACAACATGCGAGCCAGGATACCCCTTTGCATGAAACCACCAATCATTTCCAACCGCAAGCTTAAACGTTAATTCTTCGTTCTGGTAATTATTTTTCCCTACATAAATATGATATCCGTCACTGCTAATATAGTGAAATGGCTTGGAAGTCACCTTCTCACGCTTCACATTCCCCTTGCGCCGAATATAGCCGCTCTCAATTAATTCTTCCTTTATCTGCACCAAATCCTCCTCTTTCAGCGCAATATCCAAAGCCGTGCTAATGGAAGAAAGATGCGTAATTTCATCCTTTGTTTCCTTTGTCAGCGTAGAAAGCGCTTCATAAGTGCGCTTCATCTTCTGATATTTTTCAAAATATTTCTTTGCATTCTCGCCCGCAGTCAGCGTAGGATCAAGCGGAATTGTAATATTTTTCTCCTCGTAATAATTCCATGCTTCCATTGATTTCGCGCCTTGCTCTACATTATAACCATACGCATTGAGCAGTTCGCCATAAACCCTGTATTTCTCACGTTTTTGCGTATCTGCTAACTGCTTTACCTGCAAATCATATTTTTTTACATTCCGCTCCAATGCCGTCTGCACAATTCTGCGCAAATCGACTGATCGCTGCCGGATACGCGTAATTACATTTTTTTCTGCATAATAATACTCCAAAAGTTCTGAAATATTCTGAAATTCCCGCATCTGTCCTTCCCCGTAGGAAGTCAGTCTTGTTGCTGCATACTCTGCGGGCTGCTTGTTTTCATAGACAACATTTGGTGTAAAAACACCGTTTCGGATATCTTGTGCCAGCAAAAATAACTGCTGTGAAACAGATGCGCGCTCTTCTGCGGTCAACGCATTCATTGGCTTATCCGATTCCACACTGGCACGGTAGCAGATTTCATGCGCAATGCACGGCGAAATCCCTGTAAATTTCGTATAAACCGCCTTAAAAACAGCTATACTCTGGCTGCACAATATCTGTTCGATTTCCTGTGCCGCAAGCGGCAGAAGTTCCGCCTTTTCCTGTGTTTTCGGAATAAAATAAGTGCGTCCTGGGAGCACTTCACGCACAGAACTCACCATACCAGAAATATGCTTAATGCTGTCAATTATCATATCCTTATCATCACAGAAAATAATATTACTGTGTTTTCCCATTAACTCAATCAGTAAAAATTTTCTGCACAAATCGCCAAGTTCATTTAAGTGTTCCAATTCCAACCGAACAATCCGCTCCAATTCAGGCTGGATCACCGAAACAATCCGCGCATTCTGCAAATGTTTTCTAAGAAGCATACAGAAATTCGGTGCTGTCATTGGGCTTGTCTTATTTTTATCGGTCAAATAAATTAACGGAAGGGAAGCATCCGCCGACATAAACAGCCGCACCTGCCCGCCATTATTTTTAATTGTTAGAAGCAGCTCGTCCTTCTCTGGCTGCGCAATTTTATAAATCCTTCCACCGACAATTTTTTCCTGTAATTCCTTGACAATTCCTGCAATTGTTACCCCATCAAAAGCCATGCGATTCCCTCTTTTCCACAACGCACCACAATCGAGTAGGGAAGTTTACTTCCCCTACTCGCGCGCCGCCGATGCACCACTTTAGTGGCATATTTTCTCCGCACCAGCGTGTGCACACAAAACTAAGGCGATATATTCTACCGCCTTAGCACTTTCACTTTTTTTATTCAAATACTTGTCTTCAAATACTTACCCAATCAGCCAGTCATACATTTCTTGATATTTCAATGCTGATACATTCCAAGAATAATCAACTGCCATTGCTCTATCAACAATCTTATTCCAATCGCGCTTTCTATCATAATAAATTCTCTCCGCATACCGGATTGTCTGCAACATCTCATGCGCATTATAGTTTACAAAGCTAAATCCAGTTCCCGTATTCTCGTATTCATTATACGGTTCTACGGTATCTTTCAATCCGCCTGTTTCACGAACAATCGGCACGGTACCATAACGAAGTGCCATTAACTGGCTTAATCCGCAAGGCTCAAATAAAGACGGCATCAAAAATGCATCACAGGAAGCATATATCCTATGCGAAAGTTCCTCGGAATAAAAGATATTTGCAGATACCTTCCCGTGGTATTTCCAATCAAAATGGCGGAATGTATTCTCATACTGTTCCTCTCCAGTTCCCAACACAACAAGCTGAATGCTGTCCCTGCTGCACATTTCATCCATTATATAGGAAACCAAATCCATACCCTTTTGATCTGTAAGTCTTGAAACAATACCGATCATCAACAGCTTGTCATTTTCTTCCATACCAAGCTGCCGCTGCAAATCCCTTTTATTCTTAATCTTCTCTTTCCGGAAGTTCTCTGCATTATAACGATGCACAATATACTCATCCGTTTCAGGATTGTAATCATCATAATCAATCCCATTTACAATACCACGCAAATCTCTGCTTCTGGCTGTAAGCAGTCCATTTAACTTCTCGCCGTAAAAATCTGTCTTAATTTCTTCCGCATAAGTATCGCTAACCGTTGTAATTGCATCTGCATAGGTAAGGCCGCCTTTCAACAAATTGCCGTCCTTAAAATACCCTAATTTATCCGGCGCAAAATAAGACTTGTCAAGTCCTGTAATTCTCTGCACCGTATTAATATCATAAATTCCCTGGAATTTTAAGTTATGAATTGTCATAACTGTCTTAATTCCTCTATAAAAATCCCCCTGCGCAAAACGTTCTTTTAAGTAAACCGGAATAATACCCGTCTGCCAATCGTGACAATGTACCAAATCTGGCTTAAATCCAATAACCGGTAGAATAGACAATGCTGCCTTTGAGAAAAATACGAATTTGGTTATCTCCCCGATAACATTATCATCATATGGACGAAATCCTCCAAACATTTTCTCGTTGTCAATAAAGTAATAAGTAATTCCGTCATACTGTGCTTCAAATACGCCCACGTATTCATTCTGTCCCATAAAATCCATATAAAAATTTGTTCTGTACTGCATTAAGGATTTCATGTGGTCTGACATACACATATATTTCGGCAGTATCACCCTCGCATCAAAATATCGCTTGTCATAATACTTCGGCAATGAGCCTACTACATCTGCAAGACCGCCTGTCTTAATAAATGGTACACCTTCTGAAGCCACAAACAAAATATTTTTCATAGTCAAATCCCTTTCCTCACTTCGTATCCCTGCCGGGGATGTAATGATATAAAATAATTATACACCAAACCCCCTCTGCCTGTAAAGAAATACGGCTGACTTTTCATAAAATATAACATGCCGAACACTAATTTCGGTAATGCAGTCTAATTTTATCGGCAATCAGTGCAATAAACTCCGAATTGGTCGGTTTGCCCTTGCCAATATTAATCGTGTAACCAAAGAATGCATCAAGCGTTTCCATTTTTCCTCTGCTCCATGCTACTTCTATTGCATGCCGAATTGCTCTTTCTACACGGCTTGGGGTAGTTTGATATTTTTTTGCTATTGATGGATATAAGATTTTCGTAATAGAGTTGAGCATCTCAATATCCTCAACCGACATCATAATTGCTTCCCTTAAATATTGATAGCCTTTAATATGTGCCGGAACACCAATTTCATGTATCATATCTGTCACGTCTTTTTCCAGATCGTGCTCATCTTTTTCCTTTTTATTCTCGACTTTGCTGTCTATCTTGCTGACAAATAAGCTATTTCCTTCCTCGTCTGTACTTTTGGAGCTTGCTGGTACGGTAATCATAATCTGAAACTCTTTATCCTTTGTTAATAAATCGCTCAGTATTCTGAATATCTTTTCATTATCCTGCTGTGTCATTACGTTTAATTGGTCCATACTTATCCTCCATTCTTATATTGCCTTACGGCACTCCCGTTATTAACCCCATTTCTGAAAGATTTTTCACCGCCGTATTCTAATAATTTCTTAAAACAGCTACATAATTACAAAATCTAGCAGTATTTGGCAATGACTATTATATAAGAATGTCAATTTATCTTGCAACAATTTCTTATCGCATTTTTCACGAGATAACTACAACCGTACGGATATTCTACCAAAAGACGTGGAAATCTTACAAAATAGGCTGTATATTACTGTCGAAAACAACGATAATTTTTCTAAAAAATATATCTCAGCCTAGTCATGGGCAATTTTTATGCGATGATTTTTCCTTGCATAATAATTTACACGTCGCATATAACGGTCTTTCGATACACCCTGCGGACTGATAAAATGATCCAGCCCCTGCATATGTTCCCGAATATACAACGCGTGTTCTATTATTGGTACGGAAAGATGATTCACCGCTGCACGCGCTTTGCTCTTATTGCAAAACAACGGGAAAAACGACGGTTTTTTTACAGCAGCCATATTGCTTCCACCAATGCCAAGTCCTCTGCCCCATGTTATATTTGCATGACAGCAGAAGCTCTTTAAAATTCCCATTGCAACACTTGTCTGTTCGCCCTCATATAAATCCGTATATAAAATCGCATAAAACTTACCAGGTATGCTCTCACCTTCAATTACCGCCTGCTCCACCGTTTCCAAGAATCGGAGAATATCAGCCGGTATTCCTCCCATGCTGACATTGCAGGCAAGCACCAGCGCATTCGCCTCCTCCAATGCCCTATGAGTTTTATACCAATCCACCACTCCTGTCATATTCACTGCTGTCACTTCTTCTTTGCCGATATTTTCTCTGAGTTTGCGGAGTGTATCAATTCCTTCTTGCTCCGAAACTTTGCCATCATTTAAAAACAATATCATCTGCCTGCTCCTTTTGTAATTTATTTACTATACAATATATAACATATATTTTTAAATAACTCTATATATTATATCGGCAGATTTACCAGGAATCTTTTGCCTAAAATCGACACAGATTAAAAATTCATTGTAAAAAATTGTCATTTAATTGTTTTATCTTTTCCATTGTATCGTAGAAAAATATCCTTACTGCTCCCGCACGCAGCGAAACGCCGTTTGACAATGCCAACACACGTGCTGACTGCTCCTCTAATGCGGTGATATTGCCCCCATAGAAACAGCAAATCATAACAAATGCATTTTTAAACTCATGTTTAATCCCATAATGGGTCTGACCAAGCCGCAGCTCCATTTTCGATTCATACGAAGCCTTGCATTTATCCAAAACTCCTTTGATAAAAGGACTGAAACTTCCATAGACACATCTACTGATAAACACTAGTTGACCGCAATTATCAATATAATCACTGATATCACAGTTGTTATCTTGACTTACCACGATATCGCCTTCCCGCAGACGCAGTTCAAGCCCCTGCCAGTCATCCTTCGACAGGTCATGAACAATAATTTTCATTCTTAGCTCCCCTTTATGCTTTACAATTTTTATACGATTAAATAAATTGTATCATATACTTGACGAATATTAAAGCGTTTTCTGTCGAAAAATTAAAAGTTTTTGTAAAAAATTAACAAAGTAATGTGTTATTTTATGGGGGTATCTGGTAAAATATTGTCGTTATTTAATTTATATTGGCGAATGCTTATATATGCTAATCACATTATTATTCCATAACATCATATATCTTGTAACAGTTCAGCCTTTGGCTTCCTGTTACAGGCATCAAGCCATGCAAAACCACTTCGTGGTGGCTTGATGCATCTCTGCCACTACGCTGTTTCACGGACTTTGCAGTAAATGCAAAGTCCTAGGCTGAACTGTTACTATATCTTCAAAATTTTTTCTAAAAAAGGTTGACATTTCCTTAAAATACGTGTATAGTTAAATAGTCGGCTGCAGTAGATTTTATGCAGCAAAAGTTTTTCGATTTGGGGTCTTAGCTCAGCTGGGAGAGCATCTGCCTTACAAGCAGAGGGTCACAGGTTCGAGCCCTGTAGGCCCCATTTTTTATCAAATCGGAATTTTACAAAGAATTTCGACAATTCGACCAATTATAAACTACACTTTCACGGCGAGATAGCTCAGTTGGCTAGAGCATACGGTTCATACCCGTAGTGTCGAGGGTTCAAATCCCCCTCTCGCTATTTCACAGACCATAACAGTTTCGGACAAACGATAGCTGTTATGGTCTTTTCTCACTTTTTAATTTTTCATTAAAAGCCTTAAAGAATCCAGCATTGAAAGGAACAGAAACCAAAATGCCCAAAGAACAATATGAAATTATGCACATGGATCGGAAAGTTGCAAGAATTGACGAAAGCGGTCACTGCAAAATTTACTTTAAATCATTTATGCCTTATAATCTATACTTTGAAGAAGCGGACGATATCGACACTTACGTAAACAATATTACAAATTTTAACTACTGGTGCGCTACTCGTGTGCTTACGCTTGACCGAACTTATGCCAAAGAAATTCTAAATAGTATTGGTATGCTGCAGGCAGTTACGGACAAGGAACGCGCAAAAATTGCCCTCTCTTACCGCTGCGCTTCTATAACAGATGTTTTCTGGGTAAGGCGAAAAGGCGAAAACGTTACTTTTTCTGACATCAATCTATATGAAAACCATCTTGACAACACTTTTATGGACATTGCACTGAAGGGGAATCAATACACTGTCCAAAATGAATCGCTTGCACGGGATTTATCTACAAACGGATGTTTTCCCAAAGCATGGAAACGTGTAGGAAACGGCTTCCAACTCTTTAAAAATGGCGGAGCAGACGTTGTAGACAGAGAACTTTTAGCAAGTCAAATCTGCAGATGCTTCCGCGTTTCACAAGTATTTTATGAGGAGGGCTGTTTTGACGGCGAAAAAGTCAGTGTCAGCAGCAATATCACCTCGAAAGAATATTCGATTGTATCCATGGAAGCCTTTGAAATCTACTGCCAGAACCATAACCGCAACACCAAAAGCTATGTGCTGCGTCTTGACCGCAGCCAATATTATATGATGAATATTGTCGATTATCTCGTGGGAAATACGGACAGGCATTGGGGCAACTGGGGGGTTTTTGTCAGGAACTCCAACAATAAGCCCGTCTGCCTGCATCCGTTAATGGATTTTAACCAAGCTTTCCGTGCTTACAATTCCTTAGACGGCGCCAACTGCCAGACCTGCTTCCATAAACATCTAACGCAGAAAGCAGCAGCGCTACAGGCAGTTAAAGCAGTTGGTCTAAATCAGATAAGAAACGTTGAAAAAGATGTATTTTGCCATCTGCCGCAGTATTATCCAATGTTCTGCCAACGGCTGGCATTATTAAAAGATGCGCAAAAACAGATTTAGACAGCATCTATTTCCTTGGTATAATACTGTGCCTGTGCTGCAAACATTTCTGCGTATATTCCATTGGGTATATGGATAAGCTCCTCGTGAGAACCATATTCCTTAATAGATGCCTGTGCAAACACCGCAATTTTATCACAAAATTTACAGCTTGACAGCCTATGCGAAATATAAATTGCCGTCCTGCCGCCCACTAAGGAATGAAACTGCCGATAAATTTCATACTCTGCCACCGGATCAAGCGCTGCGGTCGGCTCATCTAAAATTACAATCGGCGCATTGCGGTAAAGCGCTCTGCTAATCGCTGTTTTCTGCTGCTGCCCGCCAGAAAGCTCTGTACCATGTTCGTCAAAACTCTTAAAGATCATTGTATCCAGTCCATTATCCAGTTTCTGCGCCTCCTCATATAACCCCGACTGTTCAAGTACCTGCGCAATTCTGTTATCGTCCATTTCCTCTGCAAGATGCACATTCTCCTTTAATGTAAATGCAAACAACTTAAAATCCTGAAATACAACCGCAAACAGACGGCGGTATTCGTCCGTGGCATAATCCTTAATATTAATGCCGTCAATTAAAATTGCACCCTCCGTAACATCATAAAGCCTGCACAGCAATTTTATCAATGTCGTTTTTCCTGCGCCGTTTAACCCTACTATGGCAAGCCGCTCCCCTGCTTTTACCATTATATTTAGATTTTTCAATGCATATTGTTCCGCTTTCGGGTAACGAAAGGAAACATTTTGAAATGTAAATTCATATTTTTCCAGCTTGGGAACGGGTCTGCCACTGATATTCTTATCGCCGCCATCGAACGAAAGGAAACTGCGGAAATCGTCAACCTGTCTGCTTTTGGCAAACAGTCCACTTAACTCGTTAAGCATATTGTTGATATGTTCAAAAAATGTAGCCGAAGACGCAAGATACAAACTGAAATTTCCAATTGTAAGCCTGCCCTTTAGCATAGAAGCAACCAGCCAGCCATATACTGCTATATGTGAAAGCAGTTCCAACAACTGCATAAAATTCATTGCAATAAACCAATATTGATTCGACGTTTTCTGCGCACAAACCCGTACCATGCGGATTTCTCGGTATTTCTTAATTAACCAGTCTGAAAGTCCAAACATACGGATATCTTTTGCCGCCCCAAAATCGGTTGTCGTACTCTGCATATAATAATCCTTGCGCCACCAAGTCGCAAGCGGATCCCAAACCCTTTCCTTCGTTATCTTATTGGTATGATTGCTGATAAAAAATTCTAAAACTGCAATTGCAACGATTATTAATACTAGGGATATGCTTAATGTACTAATTATAGTAAATCCAACAACAGCCACCGTAAGCACCTGCAAGAAGTTTACAATCCCACGCATCATTCCCTCAATACCATTACTATTATCATTACAAGCATTTCCTGCCTTTTGGTAACAATCCATTACATCCGCATTTTCCAAATACTCGTAATCCAATGCCATTACCTTTGCATTTTTCTGGTTTATCATGCAAAAACGCACATAAATATAACGCCACCCATTTGTATAGAAGTACGTATTCGCCATTGTCGAAACAATTTGAAGCGCCGTAAAAAAGAACATCAACAGCATTAATTTATCTGGACTGCTCTCCCCAGTAATCATATCAATCACAAACTTTGAAATAAATGTCCAAAGATACTGCATTGCTGCCGCACAAGCGGAATTAAAATAAAGAAATGCTTGTCCTCTTTTATCATCTTCCGCAAAATATATTGTATATTGTCGAAAAATCCAAACTCCTTATGCAGAGGATTTTTGTCCTTTTCCTCTTTTTTCTTCTCCCACATGGCTGTCCTCCATAAAATTGATTGTATGCCCCTATCACCACTGTTTATGAATTTCCTTTTTCTTTAATCCATTTTTCTTTATCATTGCACGCCACATAAATTCTGCCTGCCATTTATATGCCCATGCCGGATAATTAGGTTCCAAAAAGCGAACAGTGCCGGATTTTGACTGTATAATATTTTCTGCCATTTCTTTTAGGGCAATTGAAATATTTTTCTTCGGCCCATGCCCGTCTGGAATAGATTGAATCACCTGAATCATCCCGCCTCCGCCAATTCCTACTGCCTGTCGAAAGCAAAAACCACACCGCTTTGCCCAATGCTGCATTACTTCTATTGCCAATACATTCTGTTTCCCTTGAAAAAATCCATTGTTTACAATTACGTATATATTCACTTTAGAAAGCAAGGAACTCTGTATCCGCTGATCTTGAATATACGCTTCTATCTGCATTAAGCAGCGTAGCAAATGGGAAGGTATTGAGTCAATATAGAGTGGGAATGCCAAAACTATCGAGTCACTTTCCAACAGTTCTTTGATTTGCTGCTTGTCTATTTGCGGCTGCCATAGTTGCAGCTTGTTAATCTGTACATCCTGATTGTGTGTTTTCTCGCCCCCCTTTTTCTTATCCTCTGTTTCCCCAATTTGCTGGTTGTCTGTCTGCCTTTTTATATCTTGAGCACAACTGCTTCTTTGCTTTCCTTTCTGCGATACTCCTTGCCCAATATCCTCCTGTGTTAAATAACTCTTTATTATAGAAAGAAGTGTTTCAGATGCACTTCCCTTTCTCTTAGGACTACCGCTAATTAACGTGACTTTCATTGCCAATCCCCTTCCTATCTTTTACAAATGAAATATGCTTTAAAATGCCATTAAAATTTAGTAAATTGGCTTTCACTGTTTTGACTGCCGTTTCCTTTTCTTCTTTGCTGCATTCCCCGTAAAAGTAAACACTGGTTTGCAAGCGGTTGGAATATCTAGGCTTATGGTGAATTTCCTTTCCACGTGTAGTGAAATCTGGATGAATATAAGGAAGACACCGATCCAAAACATTTCGTACAAAGGGCGCATATGTACCATAAACACAACGGCTTATTATAATCAATTCGTCTGTATGTGCCAGCTTTTCTCCCATGCGATTGTAATGATCTGGTAACACACAGCGTCCCGGCGTTTTTACCCAGCATCCAAAACATCCAATGCAATTTTTAATTGTTCCATCATCCGTTATCCATTCCACTTCCTCTCCCTGACAATCCAAAAATTCTCGTATCTGCGATTCATCTTCCAAAGTGCTGTCATATATTATTAACTTCATATTTTTCGCCATTCCTTTCCAAGACACAAACAAATTGTAAAAGTTATGTCAATTTCTTTCGCTCTTTACCTTTCCAATTACTTTTCTAATTATCTTTCTAATTATCTTTCTAATTATCTTTCTAATTATCTTTCTAATTATCTTTCTAATTATCTTTCTAATTATCTTTCTAATTATTACAATTCAGCCTTGCTGAATTGTAATGCATCAAGCCATGCAAAACCACTTTGTGGCGGCTTGATGCATCTCAGCCTCTACGTGTTCTCATGGACTTTGCAGCGCAGTGCAAAGTCCTAGGCTGAACCGTAAGGAACTGTCAATAAATAACTCATTAATTTGACTTGTATAAATGTCCATCTGCGGCATCAGATAATCTTGACGTAAGGCATTGCCCCTTATGCTTTTGCCTCCTACGCTTGCGATTATCTTCTTTGCAGATGAACATTAATACGGCGTCAAATTAACAAGTTATTTTTGACAATTCCTAACTTCTAATATCCTGTTTTTGTAATAATTTTATTAACCATCTCCATCCAATCCCCGTAATACGTAAATCCCTGCATCGTATAAATTCCTGCCAACCCTGTTACCATTGCCCATAGCGATAAAATTTTCTGCACCAACTGTTCTTCTGGCACTTGCCATGCCCTTAAAACAGGTTCCGCCTGTTCCACAAATAATTGAAATGGTGTATAGTTACTCTTTTTTATTTCATGTTCAGATAGTTGAATTTGAATGTCTTTCTGATTGGTAATTAGGGAAAAACTTTGAGGATAATCATGAAAAAACCTAACAAATGCCCGTCCCATATCACAAATAATTTCATTTTGATTTGTATTGGCATCAATTACTTCTTGCAAATATCTTGTAAATTCTTGTGTAATATACTTACGAATGGCTTCCTCAAATTCTTCTTTATTCTGAAAATGACTTTTGGGAGCCGCATGGCTGACGCCGCACATTGCTGCTGCCTTACGCAGTGATAAATGCGCAATTCCATCCTGCTCTATCAGTTTTAGCCCTGCCAAAATCAAATCTTGTTTTAAATTTCCATGATGATAACATGATTTTTTCATAGAATATTTGTATCTCCTTCCTATAATCTTGACAGTGACTATATTATAAACTCTAATCTTGTCAGTGTCAAGATATATTCATATCAATATATCTATTTATCAATGTACTTACTCGTTATCGTTCTATTATGGTTCACACCCACGTCAAAGTAGTGGGAATCATGCTCAAAATACTTTCTCTATAACATATTTGTACAAATTTTGTTATAATTTACACCCAATGCCATTAACTTAAGCCCATAACATGTATATCTTGTAATCAGAATATACAAAAAATTGTGGTTTATCAGCGTTGTTTTATAACGGCAATCTCTTATCCTCACGAGCAATATATTTTGCCAAAATCCGAAAGATTACATGCTCGTGAGTCGACATCATTGGCAAATTTTAGCGTTCGCCAGTATTAGTAAATGACATTGATTTACACCTCAATAACTTATAAGTTAATAGAATTAGCGTGGATATGAATTGTAATACAGTTGCTCGATAAACTGTAATATTTAACCCAAAAAGAGCTGCCGCCTCATGAATTTTCATCCGCTAATGCAGCAGCTCCATCACATCCTTACACACTTTGGTGCAATCTCACGTTTCTATTACGATTATATATACTATTATATTCTACTACTATTGTATTTTACTGTCGAATTACTCCACATCCAATCTTTGCGCCGGAATTTCCTGACGGCTGTGTCATAAAATCATCCGGCATTGCATGAATTACCACGCTTCTACCTACAATATCTTGTATTGTGACACGTTTGTCATAAAATACTGTCCATGCATAGCCCTGATTTCCCATTAACGGCAGCATATCGCCGGAATGCTGTGGGTGCGGACTGTCATCTTTAGAATAATGCTCACCTGTGTGGTCAAATGGCACAGAACAATCACCATTTTCGTGAATATGCATTGCATAAAAATCGGAAGAGTGCTGTGTCTTAATATTAGGAAGTCCAAATAACTGCGCTTCTACCAAGATTCCTCCATAGGGTGTCGAAAAAAAACGCACAGCGCCGCTCATCTGCGGATTCTCCTCATTTCCTTTTATCCATGCTACTGCGTCTGGATTTTTACTGCGCAAAATATCCATAAACAAGTCTTTTGGTGTACGATCCAACATCTTTTTATTTCCTTTTTTTATTTTATCAATTTATCCTATGCAGATTGTACTATAACGGAACCATTTAAAAAAAATCAAATTAAATATATCTATATTGCCAATTTATAACTGTATTTTTTTGCTATAAGCCGGAAAAACTATCTCTATAATCCCGATTTATCATAAACGACAAAAGTATTTGACGTTTACGATACTATTTTTATCAAAAACAAATGGAATTAATAATAAAAAAATAATTCGCGGAGGAATTGTCTTTTATGAATAAAGAAATAAATAAGAAATCCTACCGAAGCCAAAATCAAAAACACCCAATTGATTACTCTTTGTTAAAACAATTATTTTATAGTATGTTTGCGCTAAGCGCCTGTACGTTTGGCGGCGGCTTTGTGATCGTTTCCTTAATGAAGAAAAAAGTAGTAGAAGAACACCATTGGCTCGAAGAAGATGAAATGCTTGATGTAACTGCAATCGCGCAGTCCTCACCTGGCCCTATTCCGGTAAATGCTTCCGTTATTCTTGGATACCGGCTTCACGGCATTATCGGTGCTTTGGTTGCAGTGGCTGGAACAATTCTCCCACCGATGCTGCTCTTATCCTTAATTGCCGTATTTTATGATCAGTTCCGCAGCAATCCGATTATTACAACGGCATTAACTGTAATGCGTGCGGGTGTAGCCGCTGTTATTTTTGACGTGGTTATCAATCTTGCCAAAAATGTATTGACAACTAAGCGCACACTTTATATCGCATTAATGATTATTACATTTGTTATGGGATATTTCTTCGATATCAGCGCTATGATAATTATTATCGCCTGCCTTGCTACAGGAATTATCTGCGTCTTCCTCGAAAAAAATAACGCATCACAACAATAAGCCAAATAAACAGCTAGTACCACAAATGGAGGACACAATTATGTCTATTGTTTTTATTTTATTTATTAGTTTCCTGCAAGTCGGCTTGTTTAGTGTCGGCGGCGGCTATGCCGCAATTCCACTGATACAGAATCAAGTTGTCAATGTATGGCAGCTTATGACCATAGAAGAATTTGCTGATCTAATTACCATTGCAGAAATGACGCCCGGTCCAATTTCCATTAACTCCGCAACATTTGTTGGAATGCGGCTTGCTGGTATTCCAGGCGCAATTATCTGCACTTTCGGATGTATTTTAATGCCCTTTACCATATGCTTGATTCTGGCATATTATTATTATAAGTATCGAGATTTCTCAGGAGTACAGACAGTTCTAGGCTGCCTTCGCCCAGCTGTTGTTTCACTGATATCCTGTGCTGGATTATCCATTCTTACGCTTGCTATTTTCCAAAACGAGCAGGTGGATTTCCATATTGGAAATCTAAAGTTTATTGAAATCGGCTTATTTCTTGGCTGCTTGTTTCTGCTGCGCAAATGGAAACTTGGTGCAATCCAGATTATATTAGGGTCGGGCGTTGTTGGCACATTATTTTATATGGTTTACGATCGCATTATCGTATAAACAAAATATCGAACCATTTTCCATGCGCTATTTATACTCATCGTCACTAAAATTTGCCAAATTACCCGGATCACGACTGGAAAACATTGTGAATATGTGGTAAATTTGAACTTTCGTGAGTATATTATACTCATGAACGAAAACAATTGCCAATCTAAATGTATAACGAGTGAATGCTTCTACAATGCTGATGTAGTAAGCGGCAATTAAATGCATTCACGAGTATATACTACATAACGCCATAATTTACCGTACTGCACTGGTTAAACGTATATGGCTGGCGTTATGTAGTCAGGTTACTCGGAAATTTAACGGTTAAGCAGTATAAATTATCCTTAATTTATACTTATCAATCTTTTCATTATTATTTATCCTGCGTATAACGCATTTTTCCTTTCCCATTCAACTTAGGTCTATCTCCAATATCCACATAGGATACCTTGTGGGTATTGCCGGATAATTCCTTTGCACAGTCTTCACAATATCTGCCAGATTTTATGGAACAGCTACACTTCTCACATCTTAAATAATATTTGCTTCCATCTGGAATTTCCAATTTCCCGCCTCTTAAAAAGCGTGAAATTAAGTTCCTGTCCACTCCAGTTGCTTGTGCAATAGCAATTGCAGGCGAAGGCCCATGTTCATCCAAATATTTCCGAACCTTGCCATAATCGTCCAGTGCCTCATTCCCGCATCGCTCGCATTTAAAAATCCCGCTGCCTGCCTGAACCAGCTTGCCGCCGCACATTCCACATAATGGCGGCCTGCTTTTTGCTAATAATTTTTCTAATGCTTTATCCAAGTCGTCCATACTGATAGCCCTCCGCAAAATTACATTTGTTGCTATTATACCGTAATACCCACATTTGTGCAAGTTTTTTATAAGAAATATTGTACACCCGCTTCAAAAATTTTAAGATCCTGTTCGCCATAAATATTCATAGCTACTGCATCGCCACGCCGTTCAATATGCGCCATTTTACCAAGGCATCTGCCATCTGGCGAAGTAATTCCCTCAATTGCAGCATAGGAACCATTTACATTCCATTCCTCATCCATTGTAACGTTCCCATTTACATCTGCATACTGTGTCGCTACCTGCCCATTCGCAAAAAGCTTGTCAATCCATTCCTTAGAAGCAACGAAACGCCCTTCACCGTGAGAAGCCGGTGTAACATACGTTTTACCCAGCTCTGTCAGCCGCAGCCAAGGCGATTTATTGGTAACAACTTTTGTGTATACCATTTTTGAAATATGGCGGTTAATGGTATTGTAAGTCAGCGTCGGCGAATTGTCACTCTGCCCCACAATCTCACCATATGGAACAAGCCCCAGTTTAATCATCGCCTGAAAACCATTGCAGACACCAAGCGCAAGCCCGTCACGCTCATTGAGCAGCCTGTTGACTGCTTCCTTCATCCTTTCATTTTGAAACGCTGTTGCAAAAAATTTCGCGCTTCCGTCCGGTTCATCACCTGCTGAAAATCCACCAGGGAACATAATAATCTGTGCTTGTGCAATTGTCTTTTCAAACTCTGCAACCGATTCTCGAATATCAGAAGCCGACAGATTGCGGAAGACTTTTGTTACTGCTTGGGCACCTGCCCGCTCAAACGCTGCCGCAGAATCATACTCACAATTTGTTCCGGGAAATACTGGTATAAATACGGTCGGTTTTGCTGTTTTATGTTTACAGATATAAACGGTATCCGTATTATATAGTTTAGTTTCTATCACCTTGTTTTCTGTGCTGCCGGAACGTGTTGGAAATACCTTTTCTAACTTAGAAGTCCATGCTTGGATCGCCTCGTCCATTGGAAGGGTAACATCTTTGTATACAAATCCCTCTTTTTCCGCAAGCACAGTGCCGACTGTTTTATAAGCTACACCACATTGAACCAATGCCTCCAATTGATTTTCTGGAACTTCAGCAATCATGCTTCCCATCGTGTTTGCAAACAATTCCTGTATTGCAAGCCCGCTGTCAAACTGCACCCCCATCTGATTACCAAACGCCATTTTTGCTGCGGCGGCGGCAATACCCTTCGCATCCAATGCATAAGCTGCAAGGATTACGCCGTCCGCGATCAGTTTCGCAACTTCCCCATACAATTCCATAACTGCTTGATAATCTGGAAGATCATACTGATTTTTCGGCATTTCAAACACTACTAATTTATCGCCTGTCTGCTTTAACTCTGGCGTAATAATATCCTTCTGCTGTGCCACATCCACCGCGAAGGAAACAAGCGTCGGCGGTACGTCAATATCATTAAATGTACCTGACATAGAATCTTTACCACCAATAGAAGGCAGTCCATACCCAATCTGCGCGTCATACGCGCCCAAAAGTGCTGCAAATGGCTGGCTCCATCGTGAAGGCTCCTCTGTCATGCGGCGGAAATATTCTTGGAACGTAAAACGGATTTTCGTAAAATCGCCGCCTGCTGCTACAATTTTTGCCATTGATTCCGTAATTGCATAAACCGCACCATGATATGGACTCCAGCTTGAAAGGTATGGGTCAAAACCATATGCCATCATAGTAACCGTATTGGATTTTCCATTTAATACCGGAAGTTTCGCAACCATTGACTGCGTTTCCGTTAACTGATATTTGCCGCCGTAAGGCATAAACACACTGCCCGCACCAATGGAGCCGTCAAACATTTCCACAAGCCCTTTTTGCGAACATACATTTAAGTCGTTTAACGTTGCAAGCATTGCCGCTTTGAATCCGCCCTGATCGACTGCCTGCTGCACGGTTTCCAACGCAGTTTTATGCAGATAATTCTCCTCTTTTACAGGTGTTTCCACATATACACCCGTTTCCTGATGTGCACCGTTTGTATCCAGAAATGCCCTTGAAAGATTGACAATCTCTTTCCCTCTCCAAAGCATCACAAGCCTTGGCTCTTTGGTGACTACTGCAACTTCAACTGCCTCCAAGTTTTCCTCCGCTGCATATGCCAAAAACTGTGCTACATCCTTAGGGTCAACCACAACTGCCATACGCTCTTGTGATTCCGAAATTGCAAGTTCTGTACCATCTAATCCTGCATATTTCTTAGGTACTTTATCCATATCTATCACTAAACCAGCCGCAAGTTCCCCGATTGCAACCGAAACACCGCCAGCACCAAAGTCGTTACACTTTTTAATTAAACGGCTAACTTCTTTGCGGCGAAACAGCCTTTGAATTTTCCGCTCCGTTGGCGCATTTCCCTTTTGTACCTCCGCGCCGCAGGTTTCAATCGAGCTCTCTGTATGCACCTTGGAAGAACCTGTTGCGCCGCCGCAGCCATCACGCCCTGTCCGTCCACCGAGCAGAATAATAATATCACCCTCGTCAGAATTTTCCCGAATTACATTTGCACGTGGTGCAGCACCCATAACCGCACCGATTTCCATACGTTTTGCCACATAATTTGGATGATAAACTTCCTTTACAAATCCTGTTGCAAGCCCGATCTGATTGCCGTAAGAGGAATAACCGCTCGCAGCACCGCGCACCAATTTTTTCTGGGAAAGCTTACCCTTTAAGGTATCCTCTACAGGCACTGTTGGGTCTGCCGCACCAGTTACACGCATAGCCTGATATACATAGGAACGTCCGGAAAGCGGATCGCGGATTGCACCACCAAGACAAGTTGCTGCACCACCGAACGGTTCAATTTCTGTTGGATGATTGTGGGTTTCATTTTTAAAGCTGACAAGCCATTCCTCTGTAATGGTTCCGCTTCCGTCCTCTTTTTCAATCGCAACAGGAACCACAATCGAACAAGCATTTATCTCGTCCGATTCTTCCATATCCTGTAGTTTTCCGTCCTTTTTCAGCTTCCGCATTGCCATAAGCGCCAAGTCCATTAAGCAAATGTACTTATCTTTCCTGCCTGCAAAGAGTTCTTCTCGTGCGGCAAGATACTTTTCATAGGAAGCTTTGATTGGTTTCGTATAATACCCTTCCGCAAATGTTATATCTTTTAATTCCGTTGAAAAAGTCGTATGACGACAGTGATCCGACCAATACGTATCTAATACACGGATTTCCGTTACTGTGGGATCACGGTACTCCTCGTTTTTATAATAATTCTGAATATGGAGGAAATCTTTAAAGGTCATGGCAAGCCCTAGCGAATTATACAGCGTTTTCAGCTTGTCTTGTGTCATCTGGGTAAAGCCAACAAAATTTGCCACATCTGCCGGCTCATCAAACACGGTTATCAGCGTTTCAGGTTTTACCATATCCGTTTCTCTAGAATCTACCGGATTAATACAGTATGCCTTTATTTTCTGGAACGCTTCATCGGAAATTGCTCCTACTAAAAGATACGTAACTGCCGTTTTGATAATCGGCTTCTCGTCCTCTTTTAAAAACTGCACGCACTGCACCGCAGAGTCCGCACGCTGATCAAACTGACCTGGCAGAAACTCCACCGAAAAACAGCGACTGTTTTGGGGCATTTCGATTTTTTCATAATACAGATCATCCACTGGCGGCTCCGCAAAAATACCTTTGCAAGCTTTCTCAAACACAGCATCCGACAGATTCTCCACATCATAACGGATAAAAATTCTCACCTGCTCTAGCCCGTCAATTCCCAAATACCCTTTTAATTCTTCTTCCAGCTCTCTCGCCTTTACTGCAAAAGAAGCCTTTTTTTCAACATAAATACGCTTCACCATTCCCATTCGTAAGTCCCTCCGTATTTTCACTTTATATACTTTATAACTTCCAATATATTTATTATATCGAATTTAAGGGTTTTTTCAACTATATATTTCAGGTTTCCATTACTTTTGTTAGGAACTATTAAGAATTATACGAATACTTCTTTTGTAAAGAACAATTATGTGTTAAACTATAGATATTATACCGGCATTTTTAGAAACTGTAAAAATAACATTGCAAACTTGTAAAGTAATTGTTACTATTCGCATATCAGTTCGACTGTGAATAGTAACAAGTTATTCCTATACAGTTCCTTATATTGCCGAATGAATAACAGGGGAACACTGTATTAATTTTGGACGGTTCCCAGCAAGGGAGGATACTGCAATTTATGGAAGAAAAAAAATTTGCTCTGCTGATTGACAGCGATAATATCAGTGCCAATTATATCAAGATTATTCTTGATGAACTAGCGAAATATGGCACAGTAACTTACAAACGAATTTACGGGGACTGGACACGTTCTAACGCAACGAAATGGAAAGATGTTTTGCTTGCAAATTCCATTAATCCAGTACAGCAGTACAGCTACACCAGCGGCAAAAATGCCACAGATTCTGCAATGATTATCGATGCAATGGATATTTTATATTCTGGTCATGTCAACGGCTTCTGCCTTGCTTCCAGTGACAGCGATTTTACACGCCTTGCTATGCGACTGCGGGAAAGTGGGATGTACGTAATCGGTATGGGG
>Ga0224742_10075_pt1 | contig 21533 bp, 19 predicted proteins | sample LIM_E_Water_Neg_FD_161631 | JGI IMG/M metagenome (GOLD analysis project Ga0224742, IMG submission 161631) | Enriched cells from gastrointestinal tract of the lab mouse from Pacific Northwest National Laboratory (PNNL), Richland, Washington... | ecosystem: Host-associated > Mammals > Digestive...
GGATACTCTCGTCCCTTCTCCCGGCCTGCTTTCAATTTTAAGCTCCGCTCCGTGAAGCTGCGCGATTTCGCTGCACAGGGCAAGCCCGAGCCCGCAGCCTCCGGCTTTCCGGCTTCTGGCCTTGTCCACCATGTAGAAGGCTTCCGTCACTCTTGAAATTTCCTCCTCCGGAATTCCGCAGCCCTTATCCTCCACCATAACCTTATTTTCACAGCCGATAAGATAAATGGTATCTCCCTCGGCGCTTGCCTTTGCGCCGTTGTCAATCAGATTCATCAGAAGGCTTTCAAACAAATCACTGTCCACCCGTTTGTTTCCCATGGAACAGGAAACTGCCAGCCTTATCTTTTTCTGTTTTAAATGATGCTCCTCCAGTCTTGCCACACGCTCGAACAGTTCCCCCATGGAAGTCTCCTCCATGGAAATGCTGTCGTTGTCATAGAGCCCCATAAGGCTCATCAGCTTACTGCTGAGACGTTCCAGGCGCCCGCACTCGTCCCTGATATGCCACAGCGCCCGCTCCTGCTGCTCCTTTTTTAATTTCACCTGTAGAAGCGTGTCTGAATATCCGATAATAGACGTCATCGGCGTTTTCAGTTCATGGGTAAGGCTTCCCAGCATCTGCCTGCGCCGCTCGGACACAAGGGAAAGCTCCGTCACCTGATTTTCAATCTGCTCAGCCATGCGGTTAAAGGCTTTTGCCATAACGCCGATTTCATCTCTTGTCCGCACGTCGGCCCGCCGCCCCAGCTCTCCGTTACTGATATCCGCAGCCGCTTTCTGCAGCTCCTTTAAGGGACGCAGCACTCCCGTCGTCAGCAAAAAAATGAGAAGCACCGCCCCAGGGGACGCCCCGGCCCAGATAATCAGCCCGAAATAAATCTGCTCCTTCATATCCTGATACAGGCTGGAGATATCCTTCACAAACAGAAGATTAAAGTCGCTCCCCGTGGCCGGAACTCTGGTTCCGATGATTAAAATATACTGCTCCCCTCTCTTTTGTATGATGCCGTAGCCCTCCTTCCGGTTCCATCTCTCGTCCCCGGGGTTTACAAGCTCAAAGGGCGTTTCGTTACAGATGACCGCATCATTTTCTATTAAAATATATCTGTCCGCACCGTACTTTTTCAAAAGATAATTCACGTAAGCGTTTTTCGTCGCGGCGCCGTGCCCCTCTAAAGGCCCGTATTCCAGCTCCCTTGAAAGCGCATAGGCCGTGGACTCGAGCTGCTGCCTGCCGCTTTCCATTGTTTTTTCCTGATTATACTGGACGGAACGGTATATGATTGCGGCTCCCGAGGCAAGAGTCGCCGCCGACAAAACCGTCACGGTAACCACAGACAGTTTTTTCCAAAGCTTCATTTAATCCAAATCCTCCAGACGATACCCTGTCTTGGATATCGTTCGAATCACATCATGAAAACCCAGCTTCTTGCGGAGCTGGCCGATATGCACATCCACGGTTCTTGTTTCTCCCACATAGTCGGTGCCCCAGATACGATTTAAAAGCTCCTCTCTGGAAAAGGCCACATTTTTGCTTCCGGCAAGCGTCACCAAAAGCTCGTATTCCATAGGCTTTAGCGCCACCTTCTCTCCCGCCTTCGTCACGCTGTGCTCCTTCAGGTCTATCACCACATCCTGAATCTGTATTTTTTCCCTGCTGCGCCCGGTCCGTTTCAGCACCTTTTCCATCCGCACCAGAAGCTCCAGTATCTCAAAGGGCTTGACGATATAGTCCTCCGCCCCGGCTTTCAGTCCATGAACCTTGGAAAGCACATCGTCCTTTGCGGTCAGATAAATCACCGGAATCCCCACCGCCTGAAAATCCTCCATCAGCTCAAAGCCGTCTTTTCCCGGCAGCATCACATCCACAAGGGCAAGAGCCACATCTTCGTCCGCCGCTTCCCCGCCCTCTCCTTTGCCGCCGCTTATCATTCCTTTGAGAAAGCGCTCCGCACAAAGCCCGTCCATAATCGGCAGCGCATGATACCCGGCCGCTTCCAGATTCATACAAATCAGCTCCGAAATGGAACTGTCATCTTCTATTACCAGAATTTTCGTTTTCATGACCCCTCTCCCCCGCATACTATATCTATCATATCCTATCACAAAATACGCGCGAAAAAAGCATCAAATTGTAAACATTCAGTATTGCTAAGTAAAAGTTGTTGTGTGATAATAAAAGCTGCAACATATGAAATTATCTGCGAGGTTTTAACATAATGAGTGACAGACAAAATTGGTCCGGGCTGGGGGAACAGTTTAAAGGCGCTCTTGCGGATGCGCTTCAAAGTGGGGATTTCACGCAATTAAACGATCTGGTAACCGGCACCGTGGTCAATACCTTAAACGAGGTAGGCATCAGCTTTACCCAGGGAGCAGACCCGCCGCCGGAAGGCCGGGAGTACTCCGGCGCTTCTTCAAAGGAAGCGGCCGGAGGGGCCTTCCCGCCCTTTGAAAAGGAAAAGCTAAGGCAGCAAAAGCTTCAGCACGACTGGCAGCGTCACATGCAGCGCAGGCAGGAAGAACAGCTCCGGCGCAGACAGGAACAGATGCGGCGGCAGGAGGAGCAGCTCCGGCGGGGAAAGGCGCAGATGCAGAGACAGAAGGAAGCCTTAATGCGCGGCCAAAGCCAGCTAAAAGACAAGCTTGGAAATCTTTCCCTGATTAAATTTAAAAAGGTGGGCAACGTCTCCAATGTTCTTTATCAGGTTTTCGGCGGCATCGGTCTTGGAATCACTTCCTTTATCACGCTGATTCGTATCGGTGCGGTTTTTCTCGGAAACACGCTGCTCTCGCCGGCCGGCTGGATAGTCAATCTTATTTTTCTGGCAATTTTCGGCGGAATGGTGCGCCTTGGCACCAGTCAGGGCAAACGCCTGCGCCGTGCCAGACGCTACATGCAGCTTTGCGGTGATAAAATGTACGGCGAAATCGAGCACCTGGCCGCCAGTATAGGGAAAAGCACCCGCTATGTCACAAGGGATATCCAGAAAATGCTGAGTCTTGGCATGTTCCCGGAAGGCCATCTGGACACCAAAAAGACCTGTTTTATGTTGAATGACAACGTTTACAGACAGTATCTGGAAACCGAAGAGAACCGCAGAAAGCGGGAAGCGGAAAGCCGCGCTGCCGGCAAAGGGGAATTTTCCGGCCAGGCAGAGCGGGCACAGAATGCCAAAGCCCCGCAAACGGCGGGGGAATACCACACGCAGGACGCTTCTTCGAATGCAGACGGTCAGATATCCGAATTAAACGCCATGGTCAGCGAGGGCATGGAATGTATCCGCAAGCTGCGGGAATTAAACGACAAGATTCCCGGAGAAGTGATTTCCGGCAAGCTGTCCCGTCTTGAAACCCTTTTAAAGGAAATATTTGAGAGCGTGCGGCAGCATCCCGAACAGATGAGCCGTATGCACAAATTAATGGACTACTATCTTCCCACCACCTTAAAGCTGGTGGAAACCTATGCGGAATTTGATAAAATCAGCTCTCCCGGAGAGGAAATCCTCGCCGCAAAGGCTGAAATAGAGAACACTTTGGACACCATCAATCAGGCGTTTACGGAGCTTTTAAACAACCTGTTCCAGGATGCGGTGTTTGACGCAACCACCGATGCACAGGTTCTGAAAACCATGCTTGCCAGAGAAGGTCTGATGAATGAGATGGAAATGAAAGCAGGAGGTATGAAATGAGTAACTTAGATGAAATGTTAAACGAAGCCCCTTCCCTCACATTTGAGCCCTTTGCCCGGACAGCTGAAGAAAAAAACGAGGTGCTGACAACGCCTGAGGAGACCCCGAAAATCCCTGAAGTGGTTCTCACACCACAGGAACAGAAAATGGTAGACGATTTCGCCTCTCAGATTGATATCACCAACACCCAGCTTGTCATGCAGTACGGCGCGGGCAGCCAGAAAAAAATTGCGGATTTTTCGGAAAGCGCGTTAAATAACGTCCGCACAAAGGATATGGGAGAAATCGGACAGATGCTTGCCAGCGTAGTAAGCGAGCTGAAAGATTTTGACGAGGAGGAAGAAAAAGGATTCCTCGGCATTTTCAAAAAAAGCTCCAATAAGCTGGAAAACATGAAGCTGAAATACAACAAGGCGGAGGCCAACATCAATAAAATCTGCAAGGTGATGGAAGACCATCAGGTAACTCTCCTTAAGGACGCTGCCATGCTGGATAAAATGTATGAGCTGAACCTCAACTACTTCAAGGAGCTGTCCATGTACATCCTTGCCGGCAAGCAGAAGCTCTCGCAGGCCAGAGGCACGGAGCTTACCGCCCTTCTTGCGAAAGCCGAACAGAGCGGCCTCCCCGAGGATACCCAGGCCGCCAACGACTATGCCGCCATGTGCGAGCGTTTCGAGAAAAAGATTTACGATTTGGAGCTCACCAGAACCATCTCCATGCAGATGGCGCCCCAGATTCGCTTAATCCAGAGCAACGACACCGCCATGTCGGAAAAGATTCAGTCCACTCTTGTAAACACCATTCCCCTGTGGAAAAGCCAGATGGTAATCGCCATCGGACTGAATCATTCAGGCGAAGCCGCAAGAGCGCAGAAGGAGGTCACCGACATGACCAACGCTCTGCTCAAAAAGAACGCCGAAACCTTAAAGACCGCCACCATTGAAACGGCAAGAGAAAGCGAGCGCGGCATTGTGGACATTGAAACCTTAACCGCCACCAACCAGACGCTTATCAGCACCCTGGATGAGGTTTTGAAGATTCAGGAGGACGGCCGTGCAAAGAGACGGAGCGCCGAGACAGAGCTTTTACGGATTGAGGATGAAATGCGGCAAAAGCTCCTGTCCGTCAGCAGGGCATCGCGGCAGGGGTGACGGCTCAGACAGCTGTTTGCGGAGGTAAGCTCTGCAAGTTTATGTCTGTGCTGCATCCACAAGCCTGAGAAGCCAGGTCTACTTTGCGCAACAAAACAGCACGCAGAAATGGGGGGAAATATGAATTGCCTTGTCAGAAATGCAACGATGAAGGATTGGGAAGCTGTTATCAGGATAATGAATCAGGTTCATAACATGCATGTTGAATGGCGGCCTGATATATATAAGCCCAACAGTAACATAATACCAATGGATATATTTGAAAAAATTGTCAGTGAAGATACATTTTTTGTCGCTGAAGCCGACGGAATTGTGGTTGGCATTATAGAATTAGTATTTCAGCGCATTGGGAATCCATCGCTTGTTACAAGAAATGTAATTTTCATTGACTGCATGGCAGTTGATGAAAATTACCGGGGAATGGGGATTGGGCATTTGCTTTTTGAAAAAGTAAGGCAAATTAAGGAACAGAAACACTTCGACGGAATTGAGCTGCAGGTCAATGCAAAAAATAAAGCAGCATATGAAATGTATTCAAAATATGGCTTCACCAGGCAAGCCATAAATATGGAACTGCTGTAAATTTCATTTGCGGGACGTTCAGGTGTAATCGTTTGCCGGAACGTCCCGCTGACAGTCATTCAAAACAGAATACAAATCCATGCCGGGAAGGCTGCCAGCCGCCGTAAAGGTCGGCGCTGGTTACAATGTCCTGCTTCTCCAGAAATCCCAGGAACTTCTTCCACTCCATGTAGCCTTTCAAATCCCCATATTGATACTCGGACTGCATGATGTCATTCACGATTTTTACCCAGTCTGTTTTTTCCGAAAAACTCCATGTGCCTGCGCTTCTCTGCTCCGCATTCTTAAATGCTTTTGCGACTGCGGCTTTCAGGACGGTATCCTCAAAGCTGCCCTTCCCGCTTTCCTTCAAATGGGCAGTACAGGCATACATTTCCGCCGTATCGCAGTTCTCCGGGTCTATCTTTGACACGTCCACCATCTGCTCCGTCACGTTTCCCGATTTATCCCACGCCTTGACCTTATACACGGGATTTGCCGCATCAAAGTCCTGCGTCTTATACACGGAAATGGACGAACCGCTCACAACATCCGCCCATGAGCTGATTGCAATATCCCCCGAACCTTCATCTGCACCGTGAAGGGTGGCTGTTGCCTGTGCCGCCTGTTCTGCAAAGTTCCCTCCCGACACGTTCTTTGCCGTCCTTCTTGTCTCATACCCAGCTGCCGGGAAATCCGCCCTGTCTGTCCACTGTGGCTTATCGGGATATGCAGGCTGTGGAATTTATTTTCTGTTCATAAAATCCCAATACGCCTGCATACTGTATTGGTAGTACGCCACCAGTTTTTGTTGCCCTAACAGCCTCATATCACTGATCTGCTTTTGAAACATATCCATAAAGTCTGCCATGTCATGCAATCCCATCTCGCCTGTCTCCGGCGGAAGGGAAGAAAGACCTCCGTTTTTATCTACGCCAAGATGCGCTTCCAAAGCCCGCATCTCCACAACCGTTGCACATTTCGGATTTATCTTGTTGATATGTATGGTCTGCTCAAATTCATTCCCATTCTCATCAACACCTTTTGCGATTACAGTCGGATCATCCTCTGTTGAACCTTCCGCATATTTGATATAGAAGGACAGACCTGTCCCGTTACCGCCAGAGTACAGCATATCATCCGTTTTCATATAGACTATAGATGTATGTGGCTTTGCACCTGCCACATTGTTCATCTGTGCCGCAAAACTCTTTCCTGCTGCATTCTGCTCCATCAGCCTGCGTTTCAGGGCGCTTTCTTCCGCCAGCCTCTCATACTCAGCGTGTTTTTCTTCCCTCGCTTTGCGGGCTTCTATGAATTCTGCCGATGACACTGACATCTTTTCACTTGTCACGCAGGCATGCGCGATATCCCCATTTCCATCTAATGCAATCAGATAACCCTTCCGGGGATTTGGATTCATAATATCCTGCTCGGCAATAAATCCCTCAACCTTTGCCATGACACGCTTTGCCAGTTCCGGGTCATTCTTCATCTTTTCTTCCAGTTCCGGCGGTACAACAATGGCCTTCCTGCCTATGGTGGAATTGATCTTTGCCTGCACTTCAGGGTCAGACATGGCAGGCTCCGCACCCGATGGTTTCCAGTCCAGAACAGAATCATCCGCATTATTGTTGAAATACTTATCCCACGGATAATCATTTCTCCCCCATAAGGAACCGTCAATCCTGGACGTATCCATCACGTTGTAGCAGGCTCCGGGAAACCTCGTCTGCCACATATCCTTAAAGCTCATTCCTGATGCCTCTGACTGCCCTGCCGCCTTTGACGCCGCAAGCTCCGCAAAGCTCACGCCTCCCGTCTTATCAGCCGCCGCATTCTTCCGGTACTGCTCTGCCGGATAGTCCCCTCCCAATTTACCTGTCACTCCGAAATCCATCTTCCTCTCTCCTTTCATTTTTCATTATCACAGACAGGATGAACACACCCTGCCATTTACGACCATTCCTATCCCGTGATTCTCCCTGTCCGCCTTGTCCGTCGCAGGGGAACTCTCGTACTAGCCGCCCTGTAACAATCGGCCACTGCTATATTCAAAATTCATCGTCTCGAATTTCTGACGTCACTTAATTTATCGGCAGATTTTCTGTTATTTTGGGATGCAGGGAATGAAATGCATATAAAATGGAACGAAATGCATAAGCCTAAAATTTTTCGCCATTCGCCCGATACAGAGGCGGTTTTCTGAACAGGAAAAAGGGCCTGTGAGCCCTTTCTCCATTTCTCCTTAGTACAGTTTCAGTAAATGTGATATGTTTTCCCCTAATGCCATTTTCGCCACCCACTTGTCCGGGCTTACAAATTCGATGAGCTGCCTGTATAAATATCGTTCCACATAAGGAGCATCTGAACTGTAAAGGCTTCTTTCCGGCAGTTCGGCCAATGCTGTTTTTGTTGCAATGGAAGCTAAAACCGCCGAAAGGGATACGCTTCCGACACAGCCGGGTCTTTTGCCAGTTCATCCATGCTCTGATCCACCAGCCGTCTGCAACATGCCATCCGTGAGCAAGCGCATCCTCTCCGCTGCTTTTTCTTTCAAACTGCTCCGTGCCGGAAGACCATCAGATGTACATGGGGATGATGCCCCTCATTATGGAAAGCCGCATGCTAATCTCCTATGAATTTGCCACTTTCATCTTTCTCGTCAGCTTTGTCGCCTCCTTATATGGTCGCAGCAGCATATAAACCATACCGCCAAGAATAACGACAGCCGCAAGCAGACCGATGATATTCAGGTTTCCTGTAAATACCGAGCCAATCTGGTAGACCATCAGCGCTACCGCATAAGCCAATCCGCACTGATATCCGATAGCGAACCAGGTCCATTTCGCATTGTTCATCTCCCGCTTGATGGCGCCGATTGCCGCAAAGCAGGGCGCGCACAGAAGGTTGAACACAAGGAAGGAATATCCCGCAACCATAGTAAAGTTCGCACCGATTTCAGGCCATCCGCCGGGATAGAGGATACCCATTGTACCGACGATATTTTCCTTTGCCACAAGTCCTGTAATGGACGCCACCGCCGCCTGCCAGTTGCCCCATCCAAGCGGTATGAAAATCCATGCAATCGCGTTGCCGACCGCCGCAAGAAGCGACTGGTCCATTTCCTCCTCGGCAAGCATACGGAATCCTTCCGAAGTAAATCCAAAATAAGTTGTAAACCAGATAACAATCGTGGAGAGCAGGATGATTGTACCCGCCTTCTTAATAAAGGACCATCCACGTTCCCACATGGAACGCAGCACATTGCCCACCGTGGGCATATGATAAGCCGGAAGCTCCATAACAAAAGGCGCAGGTTCGCCGGAAAACATCTTCGTCTTCTTTAACATAATGCCGGAAATAATAATTGCCGCCATGCCAACGAAATATGCGCTCGTTGCCACCCATGCGGAGCCGCCGAAGATTGCTCCTGCAACCATTGAGATAAACGGCACTTTCGCGCCACAGGGGATAAAAGTTGTTGTCATAATCGTCATTCTGCGGTCACGCTCGTTCTCAATCGTCCTCGACGCCATAATACCCGGAATGCCGCAGCCTGTACCGATAAGCATCGGGATAAAGGACTTACCGGATAACCCGAACTTGCGGAAGATACGGTCAAGCACAAATGCGATACGCGCCATATAGCCACAGGCCTCAAGGAATGCAAGGAGCAGGAACAAAACAAGCATCTGCGGCACAAAGCCAAGAACCGCGCCCACACCGGCTACGATACCATCGTTAATGAGCCCCGCAAGCCAGTCAGCCACATCCACAGCCTCCAATGCGTTCCCGACAAGCACCGGAATACCGGGAACCCATACACCGTAGGCCGCAGGGTCAGGCTCTTCGCCATACTGTTCCATCACAGCAAGCGCACCCTCATAATCGGTAAGGGACGCTGTTTCCACCGTCACCTCCAGTGTCTCATCATCCGCCACCTCATAAGGGAAATCGCCTGTGGGCGCCGCGCCGTTTTCTTCCACATAAGCATCGTAGCCATCCACAGTCAGCGCAGCATCGCCATATTCCTCTGCCGCCTCTTCATAAGCGGAGGAGCCGATGCCAGGCAGATGCCACCCGTCGCCGAACAGTCCGTCATTTGCCCAGTCCGTAGCGGAGGCTCCCACCGTCACCATGGATATGTAATACACGAGGAACATAATCGCTGCAAAAATCGGAAGTCCCAGAAAACGGTTTGTAACAATCCTGTCAATCTTATCGGAATTGGTCATCTTTCCCGCCGATTTTTTCTTTAAGCATCCTTTAATGATACTCCCGATATAGATATACCTCTCGTTGGTGATGATAGATTCCGCATCATCGTCCATCTCCTCCTCGACTGCCTTGATATCTGTCTCGATATGGGCAAGAACAGACTCGCCCGGATTCAGCTGCTCCAGAACCTTGTCATCCCGCTCAAACAGCTTGATGGCATACCAGCGCTGCTGTTCCTCCGGCAGTCCGTGTACCGCAGCCTCCTCAATATGGGCAAGGGCGTGCTCCACAGTTCCCGTAAAGGTGTGCATGGGAACCGTCTTTCCGTTCTTTGCCGCATTGATTGCAGCCTCCGCGGCCTCCATGATGCCGTTTCCTTTCAGAGCAGATATCTCTGCCACCTTGCATCCCAAAGCCCTCGAAAGTTCCCCAGTGTTAATCTTGTCGCCGTTTTTCTCCACTACATCCATCATGTTGATGGCAACGACAACAGGGATACCAAGCTCGGTAAGCTGTGTGGTCAGATACAGGTTTCTCTCCAGGTTCGTACCGTCGATAATATTTAAGATGGCATCAGGGCGCTCGCTGATGAGATAGTTTCTTGCCACTACTTCCTCCAGGGTATAAGGGGAAAGGGAATAAATACCCGGAAGGTCGGTGATGGTCACGCCGTCATGTCTCTTTAACTTCCCTTCCTTCTTTTCCACCGTAACCCCCGGCCAGTTCCCGACAAACTGGTTGGAACCTGTCAGGGCATTAAATAATGTCGTTTTTCCGCAGTTCGGGTTGCCCGCAAGGGCAATTCGCATACTCATAGTTTTCCACTCCTTCTATATATTAGTTTACACTAACCATTGGTTTGAAAATAAAGGGGATAAACCCCTGCACAAACTTTTTCATATTATGCGCTTTCGACTTCAATCATTTCCGCATCAGCTTTCCTGATGGAAAGTTCATAGCCGCGGACAGTCACTTCAATCGGGTCGCCTAAAGGCGCCACTTTACGAATCTGCACATCCACGCCCTTCGTCAGTCCCATGTCCATGATACGGCGTTTGACCGCGCCCTCGCCGTGAAGCTTCACGACCCGGACGGTATCGCCGACCTTTGATTCTCTCAGTGTCTTCATTCCATTTTCCTCCTCATTTCATAATATTAGAAACATTTCATAAACCCTTACAGTATTCTTTACCGCAGAAGTTTTCTTAATGTTCTGCTCAGACCATAATCTTCTGTGCCATCTCTTTGCTGACCGCAATGCGGGAGTCCTTCACATTCACAATGACATTGCCCCCGATAGCACTGACCACTGTGACTGCCCCTCCCACGACAAAACCGAGGTTTTCCAAATGTGCCTTAACCTCCTGCTTTCCCCCGATTTTCCTGATGATGTTTTCCTCCCCCACTTCTGCTAATGTAAGCGGCATCATTCATTCACCTTCTTTTGAATATGTATTAGTTTTTACTAACCTAATGTGAAAAACAACGGATGCCAGACTCTGTCAGACATCCTCATGTTTCATGAGGGTTAGTACTCTCTAACCACATATTATAATATGACTCACCTTCGCCCTTGTCAATACTATTTTTAGAACTTACTCGAGTTTCATCGTTCTAACCAACATGTTAGGAAATACTAACTCATTATTTTGTACAAAATAACCATAATCCTTACGTCAGTGCCGCCCCTTCTCCTGTTCGCCTTCCGCAATTAACGGGACAATTAAACAGATTCCCTGTTTTTACCCCCCCATTGTCGGCGGGCAGTGGAATAATCTGGTTCTTATGGCTGACCCATGCCCAAAAAGCATTTTATATGGTTGATAAATTTTGTACCAGCCGGGCTGAAAGGCTGGCCGCGTTTCCATGCCAGCACACTGGTTGCTGACAATGCCGGGTAAAGCGGTCTGTAAGTTACTTTTGACTGGTCCCAGAATGCCGCGCCCTCAATCACCAGCGAGTAAGCCAGTCCATTGCTTACCATAACAGCACCGTTTGTGCTCAGATTACTGGTAAACACTATGTTGAGCTTCTCATAATAATCTCCGAACCAGCTTGCCAGTTCACTCTGCACTCCCATACGCCGCGGAAGGATCAATGGCAATGCTGACAGTTCCTGTGCGGTTACGTATTCCTTCCCTGCCAGGGCATCATCCGGACGCATCATGACCACCCATTTCTCCTTCATATCCAGACGGATAAAATCATACTTTTCCATATCGATGGGTTCAAGCAGCAAACCAATGTCAAGCAGCCCTTTATCCATCTGCTCTTTCACCATATCCGCTGTAGCAGTGAAAATGTCAAAGCTGACGCGGGGATATTTTTCCCGAAAAGTCCGGAATAATTCCGGCAGTAACTTTACAGAAGCAATTTCACCGCAGCCAATGGAAACCTTCCCCTCCACCTGTTCGTCCTGCTCTGCCAGCTCTTTTTCCGTTTTGTCCACGAGCTGCAGGATTTCTTCCGCCCGCCTGCGGAGCAAAATCCCTTCATTGGTCAGATTAATTTTGCGGGAACCTCTCTCAAATAATTTAACACCAATTTCCTCCTCCATCTGGGATAGCTGTCGGCTTAAGGTAGGCTGCGTGATATGCAGAACCTCTGATGCCTTTGTAATGCTTTCTTCCCGGACGACAGTCAGAAAATAGCGGAGAACTCTGATTTCCATCTTAATGCTCCTTTCATAACCCATGCTTAAGTGGACATATTCTGGTACAGATATGCCTGACAGGCAATAAATAAGTCCTCATACATCAATACCTATTTTCACTTTTACTTTCCTTAAAGGCATTTAATAAATTCTCCAAATCCTTTGCGCTCATAAATGATGTGCTGAATTGTCTCTAAATGTATTTAACAGATTAAGCGCATAAGTGCCCTGCCCGGTGTCAACACTTCCTATATCACCTGATATTCCTCGTAAACCTGCACCCCGGAAATCCGCTGCACCCGTAAAAACATCCGTACTGCCCTTTCCTTTTCACCAGCATTCCCCCGCATCTCGGGCAGACAAATTCCTCTTCCTCCCCGCCTGCATTCCCCATGCCCTTTGCCTGTCTGTGGGAAGCGGCCGCATCCATCGCCACAAGCAGCTTTCCCATCTCCTCATAACACTTCTGGTTCATCACACAGTCGTTTAACGCTCTGTGGGCGCCCTTTGTCTCTATGTTAAAATGGCTGGAAATATCCGTCAGTTTGTAATGGCATAGCTTTGGCAGACACTTTCTGGCCATAAACAGGGTGTCGATATAATCGTTTTTGAGCTCCTTATTCATGGTATTCCACATGGCGTCATACGCAAAGTTTGTATCAAAGGTGTGGATATTGTGTCCCACAAGAACGCTCTCCCCGATAAATTCCGCAAACCCGGCTATAGCCGTACCGATATCCGGCGCATCCGCCACCATATCGTCGGTAATCCCGTTTACTGCCGTCGCCCCCGCCGGTATATGCTTTCCCGGATTTACTAATGTGGAATACTCCTCCGTTATTACATGACCGCAGACCTTTACCGCCGATATCTCGATAATGTCGTCCCTTTCCGGGTTTACCCCCGTGGTCTCCAAATCAAAAACCACATAGTCCTTTAAATAACCGCTTAGTCTTTTTCCTTTGTTTCTTGTTTTCATCCTTTTCCTTTACTTTAAAACTTTAATATGTTAAAATTTCACTGTACGAATATATTTTATTGGGAGGCAATTTTATAATGAACAAAAAAATACAGACATCTTCTGTTGACCATCTCTTTGAGGCTGTTTTGTGCCTGAAAAGCAAAGAAGAGTGCTATAGTTTTTTTGAGGATTTGTGCACCGTCAATGAGCTTCTCTCCCTCTCTCAGAGGTATGAGGTTGCATCCATGCTGAAAAAGCACTGTACATATCTTGAAATAGCGGAAAAGACAGGCGCTTCCACAGCCACAATCAGCCGTGTGAACCGCTCCCTGAATTATGGCAATGAAGGCTACGACCTGGTTTTCGGACGCCTGTCGGAAAAACAGTAATCTTTTTGATAAACGGATAATCCCGGGGGACTATCCGTTTATGTCAATTAACGTCATAGGGTCAATGTATTCATCGTTCTCCATAATCTGGTAGCCAAGCTCCTGATTATCTTTTCCTATTCTGAACAGAATATATCCTTTTCCCAGCACCTCTCCGCTTTTAACAAGCACCGTACCGCCGTTCCGGTAAATGGACTGATATCCGTTTCCATGGTCAATAATTACTTTGTTTCCATATGTTTCGTCCGCGTCCACGCTTACAACCGTTCCTGTTCCCGTGGTAAGTACGTTTATTCCCGCCTGCGCGCTGAAAATCAGCATCGGATTCCCCTCTGACGCTTCCGTCATGACTGCGGAGCCGCTCAGGGGAAATCCCTTCGGCAGCGCGCTTTCTATTGCCTCCTGCGTCATGGCCTCCTCTGCTTCCGTCTTTTTGCTGACAGCCTCGCTTAAGACCGTTACCTTGCTTGAAAGAGTGGAATTCTCCATGGTAAGCGCTTCGTTTTCATCCGTCAAGTCGTTAATCGTGACTATCTGGTTTATCAGCTCCTGTCTGATATCCTTAATCCTGATTGAATCATAGACAAATTTACAGATAACCGCAACCAGTAAAATAAAAAGAACCACCGCCGCCGCTTCAACCGCCGCTGAATGTATGGTATGTTTTTTTATTGTGCCGTCTGATTTTTCGGTTACCAGAAGGAGCGCGTATTTTCGTTTTCTTTCGGACTGTTCGCTCATAATCTGCTTGTCACCTCCAGCCAATAATTTTCTGTCGGGACGGGTGCTGACGATTCCTGTATAAGATGCAGTAACATCCACACCCTCCAACGCAATCCATTGTATCATAGGACACCAATTGTCGCAACTTTATTTACTATTTTTGGCAATTTCGGGCTCGAAAATCATCTTTTTTTGTCGTTTTGCACAAATTTACAAAAAGAACCTACGATTCTGGTATTATCTACTTTACTTTTAGGAACAGGTGTGCTATTCTATGTGTGTTGTGTGATTTCTGAATGCAGAATTTCTGCGACATACACTATTTACTTATTTTTTTTGGAGGTATCACGATGAACAAAGGTACAGTAAAATGGTTTAACAACCAAAAAGGCTACGGTTTCATTTCTGACGAGTCTGGCAACGATGTTTTCGTACATTATTCAGGACTCAAAATGGAAGGCTTCAAGTCTCTTGAGGAGGGCGCTTCCGTAGAGTTTGATATCGTAAATGGCGAAAAAGGACCTCAGGCCGTAAACGTAACAAAGTTATAATTGGTATTACACGATTTATAACGCATTAATCAGTAACACGATGTGCATCTTCTTAAATATAAATGATTCATTTTATTTAGAACTGGCAATATTGTTTTATCGGATTAAGCTAATAAAAGCTGTGTGCAGGCTGTTGAGAACCCGCACATGGCTTTTTTTATAGATAAATTCCCGCATGACGACAGGATATTTATAAGAATGGAGGCTACATAGATGGAAGAAAACAGAAACAAGTCAATTAAAGGTATCAAAATACGCTCATTAAATCTTGCCATGATTTTTGTGGCATGCATTTTGTATCTGCTGCTTATTTATGCCACATTTTATGCTTCGCACTATTTTTCAAATCTTGTCTCTGCAACAGAGCAGTTCGTCACCTGCGAGCACAACGCTGACCTCGTACAGGAATACTCCAATTATCTCACAGAACAGGCAAGGCTCTTTGCCCTGACGGGGAAGCCTGAATATCTTGAGGCCTATTTCCGGGAAATACTGGTTGACCGGAACCGGGAAGCGGCAATTGACGCACTGCGCTCTCACCATGCCAATGACGAGGCTTTTAAACACCTTCAGGACGCCCTGGATAATTCTAACGAGCTGGTCAAACAGGAGATTTACTCCATGATGCTGGTTTCGGAGGCATCAGGGCATCATCTGATGGATTTTCTTTCGGATCTGTCTATAGAAATTCCCGAGGAAATTCAAAACATGGAGCTATTGTCAGCAGACCTCCTTTTAAGCTCCAGAGAAATGACAGATAAGGCCTATGATATCGTTTTCGGCACTTCCTATCAGGAAGCCAAGCTGAAAATAGAAACAAGCGTTTCTTATTTCCTTACTCATATTTTGGACACACATAAAAGGCTGCAGACCGACAGTACTATGGATTTGAAAAAGGCTCTGACAAGGCAGCAGATTTTAATCAGCATTCTTTTTGTGGAAAATGTCCTCACGTTTATTATGATTATCCAGTTAATTGTAAAGCCTCTGCAGATCTATGTAAGCAATATCAAGGATGAAAAAAAGCTGGAGATTATCGGCTCTTATGAGTTCAAATATCTGGCTCTTACCTATAACAGCATCTATGAGCTTAACACCGCCAATGAAGCGACTCTCCGTTATCAGGCAGAGCATGACCCTCTTACGGGCATTATCAACCGCGGCGCATTTGATAAATTAAAGCAGTTTTTCCAGCTGAACCCCAAACCGCTGGCTTTCCTCATCATTGACGTGGATAAATTCAAATCGATTAATGATGGCTACGGCCACGAAGTCGGCGATAAGGTTCTTAAGAAGGTTGCCAGGCTGCTGGAAGAAAGCTTCCGTGCCACAGACTATCCCGCCAGAATCGGCGGTGATGAATTTGCAATAATCATTGCAGACGTCTCCCCGGATTTGGCTCCGATGATTCAAAGTAAAATCGCGGCAATGAACGAGACCCTTATGAACCCGTCAGACTCTCTCCCAAAGGTTTCCTTAAGCGTTGGCGGCGCTTTCTCTGAACTGGGCTTCACAAATGACCTTTACCAGAGAGCGGATATGGCGCTCTATAATGTAAAAGAGCATGGACGATGCGGCTGCTGTTTTTACGAAGAATTGGAGGAACAGTAGAACATTTAAAATGCCGTGACGGCTCTGCAGCAAGCCGGTCACGGCATTTTACACTCTCAGTCAAAGCTCCCTGTAAGATATGCCAGCACATCGTCCAGTTTCATCTCCCCGCCAAATAAATCCAGCGCGCTCCCAATCGTAACATCCACTCTCCCACGCCCCAGTTCTTTCAGCTTTTTTAAATCGGAAAAATCATGGACTCCTCCCGCATAAGTAACCGGAATCCGTCCTGCCTTCCCAAGCACTTTCACCAGTTCTTCCTCAATGCCCTGAGCCTTTCCTTCCACGTCCACCGCATGAACCAGAAATTCATCGCAGCTCCCCGAAAGCGCGTCGAGCGCCTCCTCTGTCAGCTTAACATCCGTATAATTCTGCCACCTGTCGGTTACAATATAATAATCATTTTCCATTTTGCGACAGCTTAAGTCCAGCACCAGACGCTCCTTTCCAACTGCCCTTTCCATTTCCTCCAGCCTGTCATAATGAAGCTTTCCGTCCTTAAATACATAGGAGGTGACAATCACGTGGGAAGCGCCCGCATTTAAAAAAATCTCCGCATTTTCAGGCGTGATTCCTCCGCCTGCCTGAAATCCTCCGGGATAAGCCCGAAGCGCCAAAAGTGCCTGCTGTCTGGTCTTTTCATAATAAGCGCTTGACGCCGGATTCAGCAAAATAATATGCCCGCCCCGAAGCCCTTTATTCTTATATAAATGTGAAAAAAAAGCGGCGTCCTTTTCGGCCACAAAATTTTCCCTGGCATTATCCTCCCTGTCGGTCAGGCTCCCGCCCACAATCTGTTTCACTTTTCCGTTATGAATGTCAATACATGGTCTGAATTTCATTTTTCCTCATTTCTATTGCGCTTTATGCACATTATAAATTTTACGGTATATTTTTTAAATTTTCCATACTGAATATTTTTATCCATTCTGCACATAATAGCAACAGAACTGAAAATAATGCAGTTCTTATATAATAGAGGTGCGGCTTAAATAGACGGCCTTAAGTCTGATTATTTAAGCCAGAAAATGGAGGTCATTATGAAAAACGTAAGAAAGCTTATTACGGTATCTCTTGTCCTTGGAATGCTCTGCATTTTTACAGCCTGCGGAACTGATAAAAACAAGAATGAAAATGACATGGCGGGAAATACCAACACCACTGAAAACGGTACAACAAATAATAACGCCGGAACCGGCAACGGTACGACAAACGGCACTGTCGGCAGTAATACGGACACAGATGCAGACGATATGGCAAACGGCGGCGCAGACGCTGACAATAATGATGCCGATATCACCGACGGTACCGCAGAAAACGATACCGACACGGCGGGCAATACGACCGGAACAGACGGCAGCACTACAGGAAATACTACCGGCACAGACAACACAACAGGCAGCACCACTAATAATAATGCAAACGGTAATGTCAACAGCGCTACCACAGGAACCGCAAACGACGGGGATTCCGTTTTGGATGACGCCGGCGACGCGGTAGGCAATGTTGTGGATGACATCGCCGACGGTGTATCCGATATCACGGACGACATGGTAGGCGACGGTAATAACAACAACAATAACACAACCGGAACCACCACTGCCAAAAATACCACAAGAAAGTAACCTGACTTTCCTGCACTTTGAAAAACTCTGTGTAAATAGAAATATTTGCACAGAGTTTTTTGCGAAAAATTATTTTTCAACAATGGTTCCGTCCCGGTAGGCGCGCAGAAGTCTTTCAAGCTGAATAATTCTGTCCTTCAAATCCGTTCCGCTGTCCGTATCCGCCACCCGGATTCTTACCGGTGCAATTTCCACCGACGTGGAATCCGAAAAGATATCGGACTCTCTTGATATTGCGGCCTCCATGGATTCAAAGGGCTCGTGGGCAACCAGACGCATTCCGTGGGAATCGGATATCAGGGTATAGCCTGCAATCCCTGTTTTCCCCTGATATGCCTTGGAAAATCCTCCGTCTATGATGAGGAGCTTTCCGCCGCACTTGATGGGCGTCTCGCCCTTTTTCCGCTCCACAGGAACATGGCCGTTAATGATATGCGACTTCTCCGCGTCCAGGCCAAACTCCTCCAGAATCCTGTCCACCACCTCTTCCTTGTCAAGGAGAGAATAATAGTTATTTTTGGTTTCCTTCCCTGCTTCCTTATCTTCCACAAAATAGCTCTCAAAGGTGGCCATTTTATCCTTGCCGAACACCGGCGAATTAGGGCCGGTCCAGATATACCAGATATAATCCTGTGCCCTTCTCATTCCCGCCGGGTCATTCTTGGAATAGTACCCCTTTCTGGCATAATTATCCAGAACGTCGTACAGCTCCCTTCCCCGGTACTTTTTGCCGTCAATATTCACCGACTTGAAATTTCCGTCCTCGTCCAGAGGCATGCAGCCATGATAAAGCAGATTGGAATTATGAACCTTATACAGTCCCCCGTTGGTGTAAAGGAAACGCACGTGCCGCTGCAGCTTTTCACACTTTAAGAAAGCATGGCGCAGCCGCTCCATCATCTGTTCCTCGTCCGCCGTCAGGCTGTAGGGGTCGGCGGGATTTACGGTAGGAAAATCCGTATCCTTCATAGGATACTCCCGTCCGTTAATCGCTACTGTCTTTTTTTCAAAATCAATTTTATCAAGAAGAAGCCTGTCGTCCATCCCGAATTCGGGATGCCTCTTAATCACCTGTCCCTCCAGCTTCAGCTGCAAAATGGTGATTGCCTTGTGAATCTTCATATCCAGGCTCAAATCCTTGGTATTATAATCCGTATTGTACCTCACCGCAAAGGCCGAGCAGTCAATGTCCTGATATTTGTCAAGGGCAAAGGTTGCAAGGGGAATCAGGTTAATCCCATATCCGTCCTCCAGGGTGTCCAGATTGCCGTATCTTGCCGCAATCCGAAGCACCGTGGCAATACAGGGCAGATGCCCGCATGCCGCGCCCATCCATACAATATCATGGTTCCCCCACTGAATGTCCACCGAATGGTAATGCACCAGCGTATCCATAACGATATGGGGACCGGGTCCTCTGTCAAAAATATCTCCCACAATATGAAGATGGTCGATTACCAGCCTTTGAATCAGGTTGCTTAAGGTCTCGATGAATTCCGGCGCTCTCCCGATTCGGATAATCGTATGGATAATTTCGTTATAATAGCCTTCCTTGTCGGAAATATCAAACTTTTCCGTAATCAGTTCTTCAATGATATAGGAGAACTCCTTCGGCATTGCCTTCCGCACCTTGGAGCGGGTATACTTGGATGCCACCCGCCTGGTAATCTGCACCAGCCTGTGGAGAGTAATCTTATACCAGTCCTCAATATTTTCCTCCTCACGCTCCACAATATCCAGCTTTTCACGCGGATAATAAATCAGGGTCGCCAGAGATTTCTTATCTTTATTGCTTAAGGTATTACCGAATTCCTCGTCAATCTTGCGCCTCACTGCGCCGGAGCCGTTTTTGATCACGTGATTAAACTGCTCGTACTCCCCGTGGATATCCGTCATAAAATGCTCCGTGCCCTTGGGCAGATTCAAAATCGCCTGCAGATTGATAATTTCCGTTGATGCGGATGCAATATCAGGATACTGGTTAGCCAGACTCTTTAAATATTTCAGCTCCATCAATTGAAGTTCACTTTTTTTCATAAAAATCCCCTTTAGCCGATTACATGGCTCATATCGTATAACCCGGCGGGCTTACCTTTCAGGAATTTTGCCGCCGCAATCGCCCCTTTAGCAAAAATCGCCTTGGAATAGGCGGAGTGAGAAAAGGTAACCACTTCGTCCGTGCCGGCAAAAATCACATCATGCTCTCCCACTATGCTGCCCCCGCGTACGGCTGAAAATCCGATTTCCTTTTCGGGACGCTTCGCCCTTCTTTCACTCCTGTCGAAAACATATTCGTATTCGCCGCCCAGAGCCTCATTAACAGAATCCCCGAGAGCCAGCGCCGTACCGCTGGGTGCGTCCAGCTTCAGCCTGTGGTGCTTTTCCACAATTTCAATATCAAAACCGGCAGGCTTTAAAATCGCCGCCGCCTCTTTTAAAAGCTTCATTAACATATTGATGCCAAGGGACATGTTGGCGGACTTTAGAACCGCCGTCTTTTCGGACAGCTTCTTTACCATTTCAAGCTGTTCATCCGAAAGCCCCGTGGTGCAGAGCACGCAGGGGATTTCCTTTTCCATGCACCAGGAAAGCAGACCGTCCATGGCCGCCGCCACGCTGAAATCAATAACAACGTCCGCCTTTACGTCGCATTCGCTGATATTTTTGAACACCGGAAAGGGATTTTTTCCGTCGTCAGAGGCGTCAACACCCGCGGCAATTGCAATTTCTCTGTCTTCTTCAATTAATCCGGCGATGGTCTTTCCCATCTTGCCGTTACATCCGTGTAAAATAATATTTGTCATGAAACCTGCCTTTCTCCCGGCCCGAAAGCCCTCGTTCCTGTTTACAGAATTCCGTATTCCTTCATTGCCTTTTCAAGCTTCGCCGCATTTTCCTCCTCCATCTCCGTAAGAGGGGCGCGCAGAGACCCGACTTCCTTTCCCATCAGGTTCAGCGCCTTCTTGACGGGAATGGGATTCACCTCGCAAAACAGCGCGTTGCACAGAGGAATCGCACGGAGCTGCTCCGCGCAGCTTCCCGCCACGTCGCCGTTAAAGAACTTCTCGCAGATATCATGGGTCTGCCTGGGAGCAACATTGGAAAGGACGGAAATCACGCCTATGCCGCCTAACGCAAGCAGCGGCACAATCTGGTCGTCGTTGCCGGAATACAAATCCACTCTGCCGTCCGCTATGGACATCAGCTTCACTATCTGGGAAATGTTGCCGCTGGCTTCCTTGACGCCCACAATATTTTCCACTTCGCTGCAGAGCCTTACCACCGTCTCCGGCGCAATGTTGCAGCCTGTACGGCTGGGCACATTATACAGAATGCAGGGAATCTTCACCGAATCCGCAATAGTCTTGTAGTGCTTAAAGAGTCCGTTC
>Ga0224742_10076_pt1 | contig 21376 bp, 21 predicted proteins | sample LIM_E_Water_Neg_FD_161631 | JGI IMG/M metagenome (GOLD analysis project Ga0224742, IMG submission 161631) | Enriched cells from gastrointestinal tract of the lab mouse from Pacific Northwest National Laboratory (PNNL), Richland, Washington... | ecosystem: Host-associated > Mammals > Digestive...
GTATCTGCTGATTTTAAAAAGTTATATGATGAGCATACCGGAATCACTGTATGAGTCGGCCTATCTGGACGGCGCAGGGGATATGACCGTTTATTTCAGGATCGCACTGCCTTTGTGTAAGGCGGGGCTGGCAACGGTAGGTCTGTTTATCGCACTGAATTATTGGAATGACTGGTATAATGCGATGCTGTTTCTGGATGAAGGACGCAGGGATCTTTACCCTCTCCAATATTACTTAAACAATATACTGACAAAGGCCCAGGCAATCAATGCAGCGGCAGCCCGCAGCGGCATTGCAGCAAGTGATGTGCCGGGAGAGCCGATGAAGCTGGCAATGACGGTAATTGCAACAGGCCCTATTGTTCTGCTGTATCCCTTCCTGCAAAAGTATTTTGTAAAGGGAGTGACCATCGGGGCAGTCAAAGGATAACCGTATAAAAAGTTATTATAAATATTTTCTTAACAAAAGGAGGAAGAAGTATGTTTAGTAAGAAGAAAAGAGTCATGTCTTTATTGCTGGCGGTCATGCTGCTGACAGTTGGACTGTGTGCCTGTGGTTCAAAGGGCACAAACACCGGGGAGACTGCACAGCCTGCAGATACAAAGACAGAAAGTGCGTCAGAGGAACAAAAAGAGTCACAGGCACCGGAAGCAGAAGCAGCCGGGCCGGATATTTCACAGGAAGTTACACTGGTCATGTACCTGATCGGGGATCGTCCTGTAGACAATGACGAAGTGTTCGCAAAGATCAATGAGCGGTTAAAAGCAGAGATCAATGCAACCATTGATGTGAAGTTTATGAGCTGGAGTGAGTATGAGCAGAAATATCCGCTTATCTTCGCATCAGGGGAGGACTGGGATATTATTTATACGGCTGACTGGTGCTTCTATAATGCACAGGCTTCCAAACAGGGATTTTACGAGATAACACAGGAAGCCCTTGAAACCTACGCACCCATGACAGCGGAAACGATGTACCCGGAAGCATGGGAACAGGCAAAAGTAAACGACAAGGTATATATGCTGCCGATGAATTATAAAGAAATTACAGCATATGTTTATATGGCAAGAGGGGATCTGATGGATAAATACGGTATTTCATCGGTTTCTACACTGGATGAGGCAGAAAGCTATATGGATGCCATTGTAAAGAATGAGCCTTCCCTGATTCCCATTGATGTAGGTTCTGACTATGATAAGCTGTTCCTCTATGACCGTATGTATAAAAAAGCAAATTGGGAAAGTGAGGAAAAAGTTATAGCAATCGGGCCCTGGCAGGTTATGGCCAGTGTCAGCGAAGTGGATGATGAAGTAAAATAAAAGAAGAACGAAACCTGAAACCTGTACCGGAAATCTTTATTTGCCAGAACATAGGATGCCATGCTTGTCACCAGAAGTCCAAGCCCGGTTCCTGCCGCTGTCACCAGTATGGTCACTCCATAGGCACGTATCAGTTCCTCCGGAATCTTAAACAGCATCCTGTAGGCATCCAGGGAAAACTGCCTGGGTATTAGCTGATAGCCGTTTAGCTGGATGGACTGCTGGTCTGATACCGAACCGCTGATCACCAGCCAGAAGGGAATCAGGCAGATGCCGGAAAGCACTGCCAGCACCAGATGGGACAGGAAGCTGAACAGTACCCTGTCATAACCCCTTTTTTTTCTGTATTTCATTTTCAGCATGGAAGAATCCTCCTTTCATCCTGCCCGTGCTGTCAAAACAGCGCATAGTCCGGCTCCACTTTCTTCACTATATAATTGGCTATCAGTACAAGGACAAATGAAATTCCTGACTGGTACAGCCCCGCTGCGCTTGTCATTCCGAATTCCTGCATCGTCAGAAGGGAACGGGTCACATAGGTATCAATTACATCTGTCACATCAAGTACCATGGGATTATTGCCTGTTACCTGCCAGAACATCTGGAAGTCGCCCTTCATAATAGTCCCTATGGCAAGCAGGAACAAAATGACCACTGTAGGCCGGATAGAGGGCAGGGTAATGTAGCGTATTTTCTGCCACATGGTAGCGCCGTCCAGGTCAGCGGCTTCAAACATTTCCCCGTCGATATTCATAATGCTTGCCAGATACATCACGGTACCATAGCCTACATTTTTAAATGCACTGACCACCACCAGTATGACCGGCCACATCCTTTTATTTGAATAAACATCCAGCGGCTCTAATCCAGCTCCTCTTAAAAAAGTATTGACCGCACCGAATTCATAATTAAAAAGATTGTAAATAAATGCGCCGACTACCACCCACGAAATGAAATAGGGAAGGAACATGACTGACTGGGTAATCCGTTTAAATATTTTTCCCGCAAGTTCACTGAGCATAATGGCACAGGTGATCTGCAGAAAAGTATTGACACACAAAAATACAATGTTATAAAGTATTGTATTCCTTGTGGTAAGCCAGGCTTTTCCTGACTTGAAAAAATACTGGAAGTTCTTAAATCCCACCCAGGGGCTTCCAAAAATGCCGTCATGGTAGTTATACTCTTTAAATGCAAGAACGATACCTGCCATGGGAATGTAACACATAAGAATTACCACCACTGCCGCCGGCAGAAGCATCAGCCATTTGGTCCGGTTCTTTTGCAGATCGTATAATAAAGGATGTTTTCTGGCATGCATAGGTTTCTCCTTCCCTTTCATTCGTCCGGATAATCTCCAGGTTTTTCTGACAAACTTATCATAACAGAGATATTCCCAAGGCTTCAACGGAACAAATTTATGAAAGGGGTACAGAATTATGTTAATTGCCATTTTGACCACTAAATTGAGTTTTTTGAATTGAAATCTTTTATTTTCTTGTATATTATTAACATAAAGACAGAAATGTAACAGGGAGTTATTGTATGAATTACACGGTATTAATTGTAGACGATGAGGCAATGCCCAGAAAAGTGCTCAAAGAGCATCTTCCATGGGACGACCTGAAAGTCACACATATTTTCCAGGCTTCGGACGGTATAGAAGCCGTTGCACAGGCCCGTCTGTGCCAGCCGGATATTGTGATCAGCGATGTAAAGATGCCCCGGATGAACGGCTTACAGATGGCGGCTGAGATCCGAAAATTTTGTCCCCACTGCCAGTTTATCTTTTTAAGCGGTTATTCAGACAAAGAATATTTAAAAGGAGCGATCAGGCTGAAAGCTGCCAGCTATGTGGAAAAGCCCATCGACCTTGATGAAATCACCCAGTGTCTTTCCGAAGTCATTGTGGAACTGGAAAAACTAAAAAGCACACAGGAGCCGGATATCCGGCGCAGGCTGTTTTTCCATGGGAGCCAGAACTGGGAGCTGCCCCTTAACGACAAAATTTTCCAAAGCAGCCAGTACCCCCTTGATACCCTCTCCGAAAATATCAGACACCGGAAAGAATCGGATACGGAAAATATCCTGCACCGCTTCTATTGGGAAATCCAGCAGTGTGAAGGAACAGATCCTTCTTTCCTGCGCCATTTTTACCGCCAGATCGTATATCTGTTTCTGACGGCCTCAGAAAATTACAACATAACGGCCCTCACCCAGAACGCCGATCATTATTTATACACAGCGGCAGAACAGGAAACCCTGGCACAGTTGTGGGATACCCTTCTTCAGATTTCCCAGACCTACTTTGCCGCCTTTCTTTGTCAGGATGTGGATATTGTATCCCGTGTGGACCGCTATCTGGAACAGCACTACCAGGATTCCGGCCTTACCGTACAAGATGTTGCCCACAACCTTGGATTTGCCAATACCTATCTGTGTGCCGCCTACAAAAAAAGCTGCGGAAAAACTATTAACCAGCGGCTGACACAGCTCCGCATCCTGCATGCCAAAGAACTGCTTGCCGGTTCCCCGCAGAAATTATATGAAGTAGCCAGAAACGTGGGGTATGCTGACGGAAAATATTTTACAAAGCTTTTCACCCGCGAAACGGGACTTTCACCCAAAGAATACAGAGAGAGACACCGCTATGAAACATGACCCCGGACTGTTTGCCCGCCTTGTACCAAAAAGCCTTAAAAATAAACTCTTATGCGCCTATTTCCTTCTGGTCGCGCTTCCTCTTGGAATTTTTACCCTGTACGCCTATCTGCGCGTGCGCAGCGTGGTACAGGAGCAGACCTTTATCGCTGCCCAGAATGCATTTGAGGACACGGCGTCTTCCATACAGCAGGCCCTTGGCAGACTGGATGCCGTACTTGATATTCTGGCCATGGACCCTCTGGTATATCAGATGGCTTCTAATGATCCGGATGACTATTCTTATATCCGGCGGCTGGAGGATTCGGACAAGCTTGCCCTTACCTTTGAACACCTGTGCAGCCTCTCCGGCATTGAGCGTATCCGCCTTTATGCTGACAACAACTATCTGTACAGGCAAAGCAATATCACCCAGCTTAGGGAGGTAGCAGATCATGGATGGTATGACACTCTTTTGGGCCAGAGCGGAAGGATGTGGTTTGCCCCGGCAGATTTTAATGACCAGGCTTTGGGAGAGCAGTCCTGGTTTTCTTCCATGCAGGTTATTTACAATCCCCGCAATGTCAAAGACCCCCTTGCCGTTCTCCGTGCGGACGCAGACGCTTCCCGTATCATACGTCTGGCGGAAAGTACCTCCATTACGGAAAACGGCATCCTTCTTCTGTTAAAGGATAAGGAAATTCTTTATCATTCTTCCAACAGTACGCTTTCCGAAACCTTATACGCCATTGTGGACGAACTGCCTGATCCGGATACCGGTAACTGGGACTCCATCCAGGCGGAAGGAAAGCATTATTATGTGCAGTGCTGCACCCTCCCCCGGTCCGGCTGGTACATGGCATCCATTCTCCCCTTTGATGATGTTTTCCGTTTAAGCCACGAACTGCGGTTTGAACTGCTGGCCGCTGTGCTTCTGATAAGCGTCATCGCTTATCTGCTTGCTGTTGCAATCAGCCGTTCCACCTTAAAGAGAATTTCCCTCCTCACCCAAACCATGCAGGCAGTACAGGAAGGCAATGTCACTGTCAGGCCAGAGCCTTCCGGCAATGACGAGATTGCACAGCTTATGGGAAATTTTAACCGCATGATGGACCGCATAGACCAGCTTATGAATGAAAAGGTACTTTACGGGCAGCAGATCAAAAATTTAGAGCTGAAAGCCCTTCAGGCACAGATCAATCCCCATTTCCTTTATAATTCGCTGGATTTGATAAACTGTACTGCCATATCCCACAGTGTCCCCCAGATCAGCCGCATGGTAAAGGCCCTTGGACAGTTTTACCGCCTGTCCTTAAGCGGCGGAAACGAGCGGATCCCTTTATCTTCTGAGATAAAGCATGCACAGCTCTATGTGGACATCCAGAATATGCGTTTTGAAAACCGGATACAGGCCCGGTGGCAGGTAGACGAATCTGCCGGGGAATGCCTGATCATCAAAATAATCCTCCAGCCCCTGATAGAAAACGCCATCATACACGGCATTTTTGAAAAGCCTTCCAAATGCGGCAGTTTGTGCATATGTGTCAGGCGGAATCTGGATGTGATAACCATTACAATCAAAGATGACGGTATGGGTATGGATGAAGCCACACGGCTGACCCATTTCTCCCCTGCTCCTGCGGGAACCATTACGGAAACCTCCGGCGGGTATGGTGTCCACAACATCTATGACCGCCTGCTTATCGCCTACGGAGCACCTTATGGTCTGTCCTGTGAAAGCGAGCCGGGAAAAGGGACCTGCGTCACAATATCCATCCCTGCCATTGAACCCCAAATTCAGAAAGGAGATTAATTTTATGCAATATTCCGTTTTTCATGATACGGACTGGCTGTATCCTGATTCCCCCCACAATAAAGAGGTGAATATCCAGCTCTGCGTACCCCGGGGCGGCCACGCCGGCGCACAGATACTGGGAGAAATCCCCTCGGGCCGTTTAGGACTGGAATTTGTCTGGCATCAGGAGACAGACCTGGAAGTCAGACTTTTCAGACTGCTTCCCGTAGGCGTAAACGAAAATACAGACAGTACTTTGATGACTACCACCGATTATGAGCGGTGCAGGGCTTTCGTCACCAGAAAAGCCCCTTTTGAAGTCTACGATGCTCTGTGCCCATTTGAAGATGCACCCGATAAAGGACGGCTTGCCCTTTATCTTTGCGTGGATGCGAAAGGCAGTGCCGTTCCCGGCACTTATACCGGAGAATTGATACTCCGGGAAGGCAGCTTAGAAACAAAAATCCCCTTAGAATGCAGGGTCAGTTCCGCCCTTGTACCGTCTGTGTCCTCCTGCCGTCTTGGTATGCTGAATTTTTTTGATTACGACGGTCTTGCCAGCCAGCATCAGGTTGTGAAAGGCAGCAGCGAATACTGGAAATTATTTGCCGGCTATGTAAAAGCGCAAGTGGAAATGCGCTGCACCCACATTCTTCTTCCCCCGGGAGAAGCGGTGTTTGAAGACGGAATCCTTACAGGTTTTGATTTTTCCATGGCGGAAAAGGCCGGACAAATCGCCAGAAAGGAAGGGGCCCGGTGGCTGTGCGGGGGGCATATCGCCCACTGGCACGAATGGGATGAGCAGGAATATTATCCTAACTGGAACCAGTCCCTGGGGATAACGACCACAGAGGGCTATCTGCAGCTTCGTCTTTATCTGACCCGGTGGGCGGAAATCATCAGGCAAAACGACTGGCAGAATTGTATGACACAGGCGCTGGCTGATGAACCCCAGACCCATAATGACACTACCTACCGCATCCTCGCCGGGATTTTCCGCAAATTCCTGCCGGGGATACCTATTATAGATGCAGTGGAAACTACTTGCTTAGGGGGCGGCATTGATATCTGGGTCCCCAAGCAGGATACCTATGAAAAATGGCGTCCTGAATATGAAAAATTACAGGCTGCCGGGGAAACCATGTGGTTTTATACCTGTGCCTTCCCCGCCGGACCTATCATGAACCGCAGTATGGATCTTCCCCTTACCGCAAGCCGCGCTGTATTCTGGATGGGTGCATTATACCGGCTTTCCGGCTTCCTTCACTGGGGCTTTAACTACTATATTGGCAGCGACATCTGGCACAGCGCCTGCTGTCCCCATAAAGGTGCCCTGCTGCCTGCCGGAGATGCCCATATTGTATATCCCGGCCAAAGCGGCCCTCTGCCCAGTATGCGGTTTGAGGCCCAGCGGGCAGGGGCCGAAGATTATGAGCTTCTTATGCAGGCCATAGAAACCGCTCCTGTGGAAACTGATCAGATCATCCGCAGAGTATGTACCAGTTTCCGTGACTATACAGACAAAGGTACGGTACTTGCCAAAGCCAGAAGCAGTCTTCTGGCGCTGCTTGAAAGTGAGGTGTATACAAATGGCCGATAAGAAATGGTTTACAGATGCAAGATTCGGCATGTTTATCCACTTTGGCCTCTATTCCGTGGCTGCTAAGGGCGAATGGTATGCCAGTATCGGGCAGGTCCCCCCGGAAAAATACAGAGAATATTTTGAGACATTTGATCCGGTACATTATGACCCGGCATATTATGCACATATCGCCAGGCAGACCGGCATGAAATACGCGGTGCTTACGGCAAAGCATCACGAAGGGTTCTGTTTGTTTGATTCTGCCTATACAGATTATAAATCTGTCAACACGCCCATAGGACGGGATTTAGTGCGCGAATTTACAGATGCTTTCCGGGCAGAAGGGATAAGGGTAGGATTGTATTACTCTCTGGTAGACTGGCATCATCCTGACTACCCTGCCTATAAAGATCCCTTTCATCCCCTGCGCGGCAGCAACGCCGCCCTCCATGAGTCATGTGATTTTGACCGCTATCTTGACTACATGCATGCACAGGTAAGAGAATTATGTACCAATTACGGAAAAATCGATCTGCTTTGGTTTGATTTCTCTTATGAGGGGCACTCCGGTCCCGACTGGCGGGCACAGGAATTGACCAAAATGGTCAAATCCCTTCAGCCGGATATTCTCATAAACAGCCGTTTAGAGGCCAGCGGCGGATGTCTTGGGAGCCTGCTTACCGATGCTCCCACCCCCTGGGCCGGGGACTTCGCAGTGCCGGAGCAGATCATTCCCCCGGCTCCCTTAATGACGCCCTCTAAAGCCCCTGTATGCTGGGAAGCCTGCCAGACCTTAAAGAACAGCTTCGGATATACGGCGGACGACCATGTTTATAAGGACTCCCGTATTTGTATCCAGCAGTTGGTAAACTGTGTCTCAAAGGGTGGAAATTATCTGCTGAATATCGGCCCGGACGCTAATGGTTCCCTACCTTTGCAGGCTGAAAACATCCTCCGGGAAATGGGACAGTGGATGAAATATAACGGCGAAAGTATTTACGGATGCAGGGAAAGCCCGCTTCCTGTTTCTGCCTTTGGATGCCGGGTCACTGCCCGGGACCATATCCTTTATCTGCACATTATGCAGCAGCCTGTAGGGCCCCTGCCCCTTTCAGGAATCCGGCCTAAGGATATCCGCTATGCGCGGATGCTCTCAACGGGAGCCGAAGTGGAAGTCCTCACCAAAGGGTGGGCGGCTGAAAACTATCCTGACTACACTTTTATAAGTCTTGCCTCACAGGCAAATGAGACTCAGCTCCTTCCCGACTCTGCCGATACAGTTATCAAGCTGGTCCTGCACCGTCCAGTCTCCTCTCTGTAGCCCGCATCCTAAGGGGATTTCGCACCCTTGACGCAGCGTATTTGTAACAAACGCTGCCACACTCCGCTAGACAGCTTATCGTAACAAACGCTGCCACGCTCCGCTAGACAGCTTATTGTAATAAAATTTGCGGCGCCGCCCTTTCACAGGCGGCGCCGTTTCAAACATTCTTTATTTTTCCACAAAAGTCGCGCAGGCAGTTTCTCTGCAGTCGCAGGCGCCACATCCTCTGATATCCACATGGTCAGCCGTACATTTATAATTGCTGTTATGCATACAGTTCACAGCTTCACAGTCAATGCTGATTACTTTGCTTGGATGCTCTAAGGCACTGGTGTAACGGTCCTTTCCTGTCTCTGAAAAACTTTCACAGCAGGTATCGTCCTGACAGCAGGCCCTTTTACCGCCCACCATGATATCCCCCTTACAGCAGCAGTCACTTTTGTTATAAGCACAATTCTGTACACCGCATTTTAACTCAGCCATCTTTTTACCTCCTTCATGATTTTGACATCTACAGTAATTAGTATGGCTTTTTTTATCCGGCTTATTCAATCGGCCAAAGCAGATTCTAGATAATTTCTTCCCCGCCGAACATCATTTTCAGATACATAAATCCGTACCAGCCGTTTGAATCCTGCAATAGATCCAAATCATAACCTGCCGGAATGGTAAAAGTATATTTCCTGCCATTATATGTAAAAATAATGGTCAAAGACAGGTTCGGATTATCCTTTAAAGCGGCTAATGTTTTTTTGTTAAAGCTGAACCACATCAAATCTGAACAGTCAATGGTCAGATTGCCGCCTGCACAGTTTTTGATAAAGCTGGAACAATTATCCAAAAAATACTTAAAAGAACATCTTCTGGCAAAGTAGATTCTCTTACTGCCACTGCCTGGGATCTCATCTACGACCATATCCCCCAGACTGCCGATGTCAGCGGCCGTCTGCACCGCCTCATAAGATGTGGCAGGCGTGCTGTGTAAAGTCTGCGGTTTTAAGCCTGGCTGTTGCCTTATCCAGTTCCGCTTTTTTAGCGGAAACGTCTGTATTATTTCCTCCTGTGACTGTTCCTGCGGCAACTGCCTTGTCATAGGCATCTTTTGCCGCATTGTAGGCCGTCTGTGCATCGCTTAACCGCTTCATGACAGAATTATAGTGGGACATAAAGCGGGCCTCATATTCATCCACACAACATTCTGCTCCGAAACCACGCCGCTTTCCTCCGGCATCTCCTCCGCGTTAGCCGCTATGGAAGCATTGGTAAACAAAAATCCGGCAGTGGCAGCCGCAAAAAGTTTGTTAACAGTTTTTCGCTTCATAACTCCCTCCTTCAGTTATCTTACTATCCCATATTTTATCCTATATTTTCATTGTTTGAATCTGCACAGAGACTGTAAATATTAAACCAATATCTCTCCACCATAACGCTTCCCTTCTCCTGCGCCCTGATTCCGGCCCGGCTCCATTTTTCCATAATTTCATTCCTTGCGTTGCCGCTTCCAAAAAACCAGACCGGCTTATCCTGCGCAAGCAGATTTTTAAGAGCCTCAATTCCCGCCTCGTCGGAGAACTCTCCCTCCACCAGCGCATGATTGGCGGGAAACATTTCCTGTATCAGCTTTTCCGGCTTTCCGTACCAGAGATAGGAATCATTGTCCAGATAATAGGACAAAACTGCCTGTGTCTGATCAAAATTGTACAGAATGATATCCTCTTTTCCCATCTGGGCAAGGGCTACTTCTGCCGCCTCCATCTGTACCCTTTTCCACATTTCTTCCCCGTAAAAGGCCCTGTAATTTCTGGCGCCGATCACGAAAAGCACGCAGACAACAGGCAGGAAGATAAACTTCCTCTCCCGCAGCCTGTCCGTCATGATGGCAAAAGCAAGCCAGAACACGCCCAGCCCGGGCATCATATAGCGGTATACGAAAACGGGACGTAAAAGCACAGAAGCCAGCATGCCAAACAGGATGATCCCTGCCAGGACATTCATACATCCCTGTGAAAAAAATGCCTGCCGGCTCTTTTCAGGACTTTTAACGTCCCTTCCGTTTCCTGCCAGTACAGGCAGAGCGCCGTAAAAAAGGAAAAGCAGTACGGCCAGCGCCATATTGGTCTTTTCACCTGCAAAAGAAGGCTGGAAAATAAATTTGATGCATCCCGGAATCGTGCGCCAGCTAAGAGGCTGGATCCAGTAGTTTTCCTTCACCTGCCCCACCTGCATGGCAACAGCCGCACCAAGCCATGGCAGATAACAGACCACACAGCACAGCCCGCTTATAAAAAATGCCTTTAGCTCCCGCCAGCGTTTTTCCTTTATCAAAACTGACAGCAGGTAAAGATAGATCATGCAGGCCGCCACGCAGGCAAAATAATGGGTATAACAGGCGCCCACGGCATAAAGGGTCAGCGCCGCCCAGTTTCCATAAGCCTTCTTCCCGGTACCCCCTGTATCCTCTCTGCAGGCCAGTTCATAGGCATGAAGCATCCCTGCCGTAATAAAAAACAGGGCATATCCATACATCCGCACTTCCACCGTGTAATCCGCCAGTTTTGGCATAGTCAGCACAAGAAAGGCAAAAAGCCCGGCGCAGGAAAGCCCGAAATGTTTCCTCACCTTGGTCGCCGCATAAACGATGCATAAAAAAAAGGGAAGCACCGATGTCAGTTTTGCAATCACCACATACTCTGCGCTTCCCGCTGTTCCAAAAAGAGAAAGGAACAATTTTACGATCATATAATAAAGAGGCGGGTGTACATCCCTTGCAGTGATAGAGACCAGTTCCCCAAGAGGCTGGACCGCCAGCCCCAAGGAAAACAGTTCGTCATACCAGATATCTCTGCTAAAGCTTAAAAATACAGAAACTCCGAGAAGAAACACACTGGCAGAAAGCAAAAATATTCCTATATAGTCATCCCACTTTAATCTCTGCTTCATTGATAGCCTCTTTCTCTTATCCGATATTATTTTTTCTCCTGCACAGCTTCTTCCTTACGGATCTCTTTGGTACGGATCTCTTTGCAGATCTGGTCTATAAATGCATCTAAAGGCTTTACGCCCTCATCCCCTGCAAAACGGCTCCGCACTGACACAGTTCCGTTTTCTTCCTCCTGCTGTCCTACCACCAGCATGTACGGAAGCTTGGCAAGCCTTGCCTCACGAATCTTAAAGCCGATCTTTTCGGAGCGGTTATCGCACTCTGCCTGCACGCCGTTCTGCCGGAGCTGTGCCTTTACCTGTTCCGCATAAGCCTCGTATTTTTCTGAGATAGGCAGCACTCGTACCTGTTCCGGGCACAGCCATGTTGGGAATCTGCCTTCATATTTTTCAATCAGCCAGGCAAGAGTCCTCTCATAGCATCCCATGGATGTCCTGTGGATGATATAGGGACGCACCTTGTCCCCATTCTGGTCAATGTAATACATATCAAAGTTTTCGGCAATGGCACAGTCAAGCTGTATGGTGATCATGGTGTCTTCCTTGCCGTACACATTTTTTGCCTGAATGTCAATCTTAGGCCCGTAAAAGGCGGCTTCTCCGTCCGCCTCTGTAAAGGGCACGCCGTATGCCAGAAGGATATCCCTGATTTTATTCTGGGAAGACTCCCAGTACTCCTCATCCCCTAAATATTTTTCTTTATTTTCAGGGTCCCACTTGGAAAGTCTGTATGTGACCTCATCCTGAAGCCCTAAGGTGGTCAGACAATGTACCGCCAGATCCAGACACCGCTTTAACTCCTCCTGTGCCTGGTCAGGACGGATGATCAGATGTCCCTCGGAAATGGTAAACTGGCGCACTCTGGTAAGCCCGTGCATCTCCCCGGAATCCTCATTTCTGAACAGCGTGGAAGTCTCCCCGTAACGCAGGGGCAGATCCCTGTACGAGTGCTGGGCTGCCTTATACACATAATACTGGAAAGGACAGGTCATGGGACGCAGGGCAAATACTTCCCTGTCTGCTTCTTCATCCCCTAACACAAACATCCCTTCTTTATAGTGATCCCAGTGCCCGGAAATTTTATACAGGTCGCTTTTCGCCATAAGGGGGGTTTTCGTCCTTACATAGCCCCACTCATTGTCCTCCAGATCCTCGATCCAGCGCTGCATGGTCTGCACCATCTTTGCTCCCCTGGGCATCAGAAGGGGAAGCCCCTGGCCAATCACATCAACGGTTGTAAACAGCTCCATCTCCCTGCCTAATTTGTTGTGATCCCTTAGCTTTATGTTTTCCAGATACTCCAGATAATCTGCCAGTTCTTCCTTCTTATTAAAAGCAGTTCCGTAAATCCTCTGGAGCATGGCATTTTCCGACTTCCCTCTCCAGTAAGCCCCGGATGAGGAAGTAAGCTTAAATGCCTTGATGCCTTTGGTACTCATCAGGTGTGGGCCGGCACAGAGGTCGGTAAAGTCTCCCTGCCTGTAAAAAGAAATCTCTGCATCCTCCGGCAGATCCCTGATCAGTTCCACCTTATAAGGCTCTCCCTGTTCTTCCATGAGTTGAATCGCTTCCTGTCTTGGCAGGGTAAAACGCTCCAGCTTATGGCCTTCCTTGATCACTTTCTTCATCTCGGCTTCTATTTTGTCCAAATCCTCCCTTGAAAAAGGCGTATGGTCATAATCGTAATAATAACCTGTGTCAATGCTTGGCCCAATTGCCAGCTTTGCCTCAGGGAACACCCTCTTGACTGCCTGGGCCATCACGTGGGAACAGGTATGCCTTACCACCCGCAGTCCCTCCGGGTCATTTACCGTCAAGATACTCAGGGTGCAGTCCCTGTCAATGACGGTACGCAGATCCACTACCTCTCCGTCCACTTTCCCGGCACATGCCACCCTTGCCAGGCCTTCGCTGATATCAGCCGCAATCTCATAAACGCTTCTGGCACTGTCGTATTCCTTCACAGAGCCGTCTTTTAATGTAATTTTCATTCTGCTTCCTCTCCTTCTTCATACTCCTGCCCGCCGCAGCCGTTTCCGTTATTACTGCCTATAACCATGTTTTTTCTCGGTGAAAAGAGCATCCCGAATACCATACCGCCCAAAATACATACTGCCAGGGTCAGCAAAAACTCCCGCCTGCTCATTGATGTTGTCTCCGGTAAAGATGCCTTAAAAGTTTCCCATTTTTCCTTCATAAATAATTCCTTTCTGCCTCCATTTCATTCCGCCCCCTGCTTCATAAAGGCAGTGGCTTTGACGAAACATGCGCTGCCACGCTCCGGGGCCGGCTACTTGCAACAACGGACAAAACGCTTCGCGAACGATCCTTATGTTGAACAAAAACCCCATGCGTTACCTTGTAATGCATGGGGTATCATATCTGTACGATTGATACAGTATTATTTTATGCTACTTTGTAAAAGATGTAAAGGGAAAAATTACTTATCCAAAGTTCTCCATGGTATCAAAGACCTCTATTCTAAACGAGTCCATCTCCGACATCCCAATAAAAACAGCGCCATATTTATAGATATTTTCCTCCACTTTTTCTGTCCTGACGATCTGGATAAACGCATGGATATTTTCTTTCATCCAGATCGTTAAAAATGCCTCATAAATAATATCGGCGTTCAGTTCCATTTCGCAGATAAATCCAATTCCGGTCTTGGATATGTTGACCACTTCGATCTGCACATTTTCCTCTGTTCCATTTATGCCTTTTATCAATAAGCTGGAGGATAATTCCATCCGTCTGTGTTTTCTTCTTTCTTCATTTATCATGTTTCTACCGCCTTTCTTACGCATTGTACACACCGCCAGGTTTTACTGTGTATTCTCCATAATACCCTTTTGTGTTATTTTTCATATCATAAAGCGCCTCATCCGCATGACTTAGCAATTCCGTCATACTGCTTTCAGGGTTATCCGTCCAGGCAAATCCGGCGGAGGCACGTATTCTTTCAAAATGTGTTTCGGAAAGTCTGGTCTTATTTTTCCCAAGCTCCCTGTAAAAAATGTCCAGATGGCGGACAATGGCAGCTTTATCCTCACAGTCATGAATCATCATACAGAATTCATCTCCGGAACGCCTGGCACAGAGAAAATGTTCCGGGGGCATAGATTTCATAATATTGGAAAAATCCTGGATATACCTGTCTCCCCCATCGTGGCCGTACGTATCGTTTATGGATTTAAAGTGATCCAAATCAAGCATAACCGCTGCGCATACCTTTTGGGGCGGCATTTTTTGCAGCATTTGTTCCGCCAGAAGTTTAAAATGTTCAAATTTATATAATCCCGTAAGGGCATCATGGGTGTTTTCGTACTGCATCCGCTTCTTTTCCATAACATCTTTTGTCACATCGGTTATGACACCGAGACATCCTTTTGCCGACTTTGACATATGGATGCGGGCATACTTTTTATCACCCAGCCGGTAGATATCTTCTTCCCCTTCTATAGGGTTTTCCGTTATTTCCTGGATGTATTCATCAAAAAGGACTGAACTTTGGTAAATCTTGGCAGCCTTTGCCGGGGGTAAATCTAAAAGTTCGCTAAGGCCTGAGGTAGTAAATACATAATTGATTCCCCGCTCGTACTCAAAAGCTGCCAAGGGAACACCGCTGTTTTCATGATGACAGAGATATGGTCGGTAAGATTGACAATACTTTTTACCATCATATTAATGCCAGCACTGAGTTTTTCAAACTCGCGGTTTCCTCCTACCGCCACAACAGTGTCAAAATTCCCATTGGTGATGGCAGTAAGATTTTCGATGATATAGTGTATGCCGTCTATCACCTTGCGCTTAACGAGATAATTAAGGAGGAGAATAACTGCTGCCTCGATAAACAAAAGGTACGCTGAAACGGCTAAAATGTTTTTCCACAATTTCTGTAAAAGGATGCTCCGGGGCAGGGCTGCACAAAGCAGGACACCGTCGTACTGCCTGCCAACAACATACATGGGCTTTCCATTTTGTCCTTCTTTATATATGCCTTCCTCACAGTCCTTTAGCTGTTCCAACTGATAGCACGGGGCGCGAAAGTCATTTTCCATGCCGCCGGAATGCCCCAGCACCTTTCCGTCCTGGTCAATTACATACAGTTCTTCCCCGATATCCGTAGGAAATCTGGAAAAAATGTAGCTATAGGTATTCCTTGATATGGCATCCATCTGCCTGATAGGTTTAAAGCCTACCTGCACGACTCCCTTCTGGCCCTTCCTTGCAACGCCTACATATTTCATGATCTTATTTTCCGCAGCGTTGGGCTGTGTATCCTGAATCAGAAATGCATTCTCATCATCACTTTCCAGAATCGTCAGAAATTCCCGTGTCTGTTCATGGTCCGCCATATCTATCCCCACATATTTAGAGACAGATGCAGATACAATGATTCCGTTCCCGTCAATGACATGAAGCTCATCCACGTTAAGAAGATCTGCCAGATACTGCATCTGGGATACATCCATGGAAACGCTTTTCATCCTGTCCAGCACATATTCGGCCGCCCTTGCCCTGGTAAGATAATCTTCATCCAGGCTTTCATTGAGCTGCTGCAGTTCTTCCCGGTTGCTCTCGAGGGTATGTATCATCTGCTCAATTTTTGCATGGAAGGTATCATACTGCTGTTCTTCCAGCATATGCACCCCAAACAAAAAATGAATGCCAAGTATCAGGGAGACCGCTGTTGTCAAAATGAAAAAGGTGTATTTAATGAAAGTTTTCTGCATAGAAATCCTCCATCCCTGCTCCGCCCGTGAATCAAATGCGGGTAAGGTCCGCTATGCGTAAGCTCAAATCTGCCTGTGAAAATTATTTTCCACAGTAACCAGCCCAGTATTCCTGTCATGGTTTTTTTATTATACAGCCTTTTCCATCCCTTTCACTCCCCTTTTTTGCACAAAACCGCCTAAAATTTCGCAAACACAATCACATGAAAAATCCCGTTTTCACAATAGCAGCCGATATTTCCCCCTATTTTATCCGAAAAGGCGGAAACACTCTGCATCCCCAGGCCATGCCGTCTTCCCTTTCCGCTTCTTGGCAGGCCGGTGGATAAATCGAATGTCACATCTTCTTCACATTCGTTTTCCATCTGTATCAGGATATGTTCAGATGTACAATGGACCTTCACGTTGACATACCGTTTTTCTTTTTCTTTATAATCCTTGACATAAATCAGTGCGTTTTCCAGCAGATTTCCCACCACTGCCCCAAGTTCGTAGTCGCTTACCTTTATCTCTTTCGGGATTTTCACGTCTAAGATCACTTGCACATCCAGGGAGGCAGCTTTATCCATCATCCGGGAAAGAATCGAATGCATGACAATATTTTCGCAGTACTTGATCACTTTGTTTTCATCCGTCACTTTGTTCAGGTATGCCGTTACCTTTTTGATCTCCTCATATTCCTCCTGATCCAGAAGGGAGTCAATCATGTTGGAATAATGACGCATATCATGCCGCAGGATCTTCAGATTTTTTTCTGACTGCTCTACCAGATAATACTGGTTTTCCAGACCTTTTATATAGGTTTCAAACAGAACATTCTTCCAGTAAATGCCAATTCTGTTGGCTTCATTTTCCACATACCGGAACACCACCACATAGGAAACGAACATGGTTATCATGAACATGCACACGCCCAGGCTGTTTGGGGGATAGTCATAAATGGAATTGGGAAAAATTACAAGAAAGGAAAAACCGCAGTAGAAAAATACCGGAATCAGACACAACTGCCACCAGACCTTAAAGCTCTCTCCTTCATAGCATTCGAGCCAGATATTCCTGATCCTGAAATACAAAAACAGTAAAATAGCAAAATGGACAGCCGACCCGCCTAAGATGGAGAAAGCCATGCTGCCCGTATAAATATGCAAAATAGCCGAAATAATGCTTCCGGCTATTACGTAATTAGAGGATGTAAGTCCCATAAAAAGGGCCCTCCCGTCCCGTGTCTGTGATATGAAGAACCCGGTAAACTGGGTTACAAATATCTGTAAAATGGTTACTATGACATAGCATAAACCACTCTCCGGGAACAGATTCAGCTTCAGACAGTCCGTTATGGTCAATATCAAAAAAGAAGAAAAGCAAATCCCTATTGTTTTTCTTTTAGAATAGCGGTGTGTGACAAATAAATAGATAAATAACATCAAAAATACATGACTGACTAAATATGATATATTTTTAAAATAATCCATGCCGGTTCCTACCTGTACTGTTCGGAAACGTATAAAAGGTACTCCCTTTTCACGCCTGCGCTTCTCGCTTTGCTGATGGGAATACTCTTTCCGCTTTCCATAATTGCATTGTTCTGCGTAAAATTTTTGACGTATTTTAAATTGATCACGAAGGATTTATGAACCTGCAGGAAGCTGTTTCCCTTTAATAGTTCTTCTACTTCCACATCAAAAGATTTTCTGATGAAAATACTTTTGATGCTCTCCCCGTCTGTCAGACGGATATCCATGATCCTGGATACATTTTCAATATATTCTATCCGGCCAAGGGGAACGGATACAAAACCATCCTTTGTCTTTACCAGAAAACCGGGATCCCTTTTGTCCTGTCTGCAGGACATGGCATAGTCCAAAGCCTCAAAAAAATCTTCCTCCCTGACCGGCTTTAACAGATACCTTGCCGCATATACGCGGTAAGCCTCCAGCGCAAAGTCATCAGAGGAAGTTATGTATATAATCACATTTTTACTGCTGAATTTCCTGACCTGGCTGCCAATGTCAATACCGGTCTTGCCGGACATTATCATGTCCAGTATGTAAATATCTGCCAGCTCCTTTTTCGATATCCGGTCATAAAGTTTCACCGGGTCGGAAAATTTTTCGATCCGGACATCCATGTCCGCGTAAAAATCCACATATTTCCGCAATAGTTTTTCTATTTTTATCAAGTCTTCTATACTGTCGTCGCAAATTACTATTTTCATCGGTTCAAGCATATCACAAGAATCTGCTTATGTCAAAAAAATCCCAAAATTCCTTAAAGCTGCCATGGGGATATCTTTCAATGTCCTCATGCTCCCTGTTGATCAGACAATCTGTCAGAAGAAAAACCTGCATCCCCGCCTTCCGGGCAGCCATGTCCTCTGTCACATCATTCCCCACCATCACACATTCTTTTGGGGACACCTTCATCCGGTCTGCTATGTCCCTGTAATAGTCCGGGTCCGGCTTGCACAATCCGGTATTTTCATATGTGGTGCAAAGTTCAAAATCCGACGGCTCAAGCCCTGCCCAGCGGATCCTAGCCTCCGTAGCCACAGCCGGAAAAATCGGGTTGGTTGCCAGTCCGGTACGGATTCCCATTTCTTTTAATGCATGGACGGTTTCAGCCGCTTGGGGATTGTACCCGCACAATTTCCTTGCTTCCTGGAATTCCCTGCGGTAAAATTCCTCAAACAAGGGCTTATCTGCCTCTGCCTTTTCCCCGTAATGTTCCAGAAAATCCTCCCAGAATGCCTCTTCATTGCTCCGGCTCCCGTGGTTTTTCACCATAGCGGCCATCCCTGCCCAAATAGCGGCCGTAAGCTGTTTTGGGTCATAGCCATGGGGCGCCAGTTTAAGGGTAAGAAGCCTGAAATAGCCTCTGGTAAATTCATCATTGTCCATGGGCAGGAGTGTCCCGTCCAGATCAAATAATACTGTGGTCATCTTCATTTGAAATGAGTCCTTTCTTTCCTTTAACAGCCGGACATAAATAAGGGCCGGGAAATTTTACGGTCTCTCCCTGACCGTCACCGAAACTTTGTCCCCGGGCCCTTTCCCTATCCGCGTGCGGATATCTTTCCGTATGCCTATAATATAACAGATACTGCCGTCCTCATTTTTGACCCCCATGTTCACGATACTGCCGTCATAAGGTTCGCCGTCAAACACGGCATGCACTTTCACCCGTCCTTTACCGAATTCTTCCCGGATATCATAGGGGAACACCACATAGGCACCGCCTTTTTGTTCTGCCTCATAAATAAGGGATTCAAATTCATAAACTTTCTCATTCATGATCCATACCTCACCTTTTTTCATGTATCATATTTCATGTATTATATTTTTGCATGTATCATATCATAGATTTTACCGCCGGAGCGTGTTTAAAAAATGCCTTCAAGAAAAAATAACTATTTAAAATATCTTTATTTATCATTTTCTCCAATTTCCGCTATTTTAAAAAGTATTAAAAGGACAAATTTTATATACACTGATTAAAGAGGTGGCTATATGATGGACGAAAAATTTGTGCGGGACAGAATAACTGAATTAAGATTAAAGGCGGATATCTCCGAATATCAGTTGAGCCTGGAACTTGGACACAGCAAATCCTATATCCAGTCCATCAGCTCCGGCAGAACCTCACCCTCCATGACGGCATTTTTCGAAATTTGCAGTTATTTCGATATCAGTCCTCTGGAATTTTTCGACAGCGACTTAAAATCGCCAGACCAGATTCATCACATCGTGGATAAATTAAAACTTCTTCCAAATGAGGATCTGGCTTTTATTGATGAAGCACTTGGGCGATATTTAAACAGAATACAGAACAATTAGTTCTTCATACGCTTTCCGTATCCGCTCAAGGGCATCTTCCACCCGGCTTTTGGGACATGCCACATTCATCCGCATAAAATTTTCGCCGCCTTTTCCATACTGGCTGCCCTTTGAAAGGTATAACCCTGTCTTTTCCCTTAAATAGCGGCTAAATTCCCTGTCCTTTCCTGCCAGACATCCGCAGTCAAGCCATATCAGATATGTGGCCTTTGAAGGGACCGCTTTTATCTCCGGCACATAGGCAGTCAAAAATTCACTGACCAGACGTTTATTCTCCCAGACATATTTCCTAAGTTCATCCAGCCAGGGGCCGCCTTTCGTAAAGGCAGCAATGGCTGCCTCCACTGCAAATGCATTGGGTTCCGCCGCTTCATCCGTGTGCAAAGCCCGTCTCATCTTATGCCGCAGCGTCTCATCTGCTGCCACCACCGCCGCCGTATGGATCCCCGCCAGATTGAAGGTTTTCGTGGGGGCAATGCAGGTGACACTGATGCTCCTGCAGGTATCGGAGACGGATGCAAAAGGAATATATCCGAAGCCGGGGGCAGTCATGTCACAATGAATTTCATCGGAAAGAACTGTCACCTGGTGCCTGTGACACAATTCCCCAATCTTTGCCAGGGTCTCCCTGTCCCATATTTTTCCTCCGGGATTCTGGGGATTACAGAGAATCATCATAGTGGTCCGGGGATTGGACAGTTTCTGCTCCAGCTCCCCAAAATCAATATAATAATTCTCCCCATCGTATTTCAACGGTGCTTCCGCCACATTCCTGCCGTTATTGACAATGGAGTCAAAAAAATGATTATAAACAGGCGGCTGTACCAGCACATTATCCCCCGCCCCGGTGAGCGTCCTGACCGCACAGGATATCGCTGGCATCACGCCTGTTGTAAACAGCAGCCATTCCTTTTCCATCCTGAAATCATGACGCCTCTCCCACCAGCGGATGTAGGCATAATACCAGTCATCTGGTATCATGGTGTACCCAAAAATTCCATGTTCCGCCCTTTTTACAATGGCCTCCTTTATTTCCGGCGCGGTCTCAAAATCCATGTCCGCCACCCACATGGGAAGTTCCCTTTCCGGAACATCCCACTTTAAACTGTTTGTTCCGCGCCTGTCTGTTTCCACATCAAATTTATATTTCATGCCCATCCTCCCTCTCCCCGTTTTTCTTTCCTCCCAACTGCCTTCCTCCAAGGC
>Ga0224742_10077_pt1 | contig 21214 bp, 17 predicted proteins | sample LIM_E_Water_Neg_FD_161631 | JGI IMG/M metagenome (GOLD analysis project Ga0224742, IMG submission 161631) | Enriched cells from gastrointestinal tract of the lab mouse from Pacific Northwest National Laboratory (PNNL), Richland, Washington... | ecosystem: Host-associated > Mammals > Digestive...
TATTCTCCCTCCAACTGACAAATTTCCCCAGTTCCTAACATTGTCATCTATAACTGCTTCTATTTTTCCACTGATTGGAAACCTTTCTGTCAGCTCCTCCATAGAGACAGGCGAATATCCATAACAGTAAATCTGACTATCCAGCAGACTCTCTACATTGTCTATGGCAAGCTTATGCAGATTCATCCCTGTTCCCTCCGTTATTTTTTTTATATTGATTTACGTATGGTTGCAGCCATCCATTCACTTCCGCATATTTCCAAAAAATTTCCTTTTGTTCAAACCAACAGATTTTTTCTCGTGCAATTCCCATACTCTCCAGTTCCACTTTTACAGCATCCGCCTTTTCCCGGTTCTTTATGGCAATAAGCACAATATCATATTCCCACTCTGTAAGCTTCTTGGGGCTGCATATCCTTATTCCTTCCTGCCTTATTGTTGCATATGCCGGATCCACGCACCCTGCCAATTCTAAATCATTTCTCCCAGAAAGCTGCCGTCTGTATGCATCTCCCAGTTCGCCGCCACCGTAAAGAACTATCTTCGCCCCTTTCGGAATCTGTGAAAGATAATAGGGATCCAGCCATAAAAGATTTTTATTTTCAAATCCAAGCCGGGAATTGATTCCCTTATACAACAGTTCCGTAATGTAGAGTTCTGCCTGCATCTGCATGGATGGCGTGAACCCTGGGCAGCCATACAATTTGATCAAATGCTGGTACACCTCATTCACACTGGCAAGGTATCCTGCATCTCTCCCATGAACCATAGAAGATTTATGGGATATGTAATGATAAAAAGCCTGCTTCATCACATATACACGGCGGCACTGCAAAATGCAGGAAAGAACACACATTTTATCTTCCGAAAATGAAATCCTGTCAGAAACCTCCTCCTGAGCCGCTTTTAACAGTTCCCTGCGAAACAGTTTACAGCACAAAGATCCCCGCAGCCCTACATCTTCTAAAGCCAGATTAAAAATGGAATTTTCACGCAAAAAGGTCATATTGGTTTCATCATACAGCCCTTCCGGTATGCCATCATAATGTGCCGTTATATAATTTCCCTCAAAAATGTATCCGCTGCTGACCATATCTGCATCGTTTTGTACTGCGGTTCCATATAGAGATTCAAACATTTCCGGCTCAATCCAGTCATCACTGTCCACATACCCTATGTATTGCCCTGACACAATTCTTGCACCTGCTTTTCTGGCAGAAACAAGTCCACCATTATCTTTGTGGATGACCCGGAAACGATTATCCTTCTGCACATATTCGTCGATAATACGACAGCTTCCATCTGTGGAACCATCATCTACACAAATAACTTCAATATCCTGTAATGTCTGATTTTGTACGCTGTCCAGACACTTCTTCAAGTATTTTTCTGTATTATATACAGGAATGATAATAGATACTTTACACATATTTCCTCAATCCAGCTTAAAAACAAAGGTCCCCTCTATCCATTCAGGTTTTTTCCAATAAATCTTGTCCTGCAAAACCTTTTTTTCTAAAAGTCCTTTCTTTATTTCCATTGCTGTTTTTTCACTTTCCACCGCTATTATGACAAAATCATATTCTGTAGTTAGCGCCTCATTAATTGTGCATATTCTTCTGTCATTTTTCTGCTTTTCATAACTGCTGTCTGTCCAAATGACCTTAGAAAAATAGCTGTTCTTCGCCAACTGCACGTAATAACAATAACCAACCTCTCCAGCTCCGTATAAAATAATTTGAGTTTTTCCTGCAAAATCGTGGTATGGGAACTGCCAGAATTTGCTGTTTTGGACACCTAATCCTATTTTCAGCATATCCCTGGCCGCTGTAATTCCATACCACCTTACCTGTCTGGCACATATCTGATATTTCTTACAATGCTCTAATAGTTCTGTAAGTAAAACAGCATACGAAACCAGGGCTCTTTCATCATTTTTTCTTGAAACAGAATCCTTGTGTACGCGATAATGATAGGGTGCATACCTAAGAACTGACATTTTCTCTGATTCAGCAATACACATCAATGTAACCAGTGCATCCTCCCCCCATGTAATGCGTTTATCAACATCAAGCAATTCCCTGCGCACCAGTTCCCGTTTAAATAATTTATCACACAAATGCGGCTCAATTAATCTTTCCTGATCGTAATTGCTTCCGAATGCAAGCACATACGGCAGTACTTCCTGCCAAATCATTTCCGAGTCATACAAACCTTCTGCCAGTCTGTTATAACGTATTTCTCTGCTTCCAGCCTTTTCATATATGCAGCCGCAGCAGACCATATCAGCATTATATTCTATGGCTTTCTTCCACAAAGTACAAAACATTTCCCGGTCAATCCAGTCATCACTGTCTACAAATCCTATGAATTCTCCCTGTGCTGCCAGTACACCATTCAGCCGTGCGGTATTCTGCCCCATATTCTTTTGATGAATAACACTGATATTTTCAAATTTTACTGCAAATTCATCACAAATACTCCCTGTTCCATCCGTAGAACCATCATCCACCAGAATAATTTCCATATCTTCCAATGTACTTGCAAGTACGCTTTCTATGCATTCTTTTATAAATTGTTCCGAATTATATGCAGGTATGATAACGCTGACTTTTATTCTCTTACCATTACAATCCATTTCCTATCACTTCCAACATTCTATCTGCCACTTCCTGCGACGCCTTTCCTTGATCAAAGGGTTTGTATTTATCAAAAAATTTTTTCAGTTGCTGCTGATATACATTTTCCGTATAGTTACATATTTCCCTATACAGTTCCTCCATACTAAAGGCTTCTATATACGGCATTTCAGAAAAAGGTATATAAAAACCTCTTTCTTCCCTATAAGCATCGGCATCAGGATGATATAGGAACACTGGCTTTTTCTGTAACGAAAAATCCCACATAACAGAAGAATAATCTGTAATAAGCATATCAGCCAATGCCAGTATTTCCTGTACATCAGGATAATCCGATGCATTGACTACTCTATCAGAAAAAACATACCGTTTCTCCCTGCCAGCCATCTGGGGATGCTCACGAATCAACATAATGCAGGGGCACAAATATAATTTCTCACATGCCTGCAAAATATATGATGCGTCAATCAAATTGCTTTCCCCTTTCCGTACCGTCGGCGCATACAAAATAACTGCTGCATCATACGGCAGTCCCATATCTTTCTTGATATTGTCAATATCAGGCTGTTTCCTAAAAAACACATCGTTTCTTGGGCACCCATATTCCAAGATATTTCCATAATAGTGAAATGCCCTTCTATACTGCAGACTGCAAAAATCTGTTCCCGATAAACATAAATCCACCATTTTCATGTTATGTTCCAAAAGTTCCAGATAACTGCCCGGCAAATTAGGCGCATCATACTCAATTTTTTTCAAGGGTCCACAGCCATGCCATGTCTGTATATAGTACTGTCCATTTCTTTTTCTGGAAAGAAAATCCTTATGCTGATTGTCAACCCATATCTGGGCCGTAGCCAGTTCATAATAATATTCATATGTGCCATATTGTATTGACCGGACCGCATCAGGAATGTCCTCTCTACTGCCAGTCACCGCCCAAAGACAATCCACTCCCTTTATCTTCCTTCTTATAATTTCCTCACAGATATATTTAGGATTGCATCCGTATCCCCGCCCACTAAAATTAACAAATAGTATTTTCCCTTTCTGAACAGGCTTCTCATAGAATTCCCTATACATTTTTTCTGCCAGTTCATCGGCAGTCATAACGTTCCTGAACCCTTTTTTAAGCAGTTCACATTTGACCGTTTCCGCCGAAGAAAGCATCATTGCAACAACAATCAGGGCATCCGTCTTATATTTTCCCGCCTGCAAGTCATTGATATCATATACTTTGTATTCCTCTACAAATGGTGGTTTTTTTTTCACATCCGTAACCACTATATGTACCACTTTGTTTTTACAGAATTCCTTCAGTAGGCGGCATACCGCTTTTGCAACTCCGCCTGCTCCATAAATGAATATGTCCCGATAGTCCCGCAATAACTTTTCTATTACATTTTCCATATTTACCTACTTATCATTTCGCATAACCTGTTTAAATGCTTATTCTCAAATAATGTACCAGTGCCATATACCGTTCCTTATCATTAAAACAAAAGTATTCTACTCCTGCCTTTAAAAGCATTTCCGTGATCTCATTATGGAATTTAGGCATCATCGCCACTATAATTCCATAGTCTCTTCTAAGTTTCTGAAATTCTGATAAAAAAATAACCGGAAGATCACAGATTTCTTTTTCATATTTCTCCTGACCGTCAGAAATAACAAATAGACTGGGGGAGACATGGTTTGCCTTTAGGAACCTGTACATTTCTCTCCCAATTTCTCCTGCTCCATATATTGCAATTTTTTCATGCATCCCAGCAAATGCCAATAACGCTCCAACATTCTCCTGCGCCTCTTTGTGTACGATATCATCTACTGTAAAAACCGGAAGCTGACACGGTGTAACAAAAATATTTCCTTCATCATGTAAAAATTCCATTATCTTTTCATTCTGGTCAAAATCCCTTTTAGACCAGAAGTTAGGATGCCCCTGTATAACCATATAAGGAAAATTCCTAAGCTGATTATAATTTTTTATAAAAAAATCAAAATCTATTTTCCCTGTTGCAACTTCCATATCACAACGGACAAGCAATTGACGGGCATTTGCAGCAGCCATACCGTCAACTGCAAACAAATAGTTTTTTATTTCCGGAGCAACGGTTTCCAAAGCGTCAATTGTGGTTTCAGTACTATTGTTATGGGGTGAGCCAAAGGTAACGGCTGTCTGACCCAACTCAGTCTTCATTAGCTTTTGAGTGTCTGATATTGACTGGCATTGCTGTTCATATGATGCGGAAGAAAATTCATCTATCGTATGGAAATAACCGTGGTTCCAAATCTCTATTCCCTTTTTTATCCATTCTTTCAGTTTATTTTTGTAAAGAGTATCCCCTAAAGCCAGACTTTGCCCTATCAATCCCATAGATACGGGCATCCCTCTTGTCAGGGAAAAATCTGCTACACAGGTAAATGCCATCATATATTTAAGTGATAAATCATCATATTTCATAACTATGTAAGACATGATACCCCCCTGTCACTTTCCACCGCATACAAATTTATACTCTTTTGCCCGGCTTCATGTATCACATCTTCCAGTGATATAATTGGAAAGCATACCTTTTCACACAGCAGTTTACTGATCTCATCAAAATATGTAACTGCTGTTACAATCATTAAGTCAACATTCTCCAACTCTCCATCTGGGTGGAAGATAGGCAGATCTGTACATATATTATCCATATTTTGATCAACTGCATACTTTATATTCACACCAGTTCCGTCCAGTTCTTCTGCAAGCCGCAGTCCCATACATCCCATACCGTAAATTGCCACATTCCTACAGCCTGTTTCCCATAAATACTTTCCGATGCTGATGTTTCTTTGTTTATTTGCCATCCACTGGTTCATAAGCTGAAACAAATAGTAGTACTTCACTTCTGCCCTTCTGGCATTTTCATCTCTTTCTTTCCGGTGAAGCGCTGTCACATCCTGCTCAAGATATTGACGGTACTCATTTATAATTTCCTGTTCTTCTTTTTGCTGCTGGCTGATGCTTTTAATTCTGCTGCTGATCCCTGTTGTATCATAAAAGCTTACAATTAAAGGAATACTCATACATGTACTTCCTTTGCTTACACAATATACCAGCCATTCATAATCAGCACGGATTTTAATTGTTTCTCTGAAATAGTGGTTAATCAGCAATCTCCTAGGCGCAAATATCGTCTGATGACAAGGCATGTATCCTTCCAGCAGTTTTTCCTTCAGAGTTCCTTTCTGCTTTGAGTAATCCTGTATCTGTTTTGAACCATCGGCGGATATCCGGCAGATTTTACCATAATAGATTGCATCTGTATTTTCTTTTATATAAGAAACTGCGTCCCTTACCACCTGATTATTATAAAATGTATCTCCCGCATTTAAGAAAAACACATAGTCACCGCTGGCTCTGGAAATTCCACGATTCATGGCATTATATATACCATGATCTTTTTCACTATAAAAATGAATACTGTCATATCCCGCATATTCTTTCATCATGTCAGATGTTCCATCCGATGAACAGCCATCCAAAATCAGATATTCAATATTCTCATAGGTCTGTCGGCATACACTTTCTATGGTTTCCTTTAATAATCTTCTTTCGTTAAAGCAAACAGTAATCACAGTTACTTTTAACATGCGTTATACACCTCATCCAGAATATCCTCAAGAGAAATAATAGGACAACTCATTTTCTTTGAGAGCTTTTCTTCTATCTCATCAAAAAAGGCAACTGCCGTTACTACCACAGCATCCACTTCTTCCAATTCATCTTCCATAGTCATGATATCTATATCTGCATAAATTTGACCTGCATTTTTGTCAATACCATAAACAGCCTGTATCCCGGATTCCCTCAACTCATTCAGCAGCGTTTCGCCAGCATAACTCATGCCATAAACAGCTATTTTTTTGTACCCTTTTTCCTCAAAGTAAGATATCAGGTTTTTTCCCTCCTGCTTCACTTTCACCCACTGATTCATCATCAGAAATAAGGCAAGATGCTTCTCAGACAAGTTTCTGTTCCGGACGATCTCCTTCCCTGTCCTTTTCCCAACTGCAAATGCACCTGCTGCCATTCCTACAAATGCTGACAATGCCGAAGTAATAAATTTATTCATTTTAATCCTCCTTATGATCTTACAGACTTTCTCTGGAGCGTGTTTGAAATAGGAAATGAATTTTAAAACATACTCTAAGCTAAGGCATCTTCCAAATCTGCCTGTTTAACACCATTCCTTTATTTTCCAAATATTCTATTGCTCTGTCACTGCCTTTTGCAAAACTGACACAATAAAAATTTCCCTCTTGTGGGAGAATATTTTCAGGTCTGATAACTGGTATCCCACAGCAATTTCCCTCTTTATATGTATCAATAAAAGCAGCAATTTCCATATCAGGACATAATTTTTTTAAAATCCCAAACGCAAGCTTTCCAATCTTTCCGGCTCCCCATATATATATTTTCCCTTCTGTGAAATTTTTTCTTATAAAAGTGTAATATAAAAGTCTCTTGTCAATCCATTCTTCCCCCATTCTGTCAAAGTCCCGTAACAGACTTTCGGTCTGCTTTACATCTTCCTCCATCTCTAGAAATGGCTGAATATCCTTAAAAGACTTATCCGAAATTATATCTTTGTAATACAAATCTATCTGACTTCTCACATGATCCCTTTTAAAATTTGTATTCCAGGTTTCTTCCGCATTTTGGTGTATCTTATCTATCCTTCCATTTTTGTAATAATCCAAGCAGTTCTCTATACTCTTTCCAATACTTTTTTCTGAAAAATCCATACTAATAAACGAGTTTTCTTTGTCCTTAAATACTTCGGGAATTCCTGCAACAGGTGTTGAAATAATGGTTAGCCCATATGTCAGGGCTTCAACAACAGACATCGGGAATGATTCATTATAGCTGGCACAGAGCAGACAATCGCTATTTTCCAGAAGTGGTATAATGTTACTGACAAATCCATGAAAAACAACGTTATGCTCCAAACCATGTTCTCTTACATATAATTTACATTCTTCTGCATAATCAGTTTCACCACGCCCTGCAATGTGCAGCGTAATTTCATAATCATTCGCTATGCATTGTTCTATTGCCTTAATAGCTGCCATCTGGTTTTTGTACACATATAAATCCCCCAGCATCAGTATCGCTATATCGTGCCCTAAATATGTATTTTTCCTCTTCACACTATCCCGTATCGCAACCGGCCGAATACACTTTGATTTTATCCCCAGCTGCCTGCTCCATCTTTCTGCGTATAACAGTGAATCGCATAGATGATAATGTGAGTATATATCTCCTGGACAAATTTTAAATTCCTCTTCCTTCAATTGATATATATTCATCAAATGCGGGATTCCCAATTTCCTTGATACATACTCTGCCGCCAGATTTAACTGCACACTATGAAAAAAAGTAATTCTCTCTCTCTTGGCAAATAGTTCGATATCATCAGCACTATTCACTCCCCCGGTAAAATCAATCAGATAAAAATTGTGTGCAGTCTCATATTGAATACCTATATAAGGCAAATTGTTTATTTTACACCTCCGGACATACTCATCATTACAGTTTCCTTCTCCGTCTACTGGGATAACCACAATAACGTCATATAAACCAGCCATCAGTGACGCCTGCTGTAATAATAAATTACCAGCCCCTCCAAGTCCTTTGGGAATATCCAGAAAATATGCTATTTTAGTCTCACCTGGAGAGTCCATGCTCAGCCTCCTGCAATTTACTTATACGCCACTATGATACATCTGTTTTCGTCAAATGCTTTTCCGCCAATTTCACAGACTGCTTCAAAAAGCTGTGGACTGATTTCACTTTCTATATCATAAAAATGTTTTGGCCAGACTTCCTGTATTTTCTTCACTGAATGTACAAAATATCCTGCTGCTTTAAAGAGATTTCCTAATGTTAAGCAGTTCCATGTATACAAATGATTATTTATATCGCTCCTCTGATATTCGGTATCGCAGGATTCATTTGGGACATGAAATACGATCCGTCCGCCGCTTTTCAGCTTACTATGCAGTTCCTTTAATACTCCTAACGGATTCTCCACATGTTCTAATACACTTGTTGAAATGATAATATCTGCAAAATCATCTGGAAGTTCACTTATATATTTAACACTTTTAATTCCTGACTTCTCAGCAGACTCTCTTGCCGTATCATTTATCTCTATACCTATTTTTTCTTTTGCCTCAATATGATTCAAAAGGTATCCGCCGCCACATCCAAATTCAACTACTTTCATATCCTTATTGATATATGGACTGAATATGCCGGCTTTAATTTTCCCTCCAAATTCTCCCATTTTTTTCTGCCATTCAAAGTATTGCTCATCATAATATTCCTCCCCGCCTCCAAAATCAATTTGTGATACAGAGATAAAATTATGTATATTTTCGTTCGATAACTGCTGTTTTATCTCCCTTTCAAAATCACTGCATATGACAATCATTAATTCACTACCATTCATCCTGCATAATTCTTCAAATGAGATCACTTTCAATCCGCAAAACAATTCCCTTTGTTTTCTTTCATCATTATCGCAAAAAGCTATCACATTGGATAATTTTCCATTTATTTTAGAAAAACCTATTTTCCCGTTTTGGCCGGCTCCCCAAATTACAATTTTTTTATCTTTTAGATATTTTAAATAATCAATATCATTATTTATATACATTACATTTTCTCCTAGTGCCCTGTAAAGTCCAAAACTGTATCAAAAATATGATTTGATAATCTATAATCTGTATCAAAAACAGGGCACTATATTTATAGCTGTTATTCATCAAAAATTGGGGCCGGATACAGGCGTTTAAGTTTTATTCTGGCATCTTCTGCTGTGAACTGCCAGTTCACACCAATTTGTTTTTGATTGCGGTCGCATTCCCAGGCTGAAATTATGGAATTGAGTTCTTCCAGGCTATTGATCCTTCTGTTTCCAAGGCACTGTATTGTTAGTGAGCTGAGTTCTGTTTCCGCAATATTCAGCCAGCTTCCATGTTTTGGCGTATAGTGCATTTCATATTTCTGCGACAGTTTATAAGCCGTTTCTGGCGGAAACGCCTCGTAAAAGGATGCTTTGCTATGGGTATTCAGGTTATCAGACACCAAAATGATTTTATTGCAGTCTGCATAATATTCTTCCGCAACCTGGCGCATCATTTTTGCGTAATCGCCCTTTGTGCGGTGTTCAAGGGCTGACACATGCCTCCACCCACCGAGCGGCTCTGTAAACATAAATATGCTTGCTGTGCCGCAGCGGACATATTCGGAATCGATTTTTTCGCAGTAACCCGGCTTTGGAAGATGCGTGTCTGGGTCTGTATGCATGGGAGCTGCTGAAATGCGTTCCCTGATTTCGCCAAGGAGCTGCAGCGGTTTTTCATCCATGCAGATGACGGGAACCTCTTTACGGTAAGGGAGCTGGTAAATTCCCAGGACATCTTCCATATTTGCAACAAATGCCGCATCGTTCTGTTTTGGGATGCACCAGTATTTGCTAAGGTGCGGCTTCAGTTCATTGGAATTAAGCAGTTCCCCGACTGCAGTATGTGAGATGGAGACAACATACTGGTTTTCCATGCAGTGCTCTGCAAGAAGCCGGAGCGTCCACCTTGCATAACCATCAGGAGGCGGCCCAAGCGCAGCTGCAATTATTTTTGCTTCAATATCACCGGTGATTTTTGAAGCGACCGAAGGTGAAATGCGTGTTTTTCGATATAATGCCGCTTCAAGCCCGTCCGTTGCATAGGATTTCCGTATCTGGTTGACTGTGGTGGGTGAAATTCCAAGCCATTCAGCCAAGATCCTGTTGTCTTTTTTATCCTGCGGCCTGTTATCATTGCTGTGAAGCAAAACCTGTGCATGGATAATTTCTCTGGCAGAATAATTCTTGCCCTTATGGGTAATTGATTTTAGAAAAGATTCTTCTGCCGGTGAAAGCGTAACATTATATTTTTTCTTTGGCATACTGATCACTCCTTTTTAAAAAGAGTATCATATCCCAAAAGCAAATCAAAATTATTTTGATACAGTTTTGGACTTTACAGGGCACTAGAGATTGTTTGAAAATTGCTTTTTATCCTTAAATGTAAATTTTCTGTGAATCATGAAATCTTGCAAAAGAAGTATATGACCTTAAAAATCTGTCCAGTTTATTGTAGCCTATCCAACTAACACCAAATCGAATAAATATAAAAGAAGTTAATATAAAGATACTCTGAAGGCATTAGCGGAAAATAATTCGTTAATGCCTTTTAAAATGGCTGATAGTGCGGCATAAATATACCAATTATTACATGTGCAATTCCAACTATAATATTAATAAAATATTATGAAATTTTGTATTTAATTTTATATGGATTACCCCTCTCTATAAAAGAAAACAAGGGGGAATCTGTATGTTATTTAAGTTAATTGAAAGGGCACAGAAAAATGATAAACTGGCAATGCTGGAGATGATTGAACGATTTAAGCCGCTTTTAAAGAAGTATGCAGCAAAACTGAAATATGAAGATGCCTATGATGATATACTTCTTTATTTTATAGAGCGGATTAAAAATTTTAATCTGGAAAAGCAAATCTGCCGGAATGATGAGGCGGTTGCTTCGTACATGAAGGTTTGCATTAAAAATTTTTGCAATAAGAAAGGAAAGGAATCTGCCAAATCGAAAAATGAAATCGTGCTGTCGGCATTAACGCAGGAACAGGCTTATTATGCAGAAGTAGAGCTGTCAAAAGAAGACAAAGAAGATATCTTTATGGAACTTGGGATTAAGAATCTGTTGAATGAAGAGGAAGCCAGAATGCTTTATATGGTTTATATTGAGGGATACAATAACGGAGATTGCCAGATCATGCAACAAAACAAGACAGGCTGTGAATCAGTTTAAAAACAGGGTATTAAGGAAGGTGAAAAAAGCACTGGATGTTGAATTATTTTAAATATCAGAAGTTTACGGCAGGGTGCAGATTTGCTCTTTATAATTATAGACAAAATCAAATTTATTTGTGGTTTGCGATTGGAAACGGGGAGGATGGATTTGGGTAAAGGAAGGTGAAAGGGTGGAAGAAACAGAAGTAGCAGTAAAATTGGAGGCCCACGAACATGAAATAGGTTCTTTAAATCACAGAATTGAAGAATTAGAGCGGCAGGGTAAGTCTTTTCAGGAACTTGTCATATCGATCAACCGGATGGCTATCAATATAGAAAATATGCTAAAGGAGCTGAACAGGCAGGAAGAAAGGCTGGATTTACTGGAGCGGGTGCCTGTTGAAACAGGAAAAATGATAAAATCAGCGGTCGTAACAACGCTGGTTGGAGGAGCTGTGGGGGCCGTGGTGACAGCAGTATTGGCTTTAATGTGAGAAATTAGGGAGAAATGGTTTATGAAAAATGAAAAAATACAAAAGTGGGTGAAAGCAGCAGGTATAAGGGCAATTAAGACAATGGCGCAGACAGCTGCCGCGACTATTGGTACGGCGGCAGTCCTGGATGAAGTAAGCTGGACAATGATGGTTTCCGCTTCTGTATTGTCGGGCATATTGTCTCTTTTAACGTCTGTAGCAGGACTTCCGGAGTTGAAGCCGGAATAAGGAAAGAGCAGAACATATTAGTGAGGAGGCAGCTTTATGAAAATCGGAATAAATTGTGGACATACAGCCAGCGGGGCAGGGTATGGCGCAGTTGGGATTATTGAGGAATCTCTGCACACGAGGCTTGTTGGAAACTGTCTAATGGAAAAGATGCGAAATGCAGGCATAAAGGTGACTGATTGTACTGTTGACAGAGCAGCTTCCCGGAAGGAATACCTTGCCGAAACAGCAGCAAAAGCAAACCGGGAAGAACTGGACTGGTTTGTCAGTATCCATTTTAATGCATCAGCAGACCATCAAGGCCGTGGCGTGGAAGTATATACATATCAGGGGCGCCAGTATCCGGAAGCGCTTGCAGTCTGCACCAGCATGAGGGAACTTGGATTTTGTGACAGAGGGATCAAAGATGGTACCGGACTGTATGTCATCCGACAGACAAAGGCAAAAGCAATGCTGATAGAAGTATGCTTTTGTGATAATCAGGCAGATGTGGATTTATATTATGCTGCAGGGGCACATGATGCCGTAGCCCGGGCAGTTTTATCCGCATTTATACCAGCAGTAAAGGAAGGTCTTTGGCAGCATAAGAATCATGCGGCGGAATTTATTCAGTTCGTGGGCCGGGTTGCAGGGAAGGACTGGCGGGAAAGAAAAATAATACTCCCTTCAGTAGTAACAGCGCAGGCAATTAAGGAATCCGCATGGGGCACATCGGAACTGGCAAGACAGGCCAATGCACTTTTTGGCATTAAGGAAAATGGGTGGACAGGCAGGATTTATGTAAAAACAGCAGTGGAACAACGTAAGGATGGCAGTTACTATGCAGTTCCCCAGACGAAATGGCGGGCATATGACAGTCCTGAACAGTCGATTCTTGATCACAATGACTATATTGCAACAAGAAGTACAGACGGAGGCAGGACGCTGCGGTATCAGCCTGTGATTGGATGTGATAACTACATACTTGCCTGTCAGTATCTACAGAAATGTGGGTATGCAACGGCAGCAGGTTATGCGGATTCGCTGATTCATGATTATATAGAAAAATATAACCTGACACAATTTGACTTTTGGGAGGAAAACTTAAAACAGAAAACCTGAATATCAAATTGACTTCCAGCGTAAATAAAGTTATGATATTAGATGCTTTAATAAACTATATCATGGAGGAAGTTGTATGTTACGCAATGAGAAGGAAGCTAAGGCGCAGCACATGGAGGAAAGCGAAAGCCTTAGCAAAAAGATTATTTCAAAAATGGCGCTGATAACCGCTGCTGTTTTTCTTGTAACCGTTTTGATGGCTGCCTTTCTTGCTGCAAAATCATTGATTCGGGTCAACAGGGAGAAGCTGGCGGCAGTCGCCTACGAAAATGCATTTTTGGTTGTAAATGATATTGAAAATGCATATGGAAAGGTGGAAGGATTTTCCGGGTCTCTCAGGAACATTTCCATACTGGATCCCAAAGAGCAGAGGGATGCCATAGATACTGCCCTGGAAGGGCTTATGGAAGGCACTGGAGATTATACCACAGGATTTGCCTATTTTGAGCAGAATGCTATCGCAGATGCCAATGGGGAACCTTACAGCGTCCACAAAAAAGAAATTGCCTATGAGGCAGTGGTATATCCGAATGAAGAAAACACCGGGTATGTTTTTGAAAAGCATGAAGATGCTTTTGACAATTTTGAAAAAGAATATTACATGGAGATCAAGGGAACAGGCGAACCCTATATTATGGAGCCTTATATTTATGAACTGATGGGAAAGAACATCATGATGATAAGCATCATCGCGCCTGTATGGGATGCGGAGGGAGGATTCCTGGGCGTAACAGGCGTAGACATGGGCCTGGACAGTATGCAGGAAAATCTGCTTCTTAGTACGGATTATCATTCTGCCCATCTGGTGGTGCTGGCAGAGGACGGGACCGTTCTGATCGATTCTGCCGATGACGAAAAGGTTGGCAAAAACGCTTTAGACGTTGGCTATGATCCCATGGCACAGGATGCGGAAGAGGTTTTTGACTCATCAAAAGGGGAGAATACAGGTATCCGCTCTGTTATCCGGAAAGGAAGAAACTTTGGCACAGGGAAAAGCGGGATCTCCGTCACCATTCCCTTGTCGGTAAACGGAAAAACCCAGTGGACATTACATATGGCTGTTGACGCAAGTGAATTCTACGGGCCGATTATAGAGGGCGCAGGGAAACTTACCTTTATGGTGATAATACTTGGAATCCTGCTGCTGACTGCCGTGAACCGTATCATTAAGAAATCTCTTGACCCCATTAAAGTGATCACTGACGGGGCTGCCCGATTAGAGGCAGGGGATTTAAATATCCACATTGATATCCAGTCTGATGATGAATTAGGGCGTCTGTCCCAGGCATTTAACCATATAAGCGCCATTATAAGCAATTATGTAAAGGATATCTCCGGACAGCTTTCCCAAATGGCGGACAATGATATGGACATTGCAATCACGCAGGACTATATCGGAGACTTTATTCCCATTCAGGAGTCCATTGAGAAGATTTCCGAGTCACTGAATGATACATTGCACCAGATCGTGGTTTCAGCGGATGAAGTTTCCGGCAGTTCAGAGGATGTGTCATCAGGCGCACAGGTCCTTTCGGACGGCGCCGCAGAGCAGGCATCAGCAATTGACCAGCTTGCAGCTTCCATAGAAAGCCTGGCACAGGATGTGGCGGCAAATGCCAGAGATGCCCAGAATGCCAATGAGACTGTTTCGGAGGTGGGCAGGTGTATCCGGCAGAGCAATGAAGAGATGGGACATTTGATTGATGCTATGTCCGGCATCAGCCGCTCGTCCAGTGAAATTGAAAAAATCGTAAAGACCATTGAAGACATTGCCGACCAGACGAACCTGCTTTCTTTAAATGCTACCATAGAGGCATCCAGGGCAGGAGAGGCAGGAAAGGGATTTGCCGTTGTGGCAAATGAGATCCGTGAGCTTGCGGCAAAGAGTGCGGAGGCAGTCAACCAGACCGCAGCATTGATAGAAAGCTCTCAGAGGGCAGTGGAAAACGGCACGGGAATTGCAGATAACACGGCGAAGTCCCTTGGGGCTGTGGTGAGCGGTTCAGAAGAGATCTTAAGTTCCATGGAAAAGATCAGCAGCGCCTCCCAAAATCAAAAGAACGTGTTAGAACAGCTCACGAAGAGCATAGATTTGATCAGTAATGTGGTTCAGACCAACTCCTCCTATGCGCAGGAAAGCGCGGAAACCAGTGCAGAGTTATCCCGTCAGTCACGGCGTCTGCATGAACTGGTCAACCGGTTTCACCTTAAGCAGATATAGGGGACAAAAGTGAATATTTACGGCGAATTTTTACGAAAATTTAACAAATATAGAGGTAGATTTTTTACTGCAAATCTGGTATAATAGAAAAAGTATCTGCATCCATATCAGCATAAGTGCAGGTCTAACGGTATTTAATGATACTATATCTTTATTTTCACTTATAAATATCAATGTTATGAAATAGAATTGCTTGATGCAATAGAAAGAAATGCAGGATGAAACAGAAAGCGCCAGCGGTTGCGCTTTTCTGTTTATCCTGTGTATGATTTATTTCCGCGTACAGCAGGCCGGAGTCAGGAATCCGAATCCGGTCTTGGAGCGTGTATTAAAATTCATTTCTGCCTGGTCAGAGAAAGTGGTAATGGAAATGGGTAACTTAAGCAAAGAGAACAAAAATAAGGAACTGCGTTTTCCCATGATGGAAAATGCCGAATACCAGAAAGCGCAGAACCAAGAGATCAAACTTGGAAAAGAACAGGGGCTGGATGTTTCCGTATACACCAATCCCGAATTCAACTGGCTCCAGATGGAGCAAATACGTATGGGCCTTAAGGACAATGTGGATGCCTCAATCTATGCGAATCCGGCCTACAGCTATGATACCATGAAGCAGATCCGACTTTCGCTTTATTCCGCCATAGACCTCATGCCGTATCTTAAAAGAGGATTTACAGATGACTCCCTTGAGGAAATCCGGCTTGCTCTGTTAAATAAGCTTCCTCTTGACAAATGGCTGGTGGACGATATGTGCGCTCCCCAGATTCATGAGATCCGGGTAGGCATGTGTGAACAGTTGGACATTTCCTCCTATGCCGATGTTAAATATAACTGGATGCAGATGCAGGAAATCCGTCTGGGACTGGAGAAGAGACTTGATGTATCCATTTATGCAAACAATATGCTGAGTCATTTCCAGATGAAAGAGATCCGTCTGGGACTGGAAGCAGGACTTGATGTGTCGTCTTACAGCACGCTGGTATATTCCGCCGCTGACATGAAGGAGAAGCGCCAGGAACTTATCAATAGAAAGACGGCCCAGCCTGCAAAGACAAAAGATTCCGGCATAAAGGATCCTCTCCTCAACTCCCTGATGAAAAAGGAATTCGTCATTTCCATAGAGGAAAACGGTAATAAGGCGTATGCCTATATACCGTGGATTCCCGGCAATATGGTTACGAAGGATGATATTTACAATGATCTGGCCAGAAGGGAAATCGTATTTGGCATTAAAAACGAGGCTATTTCTGATTTGATCGACAAGAAAAGACTGAACGAGAAAGTCCTGATTGCCGAAGGGATTCCGGCCCAGAAGGGCAGTGACGGCTGGTTTGAATTTTTTGTCCGGCTGGATATGCCCCGTATTCCGGCTCCGCTGCCTGACGGAGGGGTTGATTATGTTAACATAGAAGCATTTGAGATGGTTGACGAAGGTGAAAAGATAGCGGTCTATCATCCTGCCGGTAAGGGTATAAGCGGGAAAAATATATATGGCGAAACGATACATGCCGAGAACGGGGCGGAGAAGAAACCTCTGCGTGGGCAGGGATTTTTGATCGCGCCGGACGGTGTCACCTATATTTCCCGGATGAACGGTAAATTTGAATACATTAAGGGACAGATCATCATCAGCAATATGCTGGTGGTGCGCGAGGATGTTACTGCCGTTACCGGAAAGCTGGAAGTAGACGGCTCTGTGTATGTGGTGGGCAGCATTTATTCGGGCGGTTACATTAAGGCAACCGGAGATATTATCATTGAGCATAATGTGGAAACAGCGAGGTTGATCGCAGGTGGAAACGTTATGATCAAAAAGGGAAGCTGTTCTAAGAATGACTGCTTTATTGACGCCGGGGGCGAGGTTTCAGGAAGCTTTTTTGAGGCGGCAAATATCAACGCCGGAGGCAATGTGAAAGCCAACTATATTATGAAAAGCAACATCAATACGATGGGCAGGGTGATCGTATCAGGAAGCAAGGGAATGCTTTTCGGTGGAAAGACCTGCGCGGTCAGGGGGGTGGATACTTATAATCTGGGAAATGCCGCCCATATCAAAACCTATTTGGAGATAGGCAGAACGGAGCTGTACGATAAGGCCCAGGCCGAATATGCGGAAAAGAGGGAACAGCTTTTGAACGAATTGTCTGCGTTGGAGAAAGGGTGGGCTAAGATACTCCAGATGGTTGCCGCCGAAAAGAAGGTGTCCAAGGATACGGTGCGCAGGGTTCACGCTACAATTACGGCCAAGGGCCATGAGCTGGCGGAACTGGATGCCGAAGTATCCAAACTCATTAATATGACAGAGCATAATCTGAATGCGCCTGTTTGTGTCCGGGGGAGGGCACATGGGGGCAGCAGTATCATTATGAACGGTATTAAGTACATGCTGTCATCAGAAGTAAACCGTGTTATTTTTAAATTGAGAAACAAACAGGTCATAATGGTGAATTTATAAAAGTAAAGAGAGTATGGGAAGATGATAAAACGCGATACGATATTGATTTTTGAAGACAGCGCAATTGACCGGGAAATACTGGTGGAAATATTCCGCATGGATTATAAAATTTTAGAAGCTTCGAATGGTAAGGAGGGAATTGCCCTTTTAAACAGCCATTTTGCGTCCATTGCCGTTGTGCTGCTGGACTACATGATGCCGGTAATGGACGGCATCGAGGTGCTGGAATACCTGAGAGAAAGGAATGTCCCCAATAAAATTCCATTCATAATGGTGACAGGGGAAGAATCGCCCGAGCTTGAAAAAAAGGGTTATGAATATGGAGTGATAAGTTATATCAGGAAGCCATACCAGCCCGATGTCATAAGACAGATAGTCAGCAATGCAGTTGGCTGGTTCAAGTACAAAATGCAGTTGGAAGTAGTAGTTAAAAAACAGAATGAAAATATTAAAAAGCAGAATGAAATATTGCTGCAGCAGACAAAGAAGCTTAACCAGCTTAACGAGATATTGATCGATTCCTTAAGCAACATTGTAGAATTCAGAAACTTAGAGACGAAGCAGCATATTAAAAGGATACGTGAGTTTTCCCTGTGTCTTGGGGGGAGCATTATAAAGCTTTATCCTGAATATGACCTTACACCCGAAAAGCTGGTGCAGATTGGCTGGGCATCTTCCCTTCACGATATTGGAAAGATTGCGATCCCGGATAATATCATATTAAAATCCGGCAAATTGACAGGGGATGAATTCGAACTGATCAAATCCCATACCACCAAGGGGGCGGAGATCATCCAGAGCGCCATACGCTTAAATGATAAGGCAGTATATAATTACGCTTATGATATTGCCCGCCACCATCATGAGAAATATGACGGAAAAGGTTATCCTGACGGGCTTAAAGGGGAGGAGATCAGCATTGCGGCACAGATCGTCTCTCTGGTGGATGTGTATGACGCGCTTACCTCGAAGCGTGTCTATAAAGCAGCCTATGACCCGGATAAAGCTTATCAGATGATTATTAATGGGCATAGCGGTGCTTTCTCCCCTAAGCTGCTGAAGGCATTTACGGAAGTAAAGGCAGAATTTGAGGAGATACTGGTTAAATACCATGACGAGGATTAGGGGGACAGGCTTCTCACCTGTTTATAAAGCGCAGGAATTCCTCTGCGGAACGGTTGATGATGAGTTCCGGGGGAAAATTCATTTCCTGAATCAGGGCAAGTGCATAAGAAAAGTTACCTATATAAGAGTGACCGTGGCTGTCGCTGGAAAGAAGTACCGGATAATGGTATTTCTGACACAGTTTGAGGATAGCGCGGTCATTTTCTTTTACGCTTCCTCTGTACCCTTTTGGGGATAAAGAACTGTTGTTGATTTCCATAAGGACACGGTGATCCATGGCAGCTTCCATGAGACGCCCATAGTCCGCCGGGTATTTCACATCGTCCGGGTGAGCGATGATGCGGATGTGGGGATTTTCCATTGCATGGATATAAGCCTGTGTATTTTCTTCGAGGGTTCCGGGTGTGAGGCAGGGGGTGTGCATGGCGGCGATACAGTAGTCTAAGTTTTTCATGATATCTTCCTGCAAATCCACACTGCCCAAGAAGTCCAGGATGTTTACTTCTGCACCGTACAGCACATGAACCCCCATCCGCCATGCAGGGGCCCCGGACAGTCCCCGGAAATAAGAAGCCGTGCAGGAATGGGGAATGGCAGGTCCGTGATCGCTGATTCCCAATAATTTAAGGCCGGATTCAGCGGCTTGTCTTATTAAATCTGTAACAGTGTCACGGGTGTAATGCCCACTGGCAACTGTATGAGTGTGAACATCCAGTTCTAAAGAAATCATGGTAATCCTCCAGAAAATTTTCCTATACGCATCAGACGCCTGTTTTTACAATGATCCGGTTCTGTTATTAAATCAAAGTCACCACAAGATTATAGTAACATAAAAACAACATAAAAACAACATTAAAAGTGTTGGATTGGTTGACTTTTGGAGGGGATATGTTTATAATAAACCATAGGATATCAGATGATGACCGTTGCGGGGGATAAGCGTCGAAAGGAGAAATTATGGGACTATATCAATACGAAATCAGGGATATTAAGAAAACGGACAGGATAGACAGGCTGGTTTCCAATCTGTTTGCTAAAATGCCGGAAATAGAGTCGGCCAGAGCCAGACTAATTACGGAATCTTACAGGGAGACAGAAAATGAGCCAATGATTATGCGCCGGGCCAGGGCGTTTGCGCATATTCTGGAGAATATTCCTATTATAATACGGGACGATGAGCTGGTGGTGGGCAGCAGTACCATTGCCCCCAGAGGATGCCAGACCTATCCTGAATTTTCCTATGAGTGGCTGGAGGCGGAGTTTGACACGGTAGCAGCCCGCAGTGCCGACCCCTTTTACATATCAGAAGAAGCAAAACGTGAGATCAGGGAGGCGGATCGTTACTGGAAAGGGAAGACCACCAGCGAACTGGCTACTGCTTACATGGAGCCGGAGACACTTACGGCCATGGAGCATAATATGTTTACGCCGGGCAACTATTTCTACAACGGAGTGGGACATGTTACCGTACAGTATGAGAAGGTTTTAGCGATAGGATATGAAGGAATTCGTGCACAGGCACAGGAACTTCTTGCAAAAAGTGATATTGGGGACGGAGATTATGCAAGAAAAGCACGTTTTTTGCAGGCAGTCATCATTAGCTGTGATGCAGTGATAAATTATGCAAATCGGTATGCAGCTCTGGCAAAGGAAATGGCAGGCCGGTGCAGCGATTCGGCAAGACGCGCGGAATTATTGAAAATCAGTGAAAATTGCAGCAAAGTTCCGGCTAAAGGTGCGGAAAGCTTTTATGAAGCCTGTCAGTCCTTCTGGTTCGTACAGCAGCTTTTACAATTAGAATCCAGCGGACACTCCATCTCCCCCGGACGTTTTGACCAGTATATGTACCCTTATTATGAGGCAGACAGAAAGAAAGGCGTATTGACCAGAGAATTTGCACAGGAACTGATCGACTGTATCTGGGTAAAATTAAATGATTTAAACAAATGCAGGGATGCAGCTTCCGCGGAAGGGTTTGCGGGCTACAGCCTGTTCCAGAATCTGATTGCAGGCGGACAGAATGGGGACGGTGTGGATGTCACCAA
>Ga0224742_10078_pt1 | contig 21205 bp, 15 predicted proteins | sample LIM_E_Water_Neg_FD_161631 | JGI IMG/M metagenome (GOLD analysis project Ga0224742, IMG submission 161631) | Enriched cells from gastrointestinal tract of the lab mouse from Pacific Northwest National Laboratory (PNNL), Richland, Washington... | ecosystem: Host-associated > Mammals > Digestive...
GGAGGCGTGGAGATCAACCAGTACTGTGAAGTGATCAACGAAGAAGGGAAAGCTATCCCCGGGCTGTACGCCGCGGGTTCTGATACCAGCGGCGTGTATGGAAATACTTATGTGTACTTTGAAGGGGGAACTCTGGGGTATGCTTACAACTCCGGACGTCTGGCTGGGGAGAGCGCGGCGGACTATGTGGTGTCCAGATAGGTCTGTGGGGAGATCCCGGCACAATCATTAACCGCCCAATGTGATATCCTGCGCGGAGTACCATGAAATGGCGTTCTGAACATGCTGTGGGGTGAAGTCAGGCCAGTATTCGTCGACTACATATATGTCCGCGTACACAGACTGGATGGGAAGGAATCCGGAGAGCCTTCTCCGTCCGCCCCAGCGGATGATCAGGTCAACTCGGGACACGTCGGCAGACTTAAGGTCAGGGCCAAATGTCCCCTTGCCATATCCCAGATCCCACTCAAAGCTGTAGTTGACGAGAAAATTCACCTTTATTCCCCCTGCCCCGAAGGTCTGGCGGGAAGTGTAAGGGAGAAGTTCTTGGGGAAACATGAGGGATTTTGTGTTGCCCAGGACCAGCAGGTCGGCATCTTCTCTCGACAGAGCTTCAACGGCCTTTACACACGCTTGGGAGAATGCCAGGCGCTGGGCCGAAGGCCGTTTTGTGTTGTCCACCGTGAAGCCGTAGAAGGTCAGCTCCTTCACCCCAAGGTCCCGGCAGGTATAAAACAGTTCCATGCCCGGGGATATGCCATGGCTGTAGCCGTCTTCTTTCGCAAGCCCTTTCTCCAGGGCCCATCTGCGGTTGCCGTCAGGGATGATACCCATATGTCTGGGGATTCTGGTCATAATGAGGTGTATTCCTTTCGCGATTTATATGGAGAGTATTGCCGGTGTTTCGCGTATTATTCGGAAATTCCAGGAAAAAAATAGTATAGAAATTATAAAAAGATTCTGGTGAGAATTCGTTAAATTACCACATTGACAAATTAAAGCGAAAGAGGTATCATAGGTTCAATCATAGAAAGAGAATGTGTTGATAAGGAAGAGTACTGATCATAAGGTTTTCAGAGAGTTCTGGTGTGGTGCGACAGGGCAGCCGTATTTTCAGGAAAATCCCCTTTGAGCAGTCAGGCTGAAGGGCCTAGGAGCGCCTGTGTAAGTCGGAACGTGTGACATACGTTATCGTGTCAGCTGTTGACGGACAGCGCGAAGCGGTCGGAGGAATCCGGCAATCAGAGTGGTACCGCAGAGGATGGATGAAGCCTTTGTCTCTTATAGTTAGGGACAGAGGCTTTTTTACATATATGGACTTCCAGGAGAAATCTTTCAGTAAAGCTGACCAATGTCCAATGCGCCAGGGGGGAGGAAATCTCTCTATGAAAAATATCTGATATATTTAAGGAGGAAGAAAATGAAAGTACTGGAAAAAATCAGCAATCTGGTAGGAAAGTACATGGCAGTGATCGTGCTGGCGGTGGCGGCCCTGGCGCTGTTTGTTCCCTCAGCGGTGAGTTTTATCAAGACCAGCTATGTGAACACCCTGCTGGGCATTGTCATGTTCGGCATGGGGCTCACCCTGAAAGCGTCGGATTTTAAGGTGGTATTCAGCCGTCCAAAGGATATTATCATCGGCTGTCTGGCCCAGTTTACCATCATGCCCCTGCTGGCCTTCGCGCTGACTAAGCTTTTGGGCCTTCCGGCGGACTTAACCATCGGCGTGATTCTGGTGGGAACCTGCCCCGGGGGCACATCGTCAAATGTTATGACCTATCTGGCCAAGGGAGATGTTCCCCTGTCAGTGGGCATGACCGGAATCTCTACCATCCTGGCACCCTTTCTCACACCAATGCTGACCTACCTATTTGCCGGGCAGAGCGTGGATGTCAATATGATGAGCATGTTTATGTCCATTGTCAAAGTGGTGATCGTGCCCATAGGAGCAGGCTGTCTGCTCAATAAGTTCTTCTCAAGCTTAACACAAAAGCTGGTGAATGTGCTGCCCTTAGTGTCCGTCAGTGCCATCGTGGCCATTGTGGCTGCCGTGGTCTCCGCCAATTCAGCCAGGATCATGACCTGCGGGCTTCTGATCGTGGTGGTGGTGATTCTGCACAATCTGTGTGGTTATGGGCTGGGTTTTGCCATTGGAAAGGTTTTGAAGCTGGACATGGCCAAGTGCAAAGCAGTGGCCATTGAAGTGGGGATGCAGAATTCCGGACTGGCAACCTCCCTGGCAGGCACCCATTTCGCGGCATATCCCCTTGCCACAATCCCCGGAGCCGTGTTCAGCGTATGGCACAATATCTCAGGGGCTGTGTTTGCCAATTTTATGGCTGATAAGAAATGATCCCGCCAGGTAAGAGGAGACCACTGCCTGGGTTTCTTCCCTGTCAGAGAGGAAGAAACTCAGGCTTTCTCTGGTGATAGACAGTGTAGTGGGAAAATCCGCAGGCTTTCAGCAGGTCTCTCACATAGTCAAAATCGTAACCCAGGCGAGAGGGGACATGGGCGTCAGAACCCACGGTGATCAGTTCTCCTCCAAGCTCCCTGTAGCGGCGCAGAATCTCCTCACAGGGATTGGGGTGGCCCAGTCCGTAGTGGAGTCCTCCCGTGTTGCACTCCAGAGCCTTTCCCCTGTGGACCAGGATCCTCAAAATGGGATCAATGATATCAAAATATTCTTTCGGGTCATAGTAACGGTTTTTCGCTGGACCATAGCGGACCACGTAATCCAGATGCCCCAGACTGTCAAAGCAGTTCAGTTTTTCCACCCGCTTTAAGGTGACCTCAAAAAAGCGGCGGTAGGCTTCCTTATCGCTCTTACCCTGAAAAAACGCGGGGAAATAGGGGTCCTGCCCGTCAATAAAATGGCAGGAGCCGATGATAAAGTCAAAGGGGTATGAGACGGCGGTCTCGTGAAGCTTCTGGGCGATATGGTTCTGCAGCCCCAGTTCTATGCCGATCTCGATCCGGATCTGATCCCGGTACTGTTCCCTTAAGGCCTCCATGGCAGGAAAATATTTGGGAAGATCCAGGGTAAAGTCGCAGTCAGACACCACATCCATGTCATGGTGGTCCGTAACACAGATCCGTGGCATGTTCAGGGCCGCGGCTTTGAGGATCTGATCCTCCGGCGGTGTGTCGCTGTCGCCGGAAAAACTGGTATGGAGATGAAAATCACAAAGCATGGGGAACCTCCTTTTTGATATAACATGAAGGAATCGTTTTCTTTGCCATAGTCACAATTTCCTTCCCTGTAAATGAAATCGTCCTTTCGTGGGATAAATATATAAGCCATGTTTCAGATTGATCAAAAAGAAATGTTTCTGAATACTATTGGAAAACATATCCATCTTCATCTTGTTCATATAATAATTGAATGATATTTTCACTGTCAAAACACTGTGTTGTGTCCATCTGGAACATGGTCACCTATTCAATATTGCATGAAATATCATAAGCCGCTGCGGGAATGAAATTTTTTACACGGACAAGCGGATACCAATATAAACTGTTATTTTGTATGTTATTGGTTCTAAGAAAATGTATAAGCTTCTTTTCGATTCTCAAGTTCTTCATATGGGTTATTATACCACAATTCTGAGAGGGTGGAAATAGTCTTAGAAGGAAATGTCTAAATCGAGCAGGGGGGAGGCTCTTTCCCTAGTCGCCGTGCCGGGGCGGGGCCGCGCGAACGGCCACATTTCCTTTCCGCCCCGTGTACATAAATAAGGCCGGGAACCTGTTTTAGATTCCCGGCCGCCATAAAGACCATTAAGCTTTATTTAATACTGTCCTCATCTATCCATACGAAACTGTCCGACAGAACGCCGGATGCCTCATCTAACAGATTAATTTCCACATATCCCGTCTCAAGTACTTCCTTTGGCACAGCGGTTGACACAAAACCTTTATCGATCACTGTATGATATTCCTGGCCATTGATCAAAATCTTTATTGTATTTATCATCATGTTATCATGGTATCCGCAAACCAGGTCAGACATGTTTACGATTCCCAAGATACCCGTGATACAGATCACCGCGGTCTTTCCTATGTCTATTCCTTTCTGGAGCTCCCCACCTATAGCCGAGGCCGCGATTACCATGAGAACGAAATCAAATGGAACGACACACCGAATTTCTATTGAAGGGGATACTAACATCATGCCCTCTGAACAAAGGCCTCCGAGAAACAGCGCTGTCAAATCGAATCTTCTGAGTTTCCATAATGTGACGATCACATGATATGAGAACAGCGCGGCCCATACTGTTCTGCAGAAAATTCCCATAAATATTGGAATATCCATGCGCCACATTAAAACCATAATACTGGTGGAAAATAAGTAAGCGATCCTATCAATTCCAAGGAGGACTCAGATGCCGAAGATTATGGGGAAATACTTTGGATGGGTCCACCTTGGCCTGGGCGCAGAGCGCCTTCATGGCCCGCCAGATCTGATGGCGGGAGAGGCATGTTCCGTCTCTGGAAAGAAAGATCTGGCCAGAGGTGATTTTTTGTTTTCTGGCGTATTTTAAAAGTTTCCGGCACAATTTGCCTGGAAGGAGGATGGTCCGGATCTTGCCCTTGAGACAGATGTCTGTCCGCCCTGCCCGCACCGCCTCCACGGTTATGTATCTTACCTCAGACACCCGGATGCCTGTGGAACAGATGGTTTCCATCAGAAGCTCCAGCCAGTTCAGATACCGGCAGCGGGCGGTTTCCAGAAGCCGTCGGTATTCTTCTCTTGTCAGTTCCCGGTCTGTTTCCCGAAACACTTTCTTCTGGAGTTTTAAAAATTTGATCTTGCGGTCATCCCAGCCAAGAAAACCGAACAGGCCGTTTAAGGCAGACAGCTTCCCGTTGACAGTAGAGGGCGCTTTGTCCTGTGCCAGCAGATCGGATTTCCACTGCACAATCGTATCTTTTGACACTTCTCTGCCCTCCAGCCATGAGGCGAAGGAGCGGATATCCCGGATATATTTTTCAACAGTGGCAGAGGCCCGTTCTTCATCCAGAAGAAAACGGGCGTAAGCGGTGATGTGGGCTGAGGTCAATGTGTGGCTGTTCATGATAATCTCCTTTCTCCCGCGCATATCGCGGCACAGTTATTACGCATCCAAATATTATGGCTGGAAAGTCTGCCTGGAGACAGATTTTACAAAGCTGTCGCGCATTTCAGAATAAAAAATAAGGCCGGGAATCTTGTTTTAGATTCCCAGCCTGACATCAATCAGATAGAGGATCGGTTCCCCATCTTCCTACACGACTGCCTCAATTAATACTTTGTCGCCAAATCTGATTTCTTTGACACCTGTTTCCTTTCTTTTATTGAAATTAAAACTGAGCATATATCCTTTTTTTAAATGGTAGTGATCCAGATAATCAATTAATTGCTGTTCTCCCCGCTCATTATAGGCGTTTCCGTGCCAGATCTTCATTTCAACGATAAATTGCTCTCCATGATAGTCAATGATTAAGTCTGTCCGCTCCTGATTTCTGGTCCGCGATTCTATATAATAGTTCCCGTTTCCGTTAATGATTGGTTTTAAATAGAGCAGAAAATAGCGCCGTCCATCTTCCTCAAGAAATTTGTCATCCTGGTCGCCATAAATATCATCAAAGTGTACCACAAATTTTTTGAGAATCCGTTCCATATCTAAATGCCCATCACAAATAAATTGATTCTTATCCCGCAAAGCGAATCTGTACATATCACCATTCTGAACCTCTGGCAAGGTAAGAAAATAATTGTACAGCCGAATTTCAAAAATGCGGTTGGCAATGTGTACGGTTTCCCGCTCCACCTTTATGAACCCAAACATAAGCAGCATATCTGTTGCCGGTTCATCCGCGTTATATGAGATGGTCTGACCTTGAAAAAGAAGCAGGTAAATCATGTCTTTCATTTCAGGGTAGTCATTTAATTTCCCAATCAGCGACTCAAACAATGTATTTTTCTCAGAGATCAGACGTTTGACCGCTTCCAGCAAACCAGCTTTGGACCATGCGGCTCTTTTATCTGGAAAATCTTCCGTACCAGCAATCTTTTCATCCATCAGCTTGCAAAGCCTTGAAACTAAGAATGGATAACCAGAGGTATAGTCAAAAAGCATTCCGGCGACTTCGTCTAAATCCATATCTGTGTGGTGATCAGCTTCATACTGTTCAAGCATTCCCTTAATATCCGCGGCGGAAAAACTCATCTCCACATCAAAGTCAGCGGCGATGTTCCACGGACTATTCTGCCTATGGTCACTACCTGGCCGGATTTTCTGTTTAATATTACGGATATCATAAACACCCGCCAATATTACAGACCAAAAGGTAGGTGTTTCGTCACTGTCTATATAAGCGGCCCGCAGCTGTGCCAGGAAATCCAGGAATACCTGGTTATTCGCGGCCGTATCGACCTCGTCTATGATAAGAACAATTGGCTTTATTGATCGCGCGCACCAATCACTGACACAGCTGAATAACTCAGCCATACGGGCATCTTTATTTTCACTGTCCGCCAGTTGAACCAGCCCTATTTTGGTCTGATCTGGTATGGATTTTATCTTACAGATCTTTTTATTGATCTCCCTTGCCAAAGCATGGACAAAGGAACTTCCGTCAGAGAACTCAATGGATTCAATATTCTGAAAATCAAGGCTGATCACCATGTAATCTTTTTTCAAATAATCCGCTAATGCCCGCAGCGTGGTTGTTTTGCCAAATTGTCTCGCTTTGTTGATGGTAAAGTATTCATTGGCATCGACCATACGTTTGATCGCTGTTAATCTTGACTTCAGATCAACCATGTAATGACGATTTGCCTTGCAGGCACCATTTACATTAAAGGATTTTGTCATCTGTCAACGCCCTCCTTTCCAAAAAAGATACCTTACGGCACGAAGTGCCTCAGCTCCGAAGGAGCATGTATTACGGTATGCCCCTGGGTATACCTTACGGCACGAAGTGCCTCAGCTCCGAAGGAGCATGTACCACGGTACCTCCTGTTTATCATTCTAACATGCGCGGGTTAAAGGGGCAACATATTTTCTGATGATATTCACCTGTTTTTGGGGAACAGATCCCAGAGATAATATGTAATCTTTAACAAATTTTAACAAAATCTTAAAAAAAAGTGGCATGGCATATAGGATTATGCTATGATAATTTCGATATTAAGTGACGTGCGGAGCAGGTCTGTCAGACATAAGCGTGAATGAAAAGCAGCCATGCGGCGGATACTGACAAAGGAAGAAACTCCGCGTTCGGGGAAGCTCTGTCGGCAGCGGCAGGCACCAATACATAGCAGGAGGAAAACATGTCAATTACCGGTAACATATCGAACCTGTTCGGGTTCCTGGGAGGCCTGGGGATGTTTTTGTACGGCATGAACATCATGGCCGACGGGATGCAGAAGACAGCCGGAGGAAAGATGAGTCAGTTTCTTGGGATGCTGACCAATAACCGGATCATGGCCGTGTGCCTGGGTGCCCTGATTACGGCTATTATCCAGAGCAGCGGCGCCACCACGGTTATGGTGGTAGGTTTTGTAAGCGCGGGGGTGCTGAATCTGACCCAGGCGGTGGGAGTGATTATGGGTGCTAACATCGGTACCACCATCACCGCGTGGATCGTTTCGTTAAGTCAGATCGGAGACGCCATGGAGGTGATGAAGCCGGTGTTCTACGCGCCGCTTCTCATTGGGATAGGTTCCCTGATGATCTTGTTTACCAAGAAACAGAAATACCACACCATAGGGGAGATCCTGGTGGGCTTAGGACTTTTGTTCATGGGCCTGGAGTTTATGTCAGACTCCATCTCACCCTACACTGACGCGCCGATATTTTCCAGAGCCTTTGAGGTTCTGGGGGGCAATCCGCTGCTGGGCATGGTCATCGGAGCTCTGGTTACGGCTCTGCTTCAGAGCTCATCTGCCTCTGTGGGTATCTTGCAGACACTGGCCTTAAACGGTGTGGTGACCACCAATGCCGCCATCTACATCACCTTGGGACAGAATATCGGCTCCTGTGTCACAGCCATGCTTTCCAGTATGGGCGGTTCCAGGACAGCCAAGCGGGCGGCGGTGATGCACCTGAGCTTTAATGTTATAGGATCTCTGCTTTTTGGGATTATAGGATTTGTGCTGTTTATGACGCACCCGGCGCTGGCGGTCCGGAACATCTCCGCCATGGAGATCTCCATGTTCCACACCGTGTTCAACCTGGTCAACACCACCCTTCTCTTCCCGTTTGCCAATCAGCTGGTGACTCTGTCGGGAATCCTGGTAAAGGAGAAGGAGGAGGAGCCGGAGGAGGACAGCGACGAGGCGGCTGCCTTAAAGCATCTGGATGAGCGTATCTTTGAGTCCCCGGCCTTTGCCGTGGAGACCGCCGCCCTGGAGGTGATCCATATGGGGCAGATCACCATGGGCAACGTAAAACGGGCAGTTGATGCCGTTATAACCGGGGAGCTTGAAGATATTCAGGAGGTATACAAAGTAGAGCAGACCATCAACCACATGGAAAAGATGCTGACAGAGTACCTGATTAAGATTGACAACCTGTCCCTGACAGAGTACCAGAAACAGGTGGTCAACGACTTGTTCTACAGCGTCAGCGATATTGAGAGAGTGGGGGACCATGCGGAGAATCTGGCGGAGTCGGCCGAATATCTGGCAAAACGGGGACTGAAGTTTTCCGGCACAGGTATAGATGACCTTCGTGAGATCAGCGACAGCGTGCTCAAAGGATTCAGCTGTGCCATAGAGGCAAGAAGGACAGGAAACATGGAGGCGGTGCGGAAGGTCAGTAAGTACGAGGACCAGGTAGATGGTTTGGAGGAGGATCTGAGAGAGAAGCATATCGAGAGGCTTTCCAGAGGTGAGTGCGTGCCTTCCGCGGGAGTGATTTTTTTGGATATTATCAGCAATCTGGAACGTATTTCCGATCATGCCTACAATCTTGCCGGGTATATTAAAAAGGAATTGTAAAAATTCTAAAAACTACTTGATATTTCTGGCAAAATTATGTAGAATTGTTTATGGGGTTGATTACATTTTAACAATCGCAATTCAATTTATTCTTTAGGAGGAATGAGAGTTATGGCAGTAAAAGTAGCAATCAATGGTTTTGGACGTATTGGACGTCTGGCATTTAGACAGATGTTCGGAGCAGAGGGTTATGAGATCGTGGCTATCAACGACTTAACAGATCCCAAGATGCTGGCTCATTTATTAAAGTACGATACCGCGCAGGGCGGATACACCGGACGTATCGGTGAGAATCTGCACACTGTAGAGGCCGGCGAAGATTCCATTACTGTAGATGGCAAGACCATCAAGATCTACGCGGAGAAGAACGCCGCTGATCTTCCTTGGGGCGAGATTGGTGTTGACGTAGTTCTGGAGTGTACTGGTTTCTACTGCTCCAAAGCAAAATCCCAGGCTCATATCGACGCAGGCGCTAAGAAGGTTGTTATTTCCGCGCCGGCTGGCAACGATCTGCCAACAGTTGTTTTCAGCGTAAATGAAGGCACACTGACCAAAGATGACACCATTATTTCCGCGGCTTCTTGTACAACCAACTGCCTGGCTCCTATGGCTAAGGCTCTCAATGATTATGCTCCAATCCAGTCCGGTATCATGAGCACCATCCACGCTTACACAGGCGATCAGATGATCCTTGACGGACCCCACAGAAAAGGCGATTTAAGAAGAGCGAGAGCAGGTGCCGCTAACATTGTTCCCAACTCCACAGGCGCTGCCAAGGCCATTGGTCTGGTTATCCCTGAGTTAAACGGCAAACTGATCGGTTCCGCGCAGCGTGTTCCGGTACCAACCGGTTCCACCACGATCCTGACAGCAGTTGTTAAGGGCGCGGATGTTACCAAAGAAGGCATCAACGCGGCTATGAAGGCAGCTTCTTCCGCTTCCTTCGGCTACAACGAGGATCCCATCGTTTCTTCCGACGTTATCGGTATGAGATTCGGTTCCCTGTTCGACGCGACCCAGACTATGGTAGCCAAGATTGCCGACGATCTGTATGAGGTTCAGGTAGTTTCCTGGTATGACAATGAGAACTCCTACACCAGCCAGATGGTTAGAACAATCAAATACTTCGCTGAACTGTAATCATTATTTACAGGACAAGTTTTATCAGTGATCCAAAAAGGGTCCGGTCTCAGGACCGGACCCTTTTATAATGGCCGCTAAAGCGGCCTCGCCGGGGGAATCTGTCAACGAAGTCGACCGGAAGCCGGCGCGGCGAGCAAGGCTGAGGCCTGCTCGATCTGTAAAAACATGAAAGGGGTATGATTACCATGTTAAATAAAAAGACCGTAGATGATCTGACCAATCTGCAGGGCAAGAAAGTATTAGTCCGCTGCGATTTCAATGTTCCGTTAAAGGATGGGGTGATCCAGAACTACAACCGTATCGACGGAGCCATCCCCACCATCAAGAAGCTGCTGGATCAGGGCGCAAAGGTTATCCTGTGTTCCCATCTTGGCAAACCCAAGGGCGAGCCGGTTCCGGAGATGTCCTTAGCTCCTGTGGCTCCCGCTCTCAGCGAGAGACTGGGCGTTGAGGTTAAGTTTGTGAATGATCCCAAGGTAACAGGGCCCGAGACCCAGGAGGTAGCCGCCGGGTTAAAGGATGGCGAGGTTCTGCTGCTTCAGAATACCCGCTACAGAGTGGAAGAGACCAAGTACGGCAAGGATGAGAAGGCAGACGCTTACGCGAAAGAGCTGGCTGACCTGTGCGAGGGCGGTGTATTTGTAAACGATGCCTTCGGAACCGCTCACAGGGCTCACTGCTCCAATGTAGGCGTGACTAAGCACACCAAGGAGAACGTGGTCGGCTACCTGATGGAGAAGGAGATCAAGTTCTTAGGACAGGCTGTGGAGAATCCGGTGCGTCCGTTTGTGGCCATCTTGGGCGGAGCTAAAGTATCTGACAAGATCAATGTGATCAATAACCTTCTTGACAAGGTAGACACCCTGATCATCGGCGGCGGCATGGCTTACACATTTGCCAAGGCCCAGGGCCAGGAGATCGGCAATTCTCTGTGCGAGGAGGATAAGCTGGATTATGCTCTGGAGATGGTGAAGAAGGCTGCCGGCAAGGGCGTGAAGCTGCTTCTGCCTGTTGATCATGTTGAGGGCAAGGAATTTAACAATGACACAGAGCGCAAGGTGGTTGACGTGATCGACGCGGGCTGGTCAGGTTTTGATATTGGTCCTAAGACCATTGAGTTATACAAGGAAGCCTTAAAGGGCGCTAAGACCGTGGTTTGGAACGGGCCTATGGGAGTGTTTGAGTTCTCCAACTTCGCGGAGGGTACTCTGGAGGTCTGCCGGGCTGTCGCGGAGCTGACGGACGCTACTACCGTTATCGGCGGCGGCGATTCCGTCAACGCGGTGAAGAGACTGGGCTTTGCTGACAAGATGACCCACATCTCCACCGGCGGCGGCGCTTCTCTGGAATTCTTAGAGGGCAAGGAACTGCCAGGTGTAGCGGCTGCTGACAATAAATAAGCGTTCGCGCCGCGGATAGGATCTTCCCCGGAGCGGCGAAGGCTGCCTGGGGAGATATCATTAAGATTGAAGTGACTGCTCAGCTTTTCTGGGTGTTTGCCGCGGGAAGAGATATTGAGTGGTTACAGGTGAAGGAGAATTACTGACATGAGCAGAAAAAAGATCATTGCCGGCAACTGGAAGATGAATATGACTCCCACAGAGGCAGTCGCGCTGGTAGAAGAGTTAAAGCCGCTGGTAGGCAACGATGAGGTTGACGTTGTATTCTGCGTACCAGCTATCGATATCATCCCTGTGGTGAAGGCCACAGAGGGTACCAACATCCAGGTAGGCGCGGAGAACATGTACTTCGAGGAGAAGGGCGCTTACACTGGCGAGATTTCCCCCAATATGCTGAAGGATGCAGGTGTAAAGTATGTTATCATCGGACATTCTGAGAGGAGAGAGTATTTTAAGGAGACGGATGAGATCGTAAACAAGAAGGTGCTCAAAGCCATTGAGCATGGAATCACCCCCATCCTGTGCTGCGGCGAGTCTCTGACTCAGAGAGAGCAGGGCATCACCATTGACTGGATCCGCCAGCAGATCAAGATCGCGTTCCAGAACGTGACAGCGGACCAGGCAAAGGATGTTGTGATCGCCTACGAGCCTATCTGGGCTATCGGGACCGGCAAGGTGGCCACCTCAGTTCAGGCTCAGGAAGTATGCGCGGCTATCCGCGTATGCGTCGGTGAGATCTATGACCAGGCCACAGCTGAGGCTATCCGTATCCAGTACGGCGGTTCCGTATCAGGAGCCAGCGCTCCGGAACTGTTTGCCCAGCCGGATATTGACGGCGGCCTGGTGGGAGGCGCTTCCTTAAAACCTGATTTTGGCAAGATCGTCAACTATAACAAATAAAGAGAAGCATTAACATATGCCGTGCCGGACTTGTCCTTTTTGGGGATGGTTTGGCGCGGCTTTTTTTGCAAGGTTTATGGCCTGATCGGTCAGACTCTGGTAAACATGGCAGATGTGACCCGCGGGCAATGACTTAGAAAGGGGTATTGTGTGTATAAAAAGCTGAAGACAAGGACAGCGGTTGTTTTGGCGGTCGCGTTGCTGGCTGCTGATATAACCTCCATGGCGGCCACGGATGTGGGCAGGCCATCCTGGAGAGAAGATCCCATAGAGGTGACTTTTAAAGCAGGTCAGGGGGGATATTTCTTAGTCAGGGATCAAGAATCCACCAGCTCCAACGTGGAGAGAACCAGCTGGACCCATAAATTCTACGACCTGGATCAGGACAGCCGGGGATATTTTACCAGTTTGTCCATGGGAGCTGAGGAGCTGGAGAGGGAAGGCCTGGAGCCGGTGTGGCTGACCGCGGCCAACGAGGAGGGGCTTTCTTTCGCGGGCTGGTATTATATGGACGGAAACGCTCCGGCGCTGGTCAGTGACCTGAAAGAAATCTATGGCGACGTGGTTCTGGAGGGCCAGTGGTATGACCCGGATGAGATCAGAGGGGATCTGGCGGAGGCCGGGAAGGTGAAAGCCATTGGACTTGACGGGAGAACCCTGACAGTAGATGAGGCGGAGGCAGATGAAGACGCCAGAGAGCTTTTGGAGTCAGTCCTTGTTGGTCTGGGATTGGAGAATGCCGGAGAGGAGTTCTGGGCCATGGAGATGGACATTTCCGGGGAGGGAAAGGCTGTAACCATCACCGCGGCAATTCCGGAATCCAGGCTTGACCCGGAAAGTCCCATGACAGCGGTGTATGAGGATTATGGCGGGGACATGGATGTGATTCCCGCGGACACCGGGAGAGAGAAAAATGGATATGGGCTGACCTTTACCGTACCCGGCAAGGGAACCGTCTATGTGGCCAATACCCGTGAGCTTCCGCCCGACGCTGCCGTCCAGGCTGAGAAAAAGGGAGCGGCAGAGGCCAGGCTCACCGCCCAGGGTGAATATGGCGACAATCTTGTGTGGAACCTTGATGAGTTGGGGACCCTGACCATCAGCGGCCGGGGGGAGATGGAAGAGGCACCCGGTTGGGCTGATTATCCCTGGCGGGCCAATTCTTATATTGACAAAGTGAAAAAACTTGTTATAGAGACAGGTGTTACTACCATAGCGACCAATGCTTTCTACAACTGCTCCAGTCTGACCGAGGCGGAGATCGGGGATACGGTGACATCCATAAAAGAGTTTGCTTTTTCCGGCTGTGACAGTCTGACCGCTGTACATATGCCGGACAGCATCACTGACATTGATCCCAACGCCTTTTACCAGTGCGGGAATCTTGAAGAGGGGACACTGGTGGGAAAAGGGGTCTATGAGGAGAAGTTCCGGTGGGAGATGACTGGCGGCGGCACATTGACTTTGAGCGGAGAGGGAGTACTGCCTGGCAATAGTCCCTGGTATCAGGTCACGGGAGGACGGGACCTGGTCAGAGTTATTATTGAGAAGGGCATAACAGGTATGGGAGTCAGATCATTTTCCAGAAATGAACACCTGGTAAAGGTGGAACTGCCAGATGGGTTTCTGAGTATTGGGGAGAAGGCCTTTTATGGCTGCTTGAGTCTGGCCGACATCAATATACCAGACAGTGTAGTTACCATCAGCTACGATGCCTTTGAGGGCTGCTCGGGTCTTAAGAGCCCCATCCCTGTAGCCATGGGAACCTTTGAAACGAAGGAGAATATCCGGTGGAAACTGGACAGTGAGGGGACCCTGACCATCAGCGGCCAGGGGGAGATGGATGACCCGCCCTATTCCGGCTACTCTTATCCATGGAATTTCATAAGAAAAGACATCAAGAAGGTCATTGTGGAAGAAGGGATCATTAATGTAGGGAATTACGCCTTTCAGGACTGTGTCAATCTGGTGAGCGCGGAGCTTCCCCAGAGCCTGACCCGAATCGGGGAGTACGCCTTCTCCAGGTGTGCCAGCCTGACGGACATAGAGATACCAGACAGTGTGGAATCCATTGGAAACGGCGCTTTTGAGGGCTGTACAAGTCTGGGGACTGTGACAACAGTGGGAAAAGGCACCTGGGGCGATAACCTGTGGTGGGAGCTGGACAGCGAAGGCACACTGGTGATTCGCGGTCAGGGACAGATGGAGGAGAGCCGGTACGACGCTCCATGGTCATCCCACGATAAGAACATAAAGAAGGTCGTCATTGAACAGGGAGTCACCAGTATCGCCGGAAGAGCCTTTGATGACTGTGAAAATCTTACCACGGTCTTATTGCCGGAAAGCGTTGCCAGTATCGGAGATTTTGCCTTTTCCAACTGCGCCAAGCTGACGGATATCCAGATCGGGGATGCGGTGGTGAGCATTGAGGCCAAAGCATTTTATGGCTGCGTCAGCCTTCCAGGCAGCGTCCCTGTGGCCAGAGGTGTCTACGAGGACAGGCTTGGGTGGGAATTGACCATGGATGGGACCATGACGGTTGACGGCACAGGAGACCTGCCGGAAAGGGGCGGCTGGTATGAGGTTTCGTCCTCAGGGGATGTGAAGAAACTTGTTGTGAAGGAAGGGGTCACCGCCATAGGAAACCATGGGTTTTCCTCCTTTGAAAATCTGGAAAGCGTCCAGCTGCCAAAGAGCCTGACAGCCATAGGAGAGTCTGCCTTTGCCCAGTGCGGCCTTACCAGTATTGTTATACCGGAGAAGGTGACGGTCATAGAAAGTGATACGTTTTCCGGCTGTGCTAAGCTGGAATCCGTGACGCTTTCAGAGGGAGTTGAGGAAATCAGGCGGGGGGCTTTTGAGGGAACGATTATCCCGTCCGTGGTGATTCCTAAGACCGTGACGGTTCTGGCCCAGAAGGCGTTTCCTAACCAGACCCAACTTATTTTCGCCAAGGAGTCAGAGCTTACAAAGGAACCTTTGGCCACCACAGGAAAAACCAGTTTCTTAAGTACGGACAACCAGTCTCGTCAGGACTATCAAAGCTATGCCAGCCGTGTGACGATTTCCTATCTGTACCAGGGAGAGGACGGCAGTCTGTATAGGGCTGAATTCGTGCCTGGGACGAAAAAGATGATGATTGAACAGTATTCCGGGGATTTCAAATTCCAGAAAAGCTGGGATGTGCCAATGGAACTGCCTATGTTCGGCGGATTTTATGAAGGGGAATCCGAGCTTTATGGGGTCTTCGGCCAGGGAAACGGCGGGGAGGACAACCAGACGGAAGTGGTTCGGGTGGTCAAGTACAGCAAGGACCTGGAACGTCTGGACTCTGTCAGCTTTTACGGGATGAACACCACGGTTCCATTTGACGCGGGAAGTCTGCGCATGACAGAAAACGACAGAGAACTGTTTATCCGCACCTGCCATACCATGTACAGGTCCAGCGACGGGCTGAGACATCAGGCAAATATGACGTTGGCTGTGAATAAAAAAGGAATGACCCAGTCTTACGCCAATTATCAGGTGAGCAATAACTCAACTGGTTATGTGTCCCACTCTTTTAACCAGTTTATCAAAGCGGATGGCGACAAGGTGGTGGCAGTGGACCATGGGGATGGATATCCCAGGGGAGCGGCACTGACTGTCTATAAAGGGGATGATCTTATAGATAACCCGAATATGTATCTGATATTCCCGGTTAAAGGCGGGGGCATTGGAATGAATTATACAGGCATGACCATAGGGGGGCTGGAGATTTCCGACAGCAGGTATCTGGTGGCGGTCAGCAGCATTGACCAGGATCATTATGACGACAGTAAGGAAAAAAACATTTTCCTTATAGCGGTAGATAAGGATGACCCTGCCGGCGCTCCGGGATTGACTCAGGTTACAAACTATGGGGAAGGAAGCGGCCATTATGTGACAAATCCTCAGCTGGTTAAGATTTCACCGGATCTGTTCGCGGTGATGTGGGAAGAGGGAAAAGAGGGAGGAACCGTAAAAACCGTATTTTTTGACGGTGAAGGAAGCCGCCTGGGCACCAGCACGCCGGGAAGCTTTGCCGGAAGCCTGTCAGACTGCCAGCCGGTTGTGTGCGGTGACAAGGTGATCTGGTATGTGACAGATGGACAGAATCTGACATTTTACTCTTACCCGGCGGAATTTCCCGGCTCCGATTCTGACCTTCAGGTGAGCAGAACCGTTCTGAAGCAGAAAGGAAGCAGCGGCTCCGGAGGAGGAAGCGGCTCCGGAGGAGGAAGCGGTTCCGGAGGAGGAAGCGGCTCCGGAGGCGGAAGCGGCTCTGGAGGAGGAAGCGGCTCCGGAGGAGGAAGCGGTTCTGGAGGAGGCAGTACAGGCGGCTCAGGTGGTCCGGCGGGAGGAAGCGGCGGCCCCGCGGAGGGTGTCAGCGGCTCTGGGATTGTATCTGGCGGGAATCAGCCGGATGCCGCGGCTCTCATACTTTCCGGCACCTGGCAGAGAGACCATGTGGGCTGGTGGCTTTTGATGCCAAACGGAAGTTATCCCAGAAATCAGTGGGTGATCTTCAACGGAATCACTTATCTGTTTGACGGCAACGGATATATGGTGGAGGGCTGGATAGACCTTGGCGGACACTGGTATTATCTGACTCCCGGTTCAGGAGCAATGGCTGTGGGCTGGATTTTAGTTGAGGGAAGATGGTATTACATGAATGGAGACGGAACAATGGCTGTGGGCTGGATTCAGCCTTCAGACAGATGGTATTATCTGAACGGGGACGGAGCGATGGCTGTGGGCTGGATTTCCGCAGGAGGCAGATGGTACTATCTGAACGGAGACGGCTCCATGGCCACTGGCTGGATTTTAGTGGAAGGCAAATGGTACTATCTTGGCGAGGATGGAGCCATGCTTGCCAATACCACCACCCCGGATCACCGTGTCGTAGGGGAAGATGGCGCCTGGATACAATAGGGATGTTTTGTTATAGCTTAACCAGGGGAGGCCGGGACTTATGTGAGTCCCGGCCTCCCCTGCTGAAACCTTATGTTCTGACTGTCTTAGATCACCTGATACTTTGCCACGTAAACCGGGTAAGTATCTGTGCCCTTTACATCTTTTCCGGCAGTGATCTTCACGTTCTTGTCTGTGATCAGATATTCTACGCTGGCTCCTTCTTCAACCACGGTATCCTGCATCAGGACGCAGTTTTTGACTTTCGCGCCCTTGGCGATCTTGACGCCTCGGAACAGGATGCTGTTCTCAACTTCGCCCTCAATAACGCAGCCGTCCGCGGCCATAATATTCTTTGCCACAGCGCCTTCGATATAGCGGGTGGGGTTGTCGTCGCGGATCTTGGTGTAGATGGGGTTGGGGCTGAACAGGGCGTCTAAGTTGTTGTCGTCGAGAAGTTTCATGTTCTCGTCAAAGTAGCTCTTCATGTCGCTGATGCGGACAATATAGCCGTCATACTGGAAAGCGTGTACCTTCAGGGTGTCAAGCTGAGGTGCCACGATATCTCTCTCAAAGTAGGAGTAACCCCGGACAAAGGCGTTATGGATCTGCTCAATAAGGAATTCCCTGCCCACCACATAGATGTTCAGTGAGTAGTCCTGGATGCCCTCATCCTTGGGATTGATGAAGATCTCTTTTACCGTGCTGTCCTCCACCTTCAGGGTGTAGTACAGACCCTTGCTGGTGCTGATGGTCTGGCGGGCGCTGGCTGGAATCTCCTGCTTCGCGTAGGCGATGGTCACATCAGCGCTGCTGTCAATGTGAGCGTTGATCATGGACTTGAAGTCAAAGTTCGCCGCGATGTTGGTGTCAGCCATGACAACATACTGCTCTTTCTGAGATCTCAAAAAGTCCAGGATGCTGGAGAGAGCCTCCACCCGTCCGTTGTAGATCTTTACGGACTTGTCGGCAAACGGAGGAACGATGTTGAGACCGCCGTTTTTGCGGGTCAGATCCCACTCCCGTCCGGATCCTAAGTGGTCCATAAGGGAATGGTAATTCTTGCGGACAATCAGGGAAACATTGTCAATGCCGCAGTTTACCATGCTGGACAGCATAAAGTCTACCATGCGGTAACGGCCGGCGAAAGGAATGGAAGCCATAAGGCGTTCGCCAACCAGATCGGGTACTAAAGAATCGTAGCTGTTTGGGAAAAGGATGCCCAGAGCGTTTGCGTTGGAATTTACCATTGTTCTTCACCGCCTTTTACATTATTATTGACCATGGCATTGGGGCCGATCTTGGCATTGTCGCCGATATAGATGCCGGAACCGACAGTGGCGACACCTTTCTCAGTCTCAGTAGGCATAGCTCCCACAACCGCGTTCTCGCCGATGACAACGTTCTCCGCGATAATGCAGTGTTTCACAACCGCGCCCGCCTTGATCACGGTACCGCCCATGACCACAGCGTCTTCCACTTCCGCGCCGGGTTCCACCTGGACGCCCGCGAAGAGGACGGAGTGCTTTACATGGCCGGCGATCCGGCAGCCGTCGGTGATCATGGAATTCTCAACCACAGCCTCAGCGCCGATCTTATGACCGGTCATGCCGCTGTTGCGGCTGTAGATCTTCCAGTTCTCGTCAAACAGATTGATGCCGCTGTGCTCGGGATCCAGCACTTCCATGTTGGCTTCCCACAGAGAGGAGATGGTTCCGACATCCTTCCAGTATCCGTCAAAGTGATAGGCGTACATGTTGCGGCCGTCTCTCAGCAGGTTGGGAATGATGTTGTTGCCGAAATCATTCTCAGAGTTGGGATCAGCCTCGTCCTCAACCAGATATTTCTTCAGAATATCCCAGTTGAATATGTAGATGCCCATGGAAGCTAAGTTGGACTTGGGATTCTTGGGCTTCTCCTGGAACTCGGTGATCTTGTCGTTCTCATCAGCCACCATCAGGCCGAAGCGGGAAGCTTCATCCCACGGAACTTCCATGACAGCCACACTGAACTCAGCACCTTTTTCCTTGTGGAATCTGAGGAAGTCACTGTAATCCTGCTTGCAGATCTGATCGCCGGAAAGGATGATCACGTACTGCGGATTGTAGCGCTCAATAAATGAGATGTTCTGGTAGATGGCATTGGCAGTGCCCTTGTACCAGTCAGAGCCGGAGGCCTGCTGATAGGGAGGCAGCACATGAACTCCTCCATAGAGACGGTCCAGATCCCATGGCTGTCCGTTGCCGATGTACTCGTTGAGAACCAGAGGCTGATACTGGGTGAGAATACCCACGGTATCGATGCCGGAGTTGACGCAGTTTGACAGCGGAAAATCGATGATACGATACTTGCCGCCAAAAGGAACTGCAGGTTTTGCCAGCTTCTGGGTCAGAGCGTATAAACGGGAACCCTGTCCGCCGGCAAGAAGCATTGCAATCATTTCTTTTGCCATAATATATCCCCCTGATATAGTTAATTAATGCTGATGTTAAAATTGTATCACATAATAGAAGAAAACGGTAGTTTTTTTTATGTTTTTTGGGAAAAGAATGCTTTACGAGTGGGAAAAGTTGGTTTATAATGAACAATAGCGGAATATCTGCACAATAAAAAGCTAATTGGAGGGAAAAGAATATGGTAAAGATCAACTGTACGATGAAACAGAAAGAGATTCAGGCAATGTTTGACGGGAAGGAATATAAAGGGGTGACCTTCCATTTTACAAAGAAAGTAGGCATGTCCCTGGTCTTTGATATCGACAATCCGGAGGGAAAGAGCGGGGATGATGTGAAGGGCATCGTGAAGTCCGCTCTGAAGGCGGATCCCATCCTGAAGGTTCTCATGGTAACCGTTGATGTGAATCTGTAATTGAGACAAGGAACCGAGTACCCGGCGCTGGAGCGGGGGAAGTGACGCGAGCCGCGGCCAGAGAAGGTCCGCGAAAGGGCAGACAAGACAGACCGGTACCATTTTGGTCTGCCTTTGGTCTGCCCTTTGTCTGCCGCTTGGGCTTACAAAGGCCGATGGGCAAAAACACGGATGAGGAGAGAGGATATGGGAAACTCTGGAAGGCAGGATGCTGCCCAACTGGATTTTATACAGGGCATCGGGGACCCGGTCTCCCTGGCGGATCAGGTGGCCAGGAAGATCACCACGCTGATCAAGGAGCAGGATCTGAAGGTAGGGCAGCGGCTGCCTAATGAATTTGAGCTGGCTTCCCAGCTGAAAGTAGGGCGGGGCACTGTCCGGGAGGCGGTCAAGCAGCTGGTGGCCCGCAACGTGCTGGAGATCCAGAGGGGAAAAGGAACTTTCGTAAAACAGATGCCGGGGATGATCGCGGATCCTCTGGGGCTGGAATTTATGAAAGATAAAGCGGCTTTGGCCCGGGATCTTCTTCAGGTGCGGCTTCAGATCGAGCCCTGGTGCGCCGGGCTGGCTGCCGTCAACGCCTCAGGGGATCAGGTGGCCGGTCTGTGGGAGCAGTGGGAGGCCTTAAACGGCACAGCGGGAGAAGGGGTTGGGGAGGATGAGGAGAGAACCGCCAGATATATTGAGGAGGACATGAAATTTCACACCCTGATCGGCGAGATATCCGGCAACCTGGTGGTCCCCAGGCTGATCCCGGTGATCTGCAGCGGTGTGGAGCTGCACACCAGGATCAGCAAAGGCCGCCGGGATGCCAATCTCATCGCCATGGACACCCATTTTGAGGTGGTAAAGTGCATCTCCTCTCGTCAGGCGGAAAAAGCGGAGAAGGCCATGTACAACCACCTGATCCAGAACCTGGAGAGCATTGAAAAGTATCTGAAAAAGAGCTGAGGATTGCCGGCTTTTTGCGGGC
>Ga0224742_10079_pt1 | contig 21155 bp, 18 predicted proteins | sample LIM_E_Water_Neg_FD_161631 | JGI IMG/M metagenome (GOLD analysis project Ga0224742, IMG submission 161631) | Enriched cells from gastrointestinal tract of the lab mouse from Pacific Northwest National Laboratory (PNNL), Richland, Washington... | ecosystem: Host-associated > Mammals > Digestive...
CCCATTTCCAGATATTCAGGTGTTCCCGAACTGCCCCGCACCAGCGTATTCCATGCACTGAACCAGAAGGCTGTGGCTAAACGCTATGCCAAAGAGCAGGGCAAAGCTTACGATTCCTTAAACCTTGTCGTTGTACATATGGGCGGCGGTGTTTCCGTAGGCGCACATGAAAAAGGGCAGGTCGTTGACGTATTCAACGCTTTAGACGGTGACGGCGCTTTCTCCCCGGAACGTGCAGGCGCAGTTCCCTCCGGCGCATTGATCAAAATGTGCTTCTCCGGCCAGTATACAGAAAAGGAAGTTTATAAGAAAATCGTTGGCAACGGCGGATTCAACGCTTATGTAGGCACCAACGACATGCGCGATGTGGAAAAGATGGTTTTAGACGGCGATGAAAAAGCGGCTGAAACCCGCGAGGCTTTCATCATGCAGGTGGCTAAGAATATCGGCTCCATGGCATGTGTTCTGAAAGGAAAAGTGGATCAGATCGTTATTACCGGCGGTATCGCATATGACAAAGTAGTCGTAAGCGGCTTAAAAGAAAGGGCTGGCTTCATCGCTCCCATCACTGTATATCCCGGCGAAGACGAACTGCTTGCTCTGGCACAGGGCGCCCTGCGTGTTATGAACGGCGAAGAGAAAGCTATGGTATATTAATAACTCCCCTTACGGGTCAAAAAAGGCTTCCGCATTTTATCTGTGGAAGCCTTTTATCACAATAAGCCGGCTGGCCGGGCGTGATGACGTTTGTCTTGCGTATTTTTAATCCTGATGCAGTCCGCTGCCCGTCTTCTTTTCCTGCCTGTCCTCCCGGGCGTTGCGCAGATATCTACGCACAACACAAAGAAGCGCTACGCTGATGACCGATACAAAGTCCTGGTAAGGCGTAGTATCGCCTACGATCATATGCCTTGCCACCAGGAAAATCAGCACTTCAATAACATTTTCCGAATTGGGCCGGCAGAGCATCACCAGAAACTCTATTCCAATCACCAGCATGAAAATCTGATCCAGATACTGTTTAAATGCCCCGGTATCTGTCAGAAGATTCCGGAAAATATCCACATCTCTCACAAGGCTGAATATGGAAAATAAAATCCCAATCAGCATCAGCACCGACATAATCATTTCCAGCACACCGCACCACCGCTGGATATGCTTTTTAAATTTCATTGCCCTGTCTTCCATTTTCCGTCTCCTTTAATCAGATATGAAACTATTGTCAACGATAAACTGATTCAACGTTAATTATACCAAAAATTTTTTTACCTGTCATGGGCTGATTTTGCCAGCAGTAAAAACATGGGGAAAATCTCCAGTCTTCCTGTCAGCATGGCAATGGACAAAACCACCTGCGCCCAGTCCGAATACACGCTGAAGTTGGCCATAGGGCCTACCATATTTAAGCCGGGCCCGATATTGTTGAAGCAGGACAGCACAGCCGTAAAGTTTGTTGTAAAGTCCAGACCATCCAGCGATATAATGAGGGTAAACACACACAACAGCAGCATATAGGCGGAAGCATAGATCCTGGTGGAGCCAAGCGTCTTTTTGTCCACAGGCTTTCCGTTGAGCCGGACTGTAACTATCGCTTTGGGGTTGATGATCTGTCTGATCTCCGCCACAAAGGATTTCACAAGTATAATGACCCTGGATATCTTCATGCCGCCTCCGGTAGAACCCGCGCAGGCTCCAAGAACCATCAGAAGAAGCAGGGTATGTTTGGAAAACTCCGGCCAGAACTCAAAGTCCACTGTGGCAAATCCGGTGGTGGTAATGATACTGGACACCTGAAAAAGAGACTGCCGCAGGGCCTTTCCGAAACCGCCTGCAAAATTTAGTATATTAATGGCGATTGCCATTGTGGCCGCTCCCACAACAGCCAGGTACACTTTTACCTCCTCCATGGTAAAAGCTTCCTTGAACCTCCGCAGTAAGATCAAATGATAAACGCTGAAATTCACGCCGAACAAAAGCATGAACACACTTAGGATCACCTCTATTGCCAGACTGTTATATCCGGCGATACCTGCACTGGAAACTGCAAACCCCCCGGTTCCTGCAGTGCCGAAAGCAATACAGAAACTGTCAAAAGGCGCCATTCCCAACAGGGCAAGGAGGATAACAAGCACCATGGTCATAAAACCATAAATGCCGTAAAGTATCATGGACGTGGTACGCATCCTGGGCACCAGCTTGCCTGCCGTAGGCCCTGGGACCTCCGCCCTTACAAGGTGCATGGAATTGTCATTCTCCATGGGCATCACCATCAGGACAAAGACCAGAACCCCCATCCCCCCTATCCAGTGGGTAAAGCTGCGCCAAAACAGCACGCCGTGTCCTAAGTTCTCCGGTTTGTCCAGAACAGAAGCCCCGGTAGTCGTAAATCCCGAAACAATTTCAAACAGGGCGTTCCAGTAAGTTGGAAAACCGCCCCCAATGTACAAAGGCAGCGCCCCGATCAGCGCTACAATGATCCATGCCGAGGCCACAATAAAGTAGCCGTCCCTGCTGCTCATCCTCTGCCCCGAATGTCTCACCGAAGTAAACAGAAGACCTACCAGTCCTGCAAACGCCATTGTAATAAGAAACCCTGTCGTATCCCCGTCCCGGTAAATAAGTGATACAAGCAGGGAGGGGATCATCAGGATAACCTCTGTCAATATAATTTTTCCTATGATGCTGATAATAATTCTTTTATTCATGACATTCTCTTACACTTCCCTTAATCCGCAAAAATATCTTCCAGACGTGCTATCTGCCTGTTAATGGTCGCCACAAGAGCCGTATCTCCCGGCATCAACATATCATCCCCCCTTGGAATAATGGTGGTCATATCCCGGATAATACACCCAAGCAGTATATTTCTTTTCAGTTTCAGATCCTTTAAAGGAATGTTCAGATTTTTGTCTTTTATATCTATTTTAAATTCTATAAACTCAATTTTACCGTCCATAAGCCGGTATAGGGATTCCACTGCGTCATTATCCTCTGCATTTAAGAGGGAACGGCTGTAACCCAGAATCCGGTCCGCCGCCACATCCTCCCGTGAAATCGTACAGATCCGGCTTCCCGGCTGCAGTACCTTCAGCCTTGACTTGTTGTTAATGCGGGATACCACTTTATTGATCCCCTGGGACTCTGCATACATAGCCGCAATCAGGTTATATTCATCGTTTTCTGTCATGGCAATAAAGGCGTCCGTATGGTCGATATCGGTTCCCGACATGGAGTCAAAATACGCCAGCGTATCGTCACACATTACCACCGCTTTGGGAATAGCCGCTGATATCTCATTGGCGGTCCCCTGATTCTTTTCTATCAGTGTTACCTTCGCCCCCTGCTTAATCAGTACCTCCGCAAGATAATAGGAAATACGTCCGCCCCCGGAAATCATGACCGACTGTAAGGGCTTCACGGGCATTTTCAGCTTTTTGAAGGATTTCCTGAACTCCTCCGCCGCTCCCGTCAGATACAGGATATCGCCTGTCTGCAAAACAGTATCCCCCTTAGGGACAAACGCCTGCCCCTCCCGGACTACCGCACATATAAGCAGATTGATCCCCATATTCCTGTTAATTTCTATCAGGGATTTCCCAGCAAGGGTGGAATTCTCTCCCACCGACATTTCCACCAGTTCCGCCCTTCCTCTTGCAAAAACTTCTACCCGGGTGGCAAGCGGGAAGCGGAGCAGGCGGTAAATCTCCATGGCTGTGGCAAGTTCCGGGTTTATGCTCATGGACAGTCCCAGTTTATCTTTATAAAAACGGTTCTGTCTGGAGTAATCCACATCCCTGATACGGGCTATGGTATGCTTGGCCCCCATCATATGGGCCGTCATGCAGCTTAAGATATTTAACTCGTCGGAGTCCGTCACTGCAATAAAAATATCGGCTTCACTTGCGTTTAACTCTTTCAGTGTTGCGTAAGAGGCCCCGTTCCCCTGAAAGCTGATGACGTCCACTGTATTACTCATACTGTCCACTACGCTTTCCTCCCGGTCAATCACCGTAAGCACGTAGCCGTCCCTTGCAAGCTGTACTGTAAGGGCCCTGCCGATCTTTCCGCCGCCTACAATAAATATTTTCATATCATTGCGGTGCTTCATTTTCATTTCCATTTCTCTTTCCCTTTTCCGTCAATCCTACTGTCTCACTTTGATATGGACTTCCCTTAACTGCTGTTCCGTCACCTCATTCGGTGCGCCGCACATCAGATCCTGGGCTGTCCCGCTCATGGGGAAGGGAATGATTTCCCTGATGTTCTCCTCATTGCGCAGCAGCATGATCATGCGGTCCACACCGGGAGCCATGCCTGCGTGAGGGGGAGCGCCAAACTGGAATGCATTGTAAAGGGCTCCAAATTTCTGTTTTAATACTTCTTCATCATATCCTGCGATCTCAAAGGCTTTCACCATGATATCCAGATTGTGGTTACGGACCGCGCCCGAGGATAATTCCACACCGTTGCAGACAATGTCATACTGGTAAGCTAAAATTTCCAGCGGATCTTTGGTATTAAGGGCTTCTAAGCCTCCCTGGGGCATGGAGAAAGGATTGTGGGTAAATCCAATCTTCTTGGTCTCCTCATCCCGCTCAAACATGGGGAAGTCATTGATGAAGCAGAAACGGTATGCGTTTTTCTCACAAATATCCAGACGGTTTCCTAGCTCCGTGCGGATCTGTCCTGCAAAACCTGCCGCCCTTTCTTCCTTATCCGCAATGAAGAAAATCGTATCTTCCTTTTCAAGACCTGCAAGCGCTCTCATCTCGCCTTTCAGTTCATCGGGAATAAATTTGTCAATAGGCCCTTTATAGGATAAATCCTCCTGTACTTCCAGATATCCCAGACCTCCCATACCGATTCCCGTAGCAAATTTCAGCATTTTTTCGTGGAAGCCCTTGGACTGGTGTCCGTGAATCTTGATGGCCCGCACTGTCTTATTGTGGAAAGGCTTAAAGGTACAGCGACTAAAGAATTCTGACAAATCGATAATCCGCAAGGGATTGCGCAGGTCCGGCTTGTCTGTGCCGAATTCCAGCATGGCCTGCTTATAGCTGATAACCGGATAGGGCGCTTTCGTCACCTGGTATCCTTCCGGCGCAAATTTTTCAAACGCTGCCGTCAGCACTTCCTCTCCTGCACGGAACACGTCTTCCTGGGTGGCAAAACTCATCTCAAAGTCCAACTGGTAAAATTCGCCCGGGGAGCGGTCCGCCCTTGCGTCCTCATCCCTGAAACAGGGCGCAATCTGGAAATATTTATCCACCCCGGAAACCATAAGGAGCTGTTTATACTGCTGGGGCGCCTGGGGCAGCGCATAGAATTTTCCTTTATAATGTCTGGATGGCACAATATAGTCTCTGGCGCCTTCCGGGGAGGATGCGCACAAAATCGGGGTCTGGATCTCCATGAACCCCATCTCTGTCATCTTTTCACGCAAAAATCTGATGACATTTGAGCGGAAAATCATATTGTCCATCACCCTGCGGTTACGCAGATCAAGAAAACGGTATTTTAAACGCAGATCTTCCCGGATTTCCTTGGATGATGCCACCTCAAATGGAAGCTGCCTGTATACCTTCCCAAGCATCTCAACGCTGTGGGCTTCCAGTTCAATTGTACCTGTAGGAATTTTCGGGTTGTAGGTTTCCTCATCGCGCTTTTCGATCTCTCCCTTTATGCTGACACAGTCCTCCTTATTAATCCCTTTTAATAAGGAAGTGTCTCGCATGACGATCTGGAGCACGCCGTACATATCACGCAGATCCACAAAGGACACACCGCCGTGGTCGCGGATGTTTTCTACCCATCCTGCAACCTTCATTTCCTTTCCGATATCGCTTTCGGAAATCTGGTTCAAAGTACATTCACGATATAAAGTTGATAATTCCATTTTTCCTCCATTTCTGCCCACAGGGCAAACCATAATTTCTTGTAAAAAAATCCTGAATTGATAAAAATATCAATTCAGGACGAACTAAACAAATCCGCGGTGCCACCTGACTTACTGCCTATCGCAGTCACTTACGCATTTAATTTTAAGCTGGTAAAGTTGTTTTTCATATGGATTCATTCTGCCGGCTTCCCACCATCCCGGCTCTCTGTAAGCGATAATCCCTACTACTCGTCTTCGTCTTTGCTTATATACTGTATCATAGAGTAGATTATTTGATTTGTCAATGGGTAGAATACCGGCCCGGCAGCCGGTTCTGAAAACAGCTTTCCCCATGTCTTCTCTTTTCACACTTTATTCTTTCATTATTTTGTATTATCATGTATAATAAGTTTTAAATACATTATGATGAGAAAGTGAGTTGTTACAAAATGAAAACACAAAACAAATGGGTACGGGCTGCAATACCCGCATTATTACTTCATTGCAGCATCGGCACGGTTTACTGCTGGTCAATTTTCAGCCAGGAAATTGCCGATTACATTGGTTTTTCCAAAGGCGCAACAGAGTGGGCGTTCAGTTTTGCCATCTTTTTCCTTGGTATGTCCGCTGCGTTCCTTGGCAACATTGTGGAGAAGGATATACATAAGTCATCCCTGCTTGCCGCTATCTGCTTTGCATCCGGTATGGCCGGCACCGGACTATTTATCTGGTACGGCGGTTCCCATCCCGGCAGCGTCCTTGCCCTGATTGGTATTTATGTATGTTACGGTTTCATCATGGGCGTTGGCCTTGGTACTGGCTATCTTTCTCCGGTCAAGACGCTGATGCTCTGGTTTGAAGACCGGAAAGGTCTGGCTACCGGACTTGCCGTGGCAGGATTCGGCGCTGCAAAGGCAATTGCAAGCCCAATCATGCAGGCCCTTTTAAGTTCTCTCGGAGAAGGCGGCATTTATAAAATGTTCCTGATCCTGGCAGTGGTATACTTTGCCATGATGTTTGTAGGACACCTCCTTCTGGCAAAACCCGCCGGCTGGCATGAGCCTGCCTCCAGCGAAAAAGGCGCGCGGGCCATCGACGTCATCAAGGAAAAGCCTGTCACCTTTATCGGCATCTGGATCATGTTCTACTTAAACATTACCTGTGGTCTTGCCCTGATCTCTCAGGAAAAAATGATCATCAAGTGTATCGGACTTGTAGGGGTTGTAGGGGTTCTTTCCTCTGTAACCGCAGTTTTCAATGCAGGAGGACGTCTTGGTTTCTCCGCATGGGCAGATACTTTTAAGGACAGAAACACCATTTATAAAATCATCTTTATTCTTTCCATCGTTGCCACAGGGCTTGTGATCCTTACACAGGGTATTACAAATATGGGACAGAATACATTTATTATGATACTGGTGCTTATATTGCTGTTCGTGGTCAATGCCGGATACGGCGGCGGTTTCAGCAATGTTCCCACCCTGCTTTCCGACCACTACGGCATGAAGAATATCAGCGCCATCCACGGCATTACCCTTTCTGCCTGGGCCTTTGCCGGACTTACCGGAAACCAGATGGCTTCCTTTATCGTAAAGAATTTCGGAACGGAAATTGAATTTCCTCACGACGGCGTTGTAGAAATGATCAACCCTTCGGGTTACCAGATGGTGCTCTATGTTACCCTTGTGCTTTACATAGTTGCCGCTGTTATCAGCTTTACCATGATTGGTAAGAAATCGGATAAGTAATAAACGCCGGCAGGTTTCGCAAGCCGGCTTATTGAACCAACCGCCAGGATGCTTCGCGAAGGGGCTGACAGATACACAAAGACGTGCTGAAAGAAAGTTCAGCACGTCTTTTTAAATTCAAAGGGTTCATCATTTATAGGGAAAAGCTGTCAATTTTCTTTAATTCTTCCTCACTGAATGAAGTATTTTTGAGGGCCCCGATGTTGTCCAGAATCTGTGACGGCTTGGATGCGCCTATGAGAACGCTTGTCACCTGTCCATCCTTTAAAATCCAGCTTAATGCCATCTCTGCAAGGGTCTGTCCCCTCTGCCCTGCCAGTTCATTTAGATTCTTTATCTGGGTCAGGCGTTCTTCCGTGAGGGAAGCTTCATTTAAAAACCGCCCGTCTGTCTTCACTCTGCTGTCTGCCGGAATCCCGTTAAGATATCTGTTGGTAAGCATTCCCTGGGCAAGCGGGCTGAATGCAATGATGCCTTTTTCCAGTTTCACTGCTGTTTCCTTCAAACCGTTTTCCTCTATCCCACGGTCAAAAATGGAATACCGGTTCTGATTGATGATGAACGGGCATCGCATTTCCTGCAAAATGGCGGATGCCTTTTCCAGTGTTTCCCCATCGTAATTTGACAGTCCCACGTACAGCGCCTTTCCGCTTAAAACTGCCTGCGCAAGAGCACCCATGGTTTCCTCCAGCGGAGTCTCCGGGTCCATCCTGTGATGATAAAAGATATCCACATATTCCAGCCCCATGCGCTTTAAGCTCTGGTCAAGGCTTGCTAAAAGATATTTGCGGCTTCCCCAGTCTCCGTAAGGGCCTTCCCACATAGTATAACCGGCTTTTGTGCTGATAATCAGTTCGTCCCGGTAAGCACCCAATTCTTCTTTTAAAATGCGGCCAAGATTTGTCTCTGCACTGCCCGGCTCCGGCCCATAATTATTGGCCAGATCAAAGTGGGTGATCCCATTGTCGAAGGCTGTAAAGCAGAGCTGTTTCATATTTTCATACGGGGCAGTATCCCCAAAATTGTGCCACAATCCCAATGAAACCGCGGGAAGTTTCAAACCACTGCGGCCGCAGTGGGAATAGGTCATGGACTGGTAACGTGATTGTGATGCCTGATACATAGTTTCCTCCTAAATTTTCTCTTTATTTACAATAAACTGGCCCGCAATGCGCGGCAGTGTTTGTCATAATAGGCGCAGCTGATAAAGCGTAATGGCATTTACATCTTTTTCAGGAAAATATCTATTTTATGGTCTGTATGTTTCTTTTTCGACAATATTATAAATATTCTTTCCGCTTCTTCTCTTGCAGGTATCATAATACTTTTCCTCTCGCCATACCAGAATAAATTTTCAAATATGCTATGCTTAATTATAAAATATTTGCCTTATGCCTGCAATAAATTCTTTATACACAAAAACCCCATACAAAGGAATGGATTCAACAGTAAAACAGCATAACCAAAAAGGGTTATGCTGTCTGCTGCTGTTTTATTTGTTTGTCAAATATATCCATTTCCATTCTTTTCATGGAGGAGCGTTGTGTAACGGTGAGAGGCTCTGGCCTGTCACATGCCTGTTACATAGCTTCGTGGAATGTTCTGGAAATTACGTCTGCCTGCTGTTCCGGGGTCAGTTTGATAAAGTTTACTGCATAACCGGATACGCGGATGGTAAGCTGGGGATATTTCTCGGGATGTTTCTGGGCATCTAAAAGCATATCTCTGTTCAAAACATTGACGTTCAGATGATGTCCTCCCTTTCCTGCATATCCATCTAAAAGATTTACTAAATTGTCAACCTGTGCTGAGTTTGTCATGATAACTGCTCCTTTCCCTTATATGTTTGATTTGCTTCTGTGTTTTTGTTTTCTGTGATTCTATCTTACGTTCTTTATGAGGAAAAATCTGTAACCTAAGTTACAATTTCAAAAAATTTATGTTTTAAAACAAATACATCTTCCCTGCATACAGGGAGCTTATCCATAAAGCATTTCCACCGCATTCTTATCGCACACTTTAATAAAATGGCGCCCCACTTCTATCAGCCCGTCCTTCTGCATCCGCATCAGCTCCCGGGACAGGGAGGGCCTTGCAACTCCCAGAAAATCCGCAAGCTGTTCCCTGTTCATCCGCAGTTCCACATGGGAACTTTCATCCATGGAGTCTATGAGCCAGATGGCAATCCGCTCCCGCAGGGAGGATGTGCTGACGATATGAAGCTTTCTGGTTATTTTAAAATTATTTTCCGACAGAATCTCCAACATGTTCTGTGTCAGTTGTTTGTGGTGGTCACAGGCATTGGAGCAGAAATGGTAAAAGAAATCCCATGGCATTTCCAGCACTGTCACATCCGTAATCGCTACGGCATCATACCAGTAATGCTTTTTATCCCCGAACAAAAAAATCTCCCCGAACACGTTACCCGCTTCCACCAGGTAAAGCACATCCCTTTTGCCGGAAGTAAAGTCCTTGCAAATCTGCACCTGTCCGCCCAAAAGCAAAAACAGCCGGGTAGGTACGCCGCCCTGTTCAAAAATATAAGTCCCTGCCGGGTACTCCTTGTTTCTGGATTTGGAGCACTTTAAGATCCGCTCCGTTTCCGTTTCATTGATCAATTGAAATAATTTTGATGATTCTAGACTTTCCATATCCATCTCCCTATAAGGCCGTTCTGCATGTTCACCGGTACATCTCCATCATTGTCTGTGCCTGCTCGAGTCTTTCATAAAACTGCCCATAGAAATCCGGCATCCTCTCATTTTCCCCACTGGTTCCATAGGGTTTTACGTAAAACTGGTTTAGCAGGTACAAATTCATCTGCCTGATGATCTCACCGCTTTCGTCCCCGCCAGCTCTCTTTTCTCTGATGACCTCCTGCACATCCTTTAAAAAGTAATGCCATTTTTTCACGTACAATTCGTACTTTCCAAGTTCCGGTATTCCCAGCCATTTTTTTACTTTTACCTTTGTTTTGTTGGGATAAGGGCATTCGTGTACCTGCAGAAAGTAGCAAAAATCCCCTTCCTCATAAATTCTTCCAAGGGGGAACATCCTGCAAAAGCCGGGGCGGAATTCATGAACCCGGCATCTTCCTTCCTCACTTAGGAAGGCACAGCATTCTTTGCTGCCCTGCATTTTCAGATTCGGCTGGATAATGCCGTCCACCACATTAAGCTCTATCTGGTTCTCCATCAGCTTTTCAAAAGTCGTAGGAAGCCCTTTCTCCAACTGGTAAATATCATAAGGGTCTAAAATAATTGAGTTCCCCATTTCATGACAGCATAAAGAGCAGCCTGCACAATCGCCGCAGCCTGCTTTTACCATGTCGTTTGCCGAATATCGTTTGCCGTCTGATATCTGTTTTAAATCAATTTCTCTCTCCATATGATAATTGTACACCAAATCTGTCCAGTTGGAAATAACTTTTGTGAATATTGACGGAATTATTGCCCAATGATAAAATATACTTATTACAACTAAATCCTATTGATACCTATTATATGTAGCTATAATTCAGCCATGCTGCCCATTAACCGGAAGAACCTGTATTTTTATGGCAAAACAGGCGACAGGCGGACTGTTGCTACATAGCAGATTACACTAGAGCGTGTTTCAGGCACACTCTGATAAATGAGGAAACAGAATGAAAGAAGTAAGAATCTTAGAAATCAAGCAGAGCGTCTACGCAGACAACGACCGGCAGGCGCAACTTCTCCGGCAGGAACTTAAGGAAAAAGGAGTATTCCTCCTAAACCTGATGTCCTCCCCCGGTTCCGGCAAGACCACCACTTTAATGCGTACTATTGAAGCACTGAAAGACACGTTGAAAATCGGTGTCATGGAAGCGGATATTGATTCGGATGTGGATGCAAGGACAATTTCCCAATCCGGGGCCAGCGTGATTCAGCTTCATACCGGAGGTATGTGTCATCTGGATGCGGAAATGACCCGTCAGGGGCTTAAGGGGCTGGGCACCCGGGATGTGGAGCTGGCCATTCTTGAAAATGTGGGCAATCTGGTCTGTCCGGCAGAATTCGACACAGGAGCAACTAAAAATGTCATGATTCTGTCTGTGCCGGAAGGCGATGACAAGCCGTTAAAATACCCGCTGATGTTTTCCATCTGCGATGTGGTATTGATCAACAAGACGGACGTACTTCCGTATTTTGATTTTGATATGGACAGATGCAGAAAATACATCCACATGCGTAACCCGGAAGCAAAAGTCATTCCCATCTGCGCCAAAACGGGAGAAGGAATCAGCCAATGGACAGACTGGCTGAAGGAAGAAGTAAGACTCTGGCGCACACCTGACGGATCAGCCAGTGAATCCGCGGCTGCCATGCTCCGCCAGGCATCCTTGCGTTGACAAAAGCTGCCCCTTCGTGGACCGGCTTATGGTAAAAATTGGAAATAACAGCACTTACAAGGGAGGAAGATATGGAGAAAAAACTAGACAAAGAACTGTATCCGGAGTATGTTTACCCGGAGCATACGGCAGACCACAGCGGTCCGCCCCGTGAAAGTATTTTAAAGCTGGGAAAGATGATCACCGACAGGATCCCCCAGAAGCTTGGCATCAAAAAAATCACGCAGGATGACCCGGAATACTGGGGCCTGGCAGGGGTGCTGACGGACGAGGAGGCAGAAATCGCGTTAAAGCTTGGCGTGCGTAAACCCAAGACCCTGCCGGAGATCGCGAAGCTTACCGGAATACCGGAAAAGGAGCTGGAACCAAAACTCCAGGAAATGTCCGTAAAAGGTATTTTAGAGTACAACTGGGAAAATCCCAAACATGAGAAGCAGTATCTCCTTCCCATGTATGTGCCCGGCTCGGCGGAATTTTTCAACATGAACAGCAAGGTGATGGAGGCACACCCGGAAGTCACTTTGTTTTTTGAACATATGTCAAGACTGCCTTTAGAGCATGTCACCCCTTTTGTGGGGGAAGGCGGCAATGGAATCGGGATGCACGTCATTCCCGTGGAAAAGGCAATCGGGATGGAGAGCGAATCTATCGACTTAGAGCATATTTCTTACTGGCTTACCAAATACGAGGGCAAGTATGCCGCAAGCCCCTGTTCCTGCCGCCGTTCACGGCTCTATCATGACGAAGGCTGCGGGGATGACCCGGAGGGCTGGTGCGTGGCTGTAGGGGATATGGCCGACTATGTGGTGGAAACCCAGAAAGACGGCCGCTATATCACCCGGGAAGAAGCCCTTGATATATTTAAGCAGGCAGAGGACAACGGTTTCGTCCATCAGATCACCAATATTGACGGCGCCAACAAGATTTTTGCCATCTGTAACTGTAATGTCAACGTATGTTATGCCCTGCGCACATCCCAGCTTTTTAACACGCCTAACATGTCCCGCTCCGCTTATATTGCAAAAGTGGATAAGGCAAAGTGTGTTGCCTGCGGCAAATGCGTGGAAGCCTGCCCGGCAGGCGCAGTTAAGCTGGGTCAGAAACTCTGTAAGAAAGACGGCAGTGAAGTGGCCTATCCCCAAATGCCCCTTCCCCATGAGCAGAAATGGGGCGAGCACATGTGGACCCACAATTACCGGGATGTAAACCGTATCAACTGTTACGATACCGGCACGGCCCCCTGCAAGACAGCCTGCCCGGCCCATATTGCCATACAGGGGTATTTACAGCTTGCCAAAGAGGGACGTTACGAAGAAGCGCTGGCCCTGATCAAGAAGGATAATCCCCTTCCGGCCATCTGCGGACGGATTTGTAACCGCCGCTGCGAGGATGCCTGTACCCGGGGAACCATCGACGAAGCAGTGGCCATCGACGCGGTGAAACGGTTTGTGGCAGAACGGGATCTGAATGCCGCAACCAGGTACATACCCAAACCTACCGTTCCCTCCCTGCGGGGATATTTTGACGAGAAGATCGCCATCATCGGTGCCGGACCGGCGGGTCTTTCCTGCGCTTATTTTCTGGCAGATAAAGGCTATAAGCCGACAATTTTTGAAAAAAGCAACACCCCCGGCGGTATGCTGACCTACGGAATCCCTTCCTATAAATTGGAAAAAGACCTGATTCAGGCCGAAATTAATATCATAAAGGCCATGGGCGTGGAGATCAAATGCGGCATAGAGGTTGGAAGGGACGTTACCATAGCCCAGCTCCGGGAACAGGGCTATAAGGGATTTTATGTTGCCATCGGCTGTCAGGGAGGCAGAAAGGCAGGTATTCCCGGAGAAGATGCCAAAGGCGTCTATACGGCAGTTGACTTCCTTAGGGAAGTGGGAGAAAAGGAAGCCTTTGACCTTGACGGGGATGTGATCGTAATCGGCGGCGGCAACGTTGCTATTGATGCGGCACGGACTGCCACCCGCTGCGGTCAGGGCAGAGTCACCATGTTCTGCTTAGAGAACCGTGACGAAATGCCTGCAAGCCGTGAAGAAATTCTGGAAGCCTGCGAAGAAAACATTACCATACAAAACGGCTGGGGCCCGAAGGAAATCCTTACAGACAACGACAGAGCTGTCGCCGTGGTATTTAAGAGGTGTACCCGTGTATACGATGAAAACCACAAGTTTGCGCCCTTATATGATGAAAATGACACCATCACCGTATCCTGCTCCGATGTCATATTCAGCGTCGGCCAGGGAATCCTCTGGGGAAATCTTTTAAAAGGCACAAAGGTAGAACTACGTGCCAATGGCGGCGCCATCGCCGACAGGCTGACATACCAGACAGCGGAACCGGATATTTTCGTGGGCGGCGATGTGTACACCGGACCTAAATTTGCCATTGACGCCATTGCCGCAGGACGGGAAGGGGCCATCTCCCTGCACCGTTTCGTTCATGAGCACTGTACACTGACCATCGGAAGAAACCGCAGGGATTTTATTGAACTGGATAAGGGCGATATTTCTATTGCCAGCTATGACAATACCGACAGACAGCGGCCGGAAAAGGCAGAGGAATCCCAGATGCATTCTTTCCGCGATTTGTCCCATACGCTGACGGAAGAACAGGTGAAAGCGGAAACTTCCCGCTGTCTGGGGTGCGGCGCCTCCGTTGTTGACCCTAATAAGTGTATTGGCTGCGGTATCTGTACTACAAAATGTGCCTTTGATGCCATCACACTCCACAGGGAACTTCCCGGCTGCTCTACCATGATCAAGTCGGAAGATAAGCTGAAATATGTGCTGCCTAACATGATCAAGCAGTCTCTTAAGGTGAAATTCGCACCTAAAAAAAACTAATTCTCTTAAAAAGTAAGGAATGGAATCATGCATGAACTGGGTGTAGTATTTCATATTATGGACAGCCTGGAAAAGGTTGCCGCAGAAAACAAAGTGGAGGGCATTTCCAAAGTTGTATTAGAGCTTGGGGAAGTGTCTACAGTGATAGAGTCCTATCTGCAGAACTGCTGGAAATGGGCAGTGAAAAAGCGGGACTTATTTGACGGGGCGGAGCTTATCGTAGAGAAGCTCCCTGCCGTCACCTACTGCGAGGGATGCGGACAGACGTACCCCACAGTAGAATACGGAAAAATTTGTCCCTACTGCCAAAGCCCGGAAACGTGGCTTTTACAGGGGAATGAATTTAATATAAAAGAAATAGAGGTTTTTTAAAGAAAGAGGGGCGAGAGATTATGATTTTTCAAATTTACGATGGAAGGACGCTCTGGCAGATTTTAGGCTGGGTCATGGTGTTTGCAGGCTTAATCATTATGAATGAGATTGCACGCCGCACCAAGGCCGGCGGAGCTGTCTGCTTTTTTGCAATTCCTGCAGCACTGACGGTTTATTTCATTTCCATTTATGTGGGAGCCGCACAGGGCGCGGAGTGGGCGCTGAGCAATCAGACTTACGTGCACATGAACAGTTGGTTCCATTATGCAAAGCTTTACGCTGCGCTGGCCGGCTGTATCGGATTTATGATTATCAAATATCATTGGGGAAAACTTGGAAATTCCCATGGATTTAAGGCGTTCCCCTTCGTAATCGTTGCCATCAACATTCTGATTGCAGTGGTATCTGACTTTGAATCTGTCATCCGTGCCGGAAACGTCATGGGCGGCTGGTGGAAGTCATCCGAAGGGGTATGGCTCTATGGCGGCTGGTGGAATATCTTAAACGGTATTGCAGGGATTCTGAACATCCTGTGCATGACCGGCTGGTGGGGAATCTACTCCTCCAAAGATAAAAAAGATATGCTCTGGCCGGATATGACCTGGTGCTTCATTCTGGCTTATGACATCTGGAACTTCCAGTATACATACTTAAACCTTCCTACTCATTCATGGTACTGCGGCTTCGCTCTGCTGCTGGCGCCTACGGTCGCAAATGCCCTCTGGAATAAGGGCGGATGGATTCAGAACCGGGCCAACACTCTGGCATTATGGTGTATGTTCGCGCAGGTATTCCCGCTGTTCCAGGACGCAAGCCGCTTCACCACCGTATCTTCCGTGTACGGCGCAGGAGGCGCTGCCGCTGCTTTCGGGGAAGCAATGCCTGCCACTGCTAACCCGGCAGCCCAGGGCGTGATCTCCGTGCTTTCAATTGCAGTAAACATTGTCGTATTTGCAGTTATCCTTAAACGGGCAAAGGACCAGAAGAAGAATCCCTATACCAACGAGATCTTTACAGACCAGAAGGACTTCAAACAGGCAATGGCACGGGCGGAATAAAATCGGATTAAAATTGCCTTGAAAACGGCACAGCGTGTGGGCTGTGCCGTTTCTATTTACAATAAGCATTACTATTCTTTTTCGGCTATTCTCCTATCACCGGCCTCCCTGTCTCCGCCGACTTATACAATTTCTCAATCACATTCTGCACATAAACACCCTGCCGGCCTGTCACCAGCAGTTCTTCCTTGCCCAGACAGGCGTTCACGAACTGGACCAATTCCTTTTTATGGAGATCCTCGTTTTCTTCAAAGGGAAATTGCTGGTTCCAGATCTCCCCGTCCTCCCCGGAGTAAATCTCCAGCGGAAACAAATCCGCCCCTTTTTTGTCCCCGAAAATACTTAACTTTCTTACGTCCCTCTCCCGCATATTAAGAGCAAAGGAGGTGTCCAGCCTAAGCACTGCACCGTTTTTGAATCTCACATATCCAAAGAGGACATCTTCCACGGAAAAGGTGTCGGGATTCCATTTTCCCATTAGTCCCGTCCCGCCCTGTTTGCCTATAAAGTCAAACATATCAGCGCAGACGTAATCAATCTCGGGATAGTCAAGGAGGTATAAGGCCAGATCCAGCACATGGGCTCCTATGTCGATCAGGGGGCCGCCGCCCTGTATTTCCTTATTGGTAAAGCATCCCCAGCCGGGAATCCCCCGTCTCCGCAGCCATGCAGTATTTACGCTGTAGATTCTGCCGAATTCTCCCTGCCCGATTTTTTCTTTCAGATAGCGGACCCCCCGGCCATGCCTTAAGTGGAATCCGTAGGAAAGGAGTTTTCCCTGTTCCTGCGCCGTCCTGTTCATGGTTTCGGCTTCGCTGACGCTTAGGGCAGGGGGCTTTTCACAGAGTACATGGCATCCGGCCCGCAGGGCATCCACTGTCAGAGCGCAGTGGAATTTGTTGGGAACACACACGCTTACAATGTCGGGCTTCACTTCCTGCAGCATCTGCTCATGATTATTATAATAGGAAGGAATACCGAACTGCTCCGCCAGCGCTTTGGCGGATTCCAGCCTGGTGTCGCAGATCCCTGCCACGGTAACATCTTCCATCTCTTTATAATTGGGTATATGGGATACCCGTGCAATCTGTCCTGCGCCAATCAGCGCCACTTTCAATTTCCCATTTTCCATCCTTCTGCTCCTGTCTGTTTAAATGCCATACAAGTCCCTTTTATCAGATAAACTGTCTCATATATGGGATGGACGCCTTATAGGCTTCCAGCGGGTTTTCTCCACGCACACGGCCTTCGTTGACGACCGCTCCCTCGTAGCCGATTTCTTTTAATGTATTCATATGGCGGGCAAAATCAATGGAGCCTGTGCCCGGCTGGTATCTGTGGTTTTCCGCAATATGGATATGCCCGTAGTATTTTGCGTATTTCTTTAAGGATTCGGAAATATCGTCCTCCTCGATTGCCATATGGTAAAAGTCGCCTGTGATCTTTACCCTTTCAAACCCGCCTTCATCAATGATGGAAACTGCATCTGAAATGGTATTCAGCATGTGGTCCTGGTATCTGTTCAAGGGCTCTAAATACAGATAAACGCCATACTCCTTTGCAACAGGGTCAAGCTGTGATAAGGAATCGAGAATGGCCGCCCGGTCTCCTTTTACGCTTCTGGGAGAAGTCATGGGAGGGAGCCTGTAGGTAAACATGCCCCATGCCGCAGGCACTACCACGCCTGTGCCGCCCACTTCACTGATCAATTTCAGAATCTCCTTTAAGTCAGCGATGCCGTTGAGCCTTCTTTCCTCGATAAAATCGCCAATCCAGCCGCGGTAGCCGCCGCAGGCAGAGGAGATCTTAAGCCCGGAAGACCTGGCAGCTTCCTTTACCTCCTGCACATGGTCTGTCAGCACCTTACCGTCAATCTCAAAACAGTCAAAACCAATCTCTTTGATAAATGCAAACTTTTCCTTCAAATCCGCGGGGAAAAAATCCTTGTCCTGTGTTCCTAATATCATAATCCACCTCTTTCATATCCTCCCGCTGCAAGTAACGGGACATGAGACTTATAACTCTGCAAAGCCGGAGGGCATATGCCCCCGCGGCAATTATTCACTAAAGGTTATGCCCAGTTTGATGCTCTCCTCGGGATGCTGGTCCACATATTTGCAGAAGCCTTCCGCAGACTGCTCAAAAGGGATCACAGGGTAAATAATATCTTCGCAGTTCAGATAACCGTTCATCAGCATCTCCCATACCACGTTTTCAATCCTTTTCCGGTTCCATCTTGGATACTCCGGGTTAGGCTCACTGCAGGCCCTTGAGAAGATAATCTTCCCGTAATTGTAATGGGCTTCCTGTCCTAACCACAATCCTGCGGGGAAGGGTTTTGCAAAGGCCGCATAAGCAATTGTCCCGCCATAAGCCAGGCCTTTTAAGGCAGACTGGAGGGCATGTACATTGCCGCTGGTTTCGATGATCACATCGGCCCCTGCTTTGCCTGTCAGTCTCTTAATCTCATATCCGGCATCGCAGGCTGTATTGTCCAGCACGTAATGGGCGCCGTTCTTCTTTGCAATCTCGCGTCTGTGGGCAATAGGGTCAATGGCAATCACAGTACTTGCCCCGATTTTCACCGCAATCTGGGCGGCAATCTGTCCGATGGCTCCAAGGCCGATCACTGCCACATGGTCACCGGGTCGCACATTGGCATCCCGTATGGAGCTTAAAGCAAACTGTGCAGGATCATAGCAGACAGCATTTTTTGCCGATGCTTCTTTACTCATTTTCCGGAGTTTATAGTTGTCCACCGCATTCACGATCTGTGTTTCTTTAATAGGCCCGTAAGAGCATACCCTGTCCCCAACAGCAAACTCTGTCACGTCCGCCCCTGCCTCTATGATGGTTCCCACAAACATGTTACCCAGGGGAAGGTCACCGAATTCAATTCCTCTCGGCTCATCCTTGTCCCTCTCCATGAAAATTTTCCATTCATCATCGAATTTCCCGTCAATAAAAGGCGTGGTTCCCCGGAAGTCCGCCAGCTCCGTCCCATGCTTGGGTGAGGCAAACTCCACTTTTACCCGCACCTCATTGCTCTTTATGGGCGCGTCCTCGTACTCCTTAAATGCCGCTTCCCGCGGCTTCACTGCAACTAATTTTTTCATGTTCCATCCTCCATTTTTTATACAAACCATTTACACTCATATGGTTTTAGTTCTGTCTCTGCCGCTGTCTTTTCACCGCTTAGGATGTCCAGACCGCTGGCAAAGGAATTCTTTATTTTTACATTTTCCCCGGAAACGTTGATATATACGGTTATCTTTTCTTCCCCGGAAACGGATTCCCGCTCAAGAGCGAAGACTCTTTTATCCAGAGAAAGTACTCTCTGGAGGCCATCCGGTGCAAAGGCCGGATGGGCTGCGCGTATTTTCAGTCTCCGAAGCAGTTCTTCAAATATGATCCTGCGGTTGCTCTCACCTTCCAGCGCCTTTTCCAGTTCTTCTATCTGTAACTTCTCCCGGTTGATTCTGCGCAGAATACCGGAAGTGCTTTTGCCGTAGTAGTCGTTTCTGGAGCCAAGGAGACTGTGTATATAAATTCCCGGAAGCCCCTGCATGGATAAAAGAATCGTCTCTGCGGCCAGAAATCTTTTGATCCGGATCTCATCGCTCTCCTCCGGCGAAGCCAGGGCATCCTGATAGTTGATATTCAGCTCGTAAGGGCTTTTCGTCCCGTCCCCGTTGTCCTTGTAGGAAACCTCCCCGCCGTTTCTTAAAGCGGAGTCAACCAGAAACTGCTGTTCTTCTTTGCTTAAAATCCCTTCTGTAGGGCGTACCCCTATGCCGTCATGGGAGCTTAAGAAATTAAAGTAGGTGGTTCCCGGCGCCGGCGTATCCAGATTCTGTGCCCACCCGGTGAGCCGGCCGGCATCCCCTGTGAGAAGGGAAAACATGGTAAGGGGAGGCAGGGGGAACTGGTATACAAGCTGGGCCTCGTCTTTCCCGTTCCCAAAATAGCTGATGTTATCCTTATGGGGCACATTGGTTTCCGTGATAAGTAATGTGCCGGGGATATAATCCTCCAAAACCTTTCTGACAAGCTTTATGACCTCATGGGTGTTAGGCAGGTGCATACAAGCCGTACCCAGTTCTTTCCACAAAAATCCCACTGCATCCAGACGGATCAGCCTTGCCCCGTTTTGGGCATAGGTCAAAAGCACATCCAGAATCTCAATCAATACCTCCGGGCATTTGCAGTTTAAGTCGATCTGGTCTTCGCTGAATGTGGTCCATACATATTTTTCCCCTTCCTTTGTTTCAAATTTTGTAAGCAGGGGAAGTGCCCGGGGCCTTGTCACTGTGCTGTAGTCCGCCGACGGGTCACAGGTAATGAAGTAATCCTTGTAGGGTTCCTCACAGCGAAGATATCTCTGGAACCAGTCCGAGCTTTTGGAAATATGGTTGATCACTGCGTCAAACATCAGATGATAGTCTGCTGCCAGCTTCTTTACATCTTCCCAGTCTCCCAAACCGGGGTTGATTTCTTTATAGTCCACAACGGAAAATCCGTCATCCGATGTGTAGGGGAACATGGGCAGGATATGCACCGTGGATATGGCGTCCCCCACATACTTTTTCAAAAAGTCATGGAGGGTTGTAAATCCCGGCTCTCCTTCTTTTACAAGGGTATCGCCGTAAGTGATCAGGATAGAATCTTTTTCTGTCAGCCATCCGCCCCCAGACTGTGCCCCTTCAAACCTGCGGAACCGTTCTTCCATTTTGTCCGCCGTCAAAGCCGCCTCCTGTTCCCCGTACAGCTTTGTCAGGCTCTTTATCCATTCCTCTTTACGTATCACCTTTTACTCCTTCCCAGGGAACATCCGCCGTAATGCTTTCTGTGTCCACTGTCTTTTCATTT
>Ga0224742_10081_pt1 | contig 20823 bp, 16 predicted proteins | sample LIM_E_Water_Neg_FD_161631 | JGI IMG/M metagenome (GOLD analysis project Ga0224742, IMG submission 161631) | Enriched cells from gastrointestinal tract of the lab mouse from Pacific Northwest National Laboratory (PNNL), Richland, Washington... | ecosystem: Host-associated > Mammals > Digestive...
TACTTTCCACCACCTGCCGCATCCCCTGATGGATGGCATTCCAGTAAGAAGGCTCCATGTCAATGATATTCCGCACCTTTGCATGATTGTCCGCAAGCTGGACTCCGTTGCGGTCCGTGATCCGATCGATCAGTGTGAGGTCATAGCAGGTACCGCTGTTGGCCACCGTGGTCACATACCTGGCAAGTCCTACCGTGGTAAAGCTGTGGTTGCCCTGTCCGATTGCTGACCTGACAGCATCTTCCGTAGAAACCTGAGGGGTGGTCTCTTCAATTTCGATACCGGAAGTATCCGTAAGCCCATACAGTCCGGCATACTTTTCCAGTTTTTTAAGGCCGGTGTCTGAAGAATAGCTTTCACCTGTCATCCCCAGCCGGTAGGCCATTTCATAAAAGTACACATTGCAGGAATTGCCGATTCCTCCTGAAACATTCAGTGTTCCATGGCCGCCCCTGTTCCAGCAGGTAGGCGGCGGTTCTATCTTGTCAAATATCCCGGAGCAGAAAAACGTGCTCTGGGGAGTTATGATCTCTTCCATCATTCCGGCGGTAGCGGATACCATCTTAAACGTAGAACCGGGAGCGGTTACCTGATAGGTGGCATAGTTTCTCATGGGCGTGGAAAGGTCGTTTAACAGTTCCGAGAAATATTCCGCATCCACACCGTTTGCCATCCGGTTATTGTCATAACTCGGATAAGAAACCAGAGCAAGCACATCCCCGGTATTCACATCCGTGATCACAGTCGAAGCTGAATGGGGGTCTAATGCAAGCTGGGCAGGCGTGATATCCAGATTGCGGATTCTGTCCATCATGAAATTGTAAGCGGATATCCCTCCCCTTTCAAACAGATCCTTATCTTCCTCGGAAATCTCCACAACATCCTGCTCTAACAGAATCTGGCAGATCTGATTTCCCGATATCACATCTTTTTTGATCATAAAACGGTAAATCTTTTTGGTAAAATACGCATCCTCATCTAACTGGTCCATAATATAGCCAACCATCTTTTCGTAGATCTGCTCCGAATCAGAATATTGTCCGTCAAGGTCTAATTTGGATACATCAATCCAGTTCATGGAAATACAGTATTTAAGATACTCGTTTAAGCTGATCACCTCATCGGTGGTCCAGGCAATATAGGTCTGGTCCTTCACGTCCACCCGGTCACGCACAATGATTCCATGATCATAAAGCATTTCCGCTATATGGCTTTCATAAACCTGATATTCCATGTCTAGAGTTTCATATGGAGTCATGCTGTCTGTGAGCTCCTTTTGAAGCTGTTCAAAAACATATGCTTTATGAGCCTTGTAGGCATCGTATACCTGTTTTTCGGTTTCTCCCGCATTCCGCTCTTTAAAATGGTCTGTGTCTATCACATTGTTATTGATCAGAGCAAAATAAACGTCATAAATAGGGATCTTAATCTTACTGCTTGCGACTTCTGAGGTGTCAAATTCCTTTGCATTGATGATATTGGTACACAAAATACCTGCAAGCCTTTCCTCCAAGATCTTATATGCTGCAATCTGGAGGTCTTTGTCGATCGTAAGGTAAATGTCATTCCCTGCAGCCGGCTCCACATAATCCGCGGTCTCCGTCACCTTCCCCACACTGTTTACAAAAATAGTCTCGCTTCCTTTGGTTCCCTGAAGTTCGCTTTCCATGGATTTTTCGATGCCCAGCTTCCCCACGGTATCGTTTAAGTCGTAGGCTTTGCCGTTTTCCGATGATTGCAGTTCCTCTAGATCTTCCTGAGAAACTTTTCCGGTATAGCCGATGATCTGGGAGAAATAAACACTGTCCACATATTTACGGACGGTATCTTCCACAATGGACACCCCTTCTAATTCCGGGGCATTTTCCATCACTACCGCAACGGTTTTTTCACTTACATCAGAAGCAACCGTGGTCGCAATATACTTCTGGTACATATTGCTGTGCATATCATAGCGGATAGTCAGGATTTTCAGCGCCTCTTCCCTGGTATATCCTGCTCCAGGAACAAAGGTTTCTTTTGTGGTATCCGCATCATAATCACCAATCCGGAACCGATCCCATCCACACAGATAATCCATGACTTCCTGGGCGGAAGCCGTGCGCTCTTTCACTTCAAGCTGATCAATGGCGGCATGTCCATAAACATCCGCAAGGAACCGCAAAAGCTGGGTACCTTCCACCGTAAAAACATAATGGCCGCTTTTATCTAAGATGATCTTAAAGTCACTTACAATCTTATCACCGCTGTCCTCTATCATCTTGATCAGTTTATGGATTGTGGTGTTCAGATTCTGGTTTTTATAACGGCCGCTCTCATATACATCCTCAATCGCAACGGAATGAGCCAGCTCGTTATAAGCCAAAAGATTCCCGTTCCTGTCGTAAATGCATCCCCGGCTTCCTTTAATGGTGCGCTCCTTCCTGATCTTCATCTGAAAGGAATCCAGATACTCCTCCCCATGAACGATCTGAAGGTCGAAAATCCTATTGATCATGATACCGCCGATACAACACATGAGGATAACCAGGAAAAAGGACCTTGAGGTTATCATATTTATCGTTTTTTCTTTAAAATTCTCAAACAAACTTACGTGCACTCCTTTGTTCCGCTTCTTCCAATTTTTTGTTAAGCCACAGGATCAGCGGATATAATAGCAGCGTTACCAAAATGGTGTAGACCATTTCCGGCAGAATAATATGTAAAAAATAAAAACCTAAGTTAAATTTCCCCCTGAGTAAAAATAAGATCACATAATAAGAAAATCCATAGATCAGATCGCTTACCAAAATAAGCACCAGCGGGAGCTTTATCTCTTCCGGGAAGAAAATACGGTTGAATTTACCGTTGGCATACCCGATGTACATATAAATCATAGCGTTAAACCCTAACACATTGGCGAAAAAGATATCAACCAAAAGCCCGCAGAAAAAACCGTACAACAGCCCAGTCTTTTCCCCCCGCATAAACCCGAAGGATGCCGTCAGCACAATCATTAAATTCGGCACAATGCCGCCAAAATCCAGCCCTTGAAAAAACGTGGTCTGGAGCAGGAAGCACAGGATGATCAAAATCACGGATATGATAAACCTTCTCAAACTACTCTCCTATTGTCTGCTTTAATTGGGTGATCACAAGCACCTCTTCTAAGTGTTCAAAATCAACAGCCGGTGTGATCAGTCCGGACTTGGTCAGATTATTGGAATCCACATTGACCTTGGCTATGTATCCGATCAGGATTCCCGGAAGATATTTGTCACTTACGTTGGAAGTAACAATCTTATCGCCTTCCACCACCCGGTCCGCATTGTCGATCAGCATTTCAAACCGTATCATCCCTTCCGCATACTGTTCCAGATCTCCCCGGACCATCAGATTATCCGATGTGGAAAGTACCATGCCGCTGGTATTGGAATTGTCATCTATGATGGACATGACTTTTGCCCAGTCCGGCCCTACATCCACGATCCTGCCCACAAGTCCGCTTCCGGCCATAACATTCATATCGGTTAAAAGCCCGTCTTCCGCACCTTTGTTGATCACGAAGGTGTGGAACCAGTTGCTGGAATCCTTAGCAATGATCCGCGCTCCAATCTTTTCATACTCATCATACTGGGAATCCAGATTGTACAGTTCCCTGAGGTTTGTCAGTTCATAGCGATCCTGCTGCAGCTTGATATTTTCTATGGTCAACTGGTCGATCTGTTCCTGCAGGTTTTCATTTTCCTGAAGGAGCGACCGAATCTGGACAAGTTCCTTTGAACGGGTATTCAACCAGCTTCCCGCTTTGCTCACCCCGTTTTGCAGCGGCGTGATAACAAAACCGCCAACCGCGCTTAACGGAGCGCTTAATATATCGGTGCTGAACGTTAACACGATCAGACCTGTGCATAACAATGTTAAAATAAAAAGGAGATATTTACTGGGTATTGTAAACTTCTCTCCTTTTTTCTTTATAATAGGACTCATCTGCTCATTCCTTCAATTGAATAGGCCACTGACTTATAATTATCATCTTTAATGATCTTGGAAAGACCTAGTGCGACGCTGGTCACCGGATTTTCCGAAACATTAACTTTAAGGCCTGTTCCCTGTTGCACCAATGCGGCAAGATGGTTCACCTGGGATGCCCCGCCGGTAAGATAAACGCCATGACGGTAAATATCTGCCGCAAGCTCCGGCGGCGTCCTCTCTAAGATCACTTTAATATTATCAATAATCGTGTAAAAATGTTCAATCAACGCCTCATCAATAAGCTTTGTGGGAAGCTCCCTCTCCACCGGAAGACCGGTCACGATATCCCGCCCATAGACCAGTGCGCCTTTTCCTGCTTTCTCCAGATCTACAGCCGCCATTTTCACGTTTTCCGCTGTCTTTCCACCGATGATCAGGCTGAACTCACGGCGCACCGCCGCCCTGATGGCATCGTCAAATTTCTGGCCGCCTACTTTGATCAGTCTGCTAAGAACGATTCCGCCCAAAGACAGGATAGAGATCTCCGTGGTGTCAAATCCTACATTGACGATCAGTACACCCTGAGAATTTTTTACGTCGATATCCATCCCCAGGCCGTCTGCCACCGCCTTTTCCACTACCATGATCCTTCTTGCCTTTACTCCCGCATCCCGGATCAGGTCATAAAAAGCCCTCTTTTCCACTTCCGTGACGTCAGTAGGAACCGCAATATAGTAATCACCCGGTTTAATATTGCTCCGGCAAAGGTCACTGATAAAATATTTGACCAGAAGCTCCATGTTTTTGATGTCGGCAATCACGCCATTAGAAAGCGGATAAGAAATATGGATATTTCCCGGCGCTTTTTCATGCATATCAAAAGCGGAATCACCATAGGCAAATAATGTGTTCTTGTTCTCAATGGCGATCATGTTCTTTTCAACTAAGATCGTATCATCGGAACGATTATAAATTTTAATATTATTGGTTCCAAGGTCAATACCAAATGCAACGTTTGACAAAATAAGTACCCCTCTTTCTATATTAGCTCTTCTTTTTTCAGGCTGATAAATGTACCGTTCCCTAATATGATATGGTCGATCAGAGGCATGTCCATCAACTCGCCTGCTTCTTTCATCTTTTGCGTGATCTGGATATCATTCCTGCTGGGGGCGGGGTCTCCGCTTGGATGGTTGTGGAGCAGCATAAAACTGCTTGCCCGGCAGGTAAGCGCCTTAACAAACACATCCCGGGTGGATAACAAAGAAGCATTCACCGTACCCAGCGATATCATATATTCTTCGATCAACTGCAGCCTGTTATCAAGCAGCAACAGCAATATTTTTTCTTTTTCCTGGTGGCGCATCTCTTCCATATAGTAATCCGCCACCGTTTCCGGCGCATCAAATTTAAGCTTAGCGGCGGCTTTGTGCCTTGCCATGCGGATTGCCATCTCCGCCATACACTTGATCTTTACCGCCTTTACTTCCCCGATACCCGGTATCTCCATAAGCTCCTGCACTGATAAATGGTGAAGCCCGTTTAACCCTTCTTCCTTACTGGAAGCCTTAGATAGGATTTCTTCCGCCAGTTTCAGCGCCGGAGTATTTTTCGTTCCGGTTCTTAAAATAATGGCGATCAGTTCCTCCTCCGTAAGCGCTTTTGGGCCAAGGGCAAGGAATTTTTCATAAGGCAGCCCGTTTTGTAATACATTAATTTTGGTCATCCATTTCCTTTCCTATCCCTTCTCTCAGTGGTTACGGTCATATGCACCGCATAAGACCGGAAAGAAAACGCTTCCGGTTTTTATATTAGCACAGTTGGCAATTTATGTATACAAATTTCATATTTTTTTTATAAGTTTCGTTTGTCAAAATCCTTCAGGATAATCCCTTTTTCTACCAGTTTCTGCATGCTCTTCATAATGCCGAATTTGCCATGCTGCCAGGTAAGGCCGCCCTGAAAGAATACGCTGTAAGGCGGTTTTATGGGGCCGTCTGCGCTTAGCTCAATAGACGATCCTGACACGAATGCGCCTGCGGCCATAATCACCGGGCTGTCATATCCCGGCATATCCCAGGGCTCCGGCGTCACATGCCCGTCCACCGCAGCCGCCTGTTGGATTCCCTGACAAAAAGCGACCACGCCTTCCGGGCTGCCAAAGGTTACGGCCTGGATGATGTCATGTCTTGTTTCTTTTCCGTCCGGCAAAACGGCAAATCCCAATGCCTCATAAATGTTTGCTGCAAATACGGCGGCTTTTAATGCGTTTGCCGTAACCGAAGGAGCAAGGAAAAGTCCCTGATAAAAGGCCGGAAGCGCCGCTAAGGATGCGCCCACCTCCTTGCCAAGTCCCGGCGACGTCAGCCGGTATGCGGCATTTTCAATGCATTCCTTTTTTCCGGCAAGATACCCACCGATGGGGGCAAGCCCGCCGCCGGGGTTTTTGATCAATGAACCCACCACAAGATCGGCTCCCACATCTGATGGCTCTTCTTTTTCTGTAAACTCCCCGTAGCAGTTATCTACCATGCAGATCACATCCGGTTTGATATCCTTGACAAAATGGATCAGTTCCCCAATCCGCCTGACCGAAAGAGTCGGTCTGGTCTGGTAGCCTTTCGACCGCTGGATGGTCACAAGCTTTGTCCTTTCATTGATGGCATTTTTGATCCCTTCATAGTCAAAGCTGCCATCAGAAAGAAGATCCACCTGAGAATAACTGATGCCGTATTCCTTTAAGGAGCCTTTTGAAGGACGGATGCCGATCACTTCCTCCAAAGTATCATAAGGCTTCCCAACCGGGGAGAGGAGTTCATCCCCGGGCCGCAGATTACTCATAAGTGCCAAGGCCAGCGCATGAGTGCCGCAGGTGATCTGAGGGCGCACCAGCGCATCTTCCGTATGAAATATATCCGAATAAACCTTTTCTAAGGTTTCCCGTCCCAGGTCATTGTAGCCATACCCGGTAGTTCCTAAAAGGCAGGCTTCACTGACCTGATTTTTCTGCATGGCAGAGATCACTTTTAACTGATTGTATTCAGAAAGTGCGTCAATCTCCTGAAAGCGGCTGTTTAAAGACTCCCATAAACCTTCACAAAATAGATAAACCTCTTTTGATATCCCTAATGTTCCATATAATGTACTTTCATAATCCGGCGTCAATTCTTCATCCTCCCAATCTACTGATACATTCTTCCATATAGGCTAATATTTTCCGGTCATCATAGTCAAAGTCTTTTTTGTGGATCCAGATCACATCCCGTTCCCGATGAAACCAGGTGAGCTGCCGTTTGGCAAAATGCCGGGTGTCCCGTTTGATCTTGCTTACTGCCTCATCAAGAGTGCCGTTCCCATCCAGATAATCTAAGAGTTCCTTGTAACCAAGCCCCTGCATGGATACCATCCTCTTGTGATATCCCATATTTTTTAATGCCCGGACTTCATCCAAAAGCCCTTCCTCCATCATCAGGTCCACCCGTTTTTCTATTTTTTCATACAGAACATCTCTGTCATCCGTAAGAACAAAATAGCAGAAATCGTAAGGGGAAAGGCGTTTTTTTTGGGTTTCGTTATGGATGGAAATGGGATACCCGTTAAGCTCATAAAATTCCAGTGCCCGGATCACCCGCTTTTGGTTGTTTGGATGAATCTCTTTTGCCGAGACAGGGTCTATTTCAAAAAGCTTCCTGTGCAGAGCCTCCCCTCCATATTCTGTAGCGAAATCTTCCAACTTTTTTCGGATTTCCCCGTGGTTTTCTTCTTCGGAAAAATCAATGTCATACAAAAGAGCCTGAATATAAAACCCGGTTCCTCCTGCCACCACAGGCAGCCTGCCTCTTTCATAAATCCCGAAGAGGGCTTCCTTGGAAAGTTCCTTAAAGCGCACCACGTTAAACTCCTCATCCGGTTCCAGCAGGTCAATCAGGTGGTGTGGGATCTCTTCCATTTCTTCCACTTTTATCTTTGCGGAGCCGATATCCATATGCTTATAAACCTGCATGGAGTCGGCAGAAATGATCTCCCCGTCAAGGCGCTTTGCCAGCGCAATGGACAATGCGGTTTTCCCTACCGCCGTAGGCCCCGTCAAAATGATCAGTTTTTTTCTGTTGTTACGATCCATTTCCTTCATCATCAAACAATCCGTTTAAATTTCTTTTCCATCTCATATTTGGTCATAGATATGATAGTAGGCCTGCCGTGAGGGCAATGATAAGGGTCCTCTAAAGTCAAAAGTTCATCAATAAGCGCTTCGGCCTCTGCCATAGCCATTTCATGATTTCCTTTTACCGCAGCCTTACATGCCATGGACGCCAGCTTGTGTAAGATCACGTCCGGCGTACCCTTCATAGGATTATCCGCAATCTCATCCAAAATATCCATAAAAAATTCTTTTTCACTACATCCGTACAAATCCGCCGGCATCCCCCGCAGAACATAAGATCCGCTGCCAAAGGCTTCTATTTCAAATCCAAGGGCCTTAAAGTTTTCCGCCATCTGCAGCAAAACCTCTTCTTCCTTCCCCGTTAAGGTAATGACAACGGGAGGGTTTATCATCTGTGCGGAAACCGACTTAGCTTCCAGTTCTTTCACAAGACGTTCATATTTTACCTTCTCATGGGCGGCATGCTGGTCAATGATAAACAGCCTGTCCTTAAAGGCAACCAGCCAGTAGGTATGAAAGACCTGACCTAAGATCTGATATTCCTCTTTCGACTGTTCCGAAAGGAAATGCTCCTCAAACAGATCAAGCTGCACCGGCTTTTCTACCAGGATATGATCCGCCGCTTTGATCACATTTGTGCGCAGATTTGAATGCATACCTGCATTTTGGGCCGTTTCCGGCATAGAAACGCTTCCTATGATACGGTTAGGGGATGTTTTTTGCAGTAAATCCGCCACTTTCGGCCCATCTGTATGGTACTTTGCTTTTTCTTCTTCTATCATCTTCATCCTGTTTATTTCAAAGGGTTCCGGTGATTTCTCAACTCCTTTTGACGCCTCTTTTACTGCCTTTTTCACATCTTCCACAAGCTTCACGTCAGGGATCAGCTCCTGCTCCTTAAGGTGGTCAAAGACTGCGTTTGAAAGTTCCTTATATAGTTCTGCTCCCTGGTGGATCCGGATCTCCATCTTAGAAGGATGGACATTCACGTCAATAGTATCCGGGTCCAACTCGAAATGAAGTACATAAAAGGGAAACTTATGCTGCATCAGGTAAGTCCGGTATCCTTCTTCCATGGCTTTCATGAGAAGGTCGCTTTTCACATACCTGCCATTTACAAAGCTGGTCTCAAAATTCCTGTTAGAGCGGTTGCATTCCGGCTTACCCAAAAAACCACTTACGGAAAATCCCTGCCCTTTTAAGGAAAAAGGGATCAACGCTTCCGCCATGTCTCTTCCGTAGATTCGATAAATGATTTCCTTTAAATCCCCGTTTCCGGAGGTTTGGAACCGGATTTGGCCGTTGTTTACAAACTTAATGGATATGTGGGGATGGGAAAGAGCCAGATGCTCCATCATATCGGCAACATATCCTCCTTCCGTCTGGGGCTGTTTTAAAAACTTCTTTCTCGCCGGGGTATTATAAAATAAGTTATGCACCAGAAACGTGGTTCCTTCCGGCGCACCCACTTCTTCCGGCTTTTCCGCCACTCCCCCTGCTATGGCATAACGTATTCCCGTTAAGGAATCCGCCGTCTTGGTGATCACTTCAACCTGGGAAACTGCCGCAATGCTGGATAAGGCTTCCCCCCGGAAACCAAGGCTTTTGGTATGGCTTAGATCGTCAATGGTAGTGATCTTACTGGTTGCATGGCGCAAAAAGGCTTTCTGGACCTGGTCTTTTTCTATGCCGCATCCGTTATCCGTAACACGGATCAGGGATATCCCGCCTTCTTTTATTTCCACGGCTATAGCGTCAGCGCCTGCGTCTATGGCGTTTTCCGTCAGTTCCTTCACCACGCTTAAAGGTCTCTCCACTACCTCCCCGGCAGCAATCTGGTCAATCGTGTTTTGGCTCAATAAATTTATCTGGGGCATATGTCACCTTCCTTTACCACCTGTTTTTTAGTTTATTCTGCAGCCTGTATAATGTGTTTAACGCGTCAAGAGGCGTTAAATTAGACACATCGATCTCCTTTAACTCATTGAGCACATCTTCATCCGTCACGGTGTCAAACAAAGACATCTGTGATAAGTCCACCTCGTCATATTTCACGGCTTTGTGTTTGGTATCCTTCTGGTTGACTGCTATGCTCTGGACCTTTTCTAATACATCGTTGTCCACAAGCTGTCCTAAGATCTCCTTGGCCCGGTCGATGACCATATCCGGCACACCGGCAAGTTTTGCCACCTGAATACCGTAGCTTTTATCCGCACCGCCTTTTATAATCTTGCGCAGGAAGACGATATCATCCCCTTTTTCCTTCACTGCAATGCAATAATTGTTTACATTGCCCATCTTTCCTTCCAGCTCCGTAAGCTCATGATAATGAGTGGCAAATAAAGTCTTTGCGCCAAGAAGCTTTTTGTTGCTGATATGTTCGATCACCGCCCAGGCAATGGAAAGACCATCAAACGTGGAAGTTCCCCGCCCAATCTCATCCAGGATAAGCAGGCTGTCTGCCGTGGCGTTCCGTAAGATATTCGCCACTTCATTCATCTCCACCATAAAAGTACTCTGGCCGCTTGCCAGGTCATCCGATGCGCCGACCCTGGTAAAGATCCGGTCCACCATACCAATATTGGCGCTTTGCGCCGGAACGAAACATCCGATCTGCGCCATCAAGACAATCAGCGCTACCTGCCGCATATAAGTGGATTTCCCTGCCATATTTGGCCCGGTAATGATGGAAACACAAAACTTATTGTTGTCTAAATGGGTGTCATTGGCAATAAACAGATCCCCAGTTATCATCTGCTCCACCACCGGATGCCGGCCCCCTTTGATGTCAATCACGCCCTTTGCGTTGATGGACGGCCGGACATAATGGCAGCGCTCCGCAACGGCCGAAAAGGAAGCAAACACATCCAGTCTGGCAATGGCTTTTGCGGTTTTTTGGATCCGCTCCATTTCCCCCGAAATGGCATCTCTGATCTGGCAGAACATATCATACTCTAAGCTATAGAGCTTATCTTCCGCGTTTAAGATCGTATCCTCCAGCTCCTTCAGTCTTGCGTTGGTATACCGCTCCGCATTGGCCAGGGTCTGTTTCCTTATGTAATCCTCCGGAACCATGTCCTTAAAAGAATTAGTCACTTCATAATAATACCCGAACACCTTGTTATAGCGGATCTTCAGATTCTTGATTCCCGTCCGCTCCCGGTCCTCTTCTTCCAGCTTGGCAAGCCAGTCCTTCCCTTCCGTCTTGGCATGGCGCAGCGTATCAATGTTTTCGTCAAATCCATCCTTAATAATCCCGCCTTCCCGCACAGAAATTGGCGGCTCCTCATAAATAGAATTTTCGATCAAACGGCAGATATCGGAAAGATCATCAATCTCGTTATCTATTTCCTTTAAAAGTCCGGCGCTAAATTCAGACAAAAGAGTCTTGATATGGGGCAGCATCCTTAAGGAATTACGGAACGCAATCAGATCCCTTGGATTTGCTGACTTATAACTTACCTTCCCAAGAAGGCGTTCCAAGTCATAGATGGGATTCAAATACTCCCTGAGTTCATCTCTTATCATAGACTGTTTGGATAAAGCCTCCACGCAGTCAAGCCTGCCTAAGATCTGTTCCGTGTCGATCAGGGGCTGTTCGATATACTGCCTTAAGCATCTCGCTCCCATAGCCGTCTTGGTCTTGTCCAAAACGCCAAGCAAAGATCCTCTTTTTTGTTTTTCCCGCAAGGTCTCCGTAAGCTCTAAATTCCTTCTTGTGGAACTGTCAAGAAGCATATATCTGCTGGTAAGGTAAGGGTATAAATGGGTAAAATGATCCAGGGAATTTTTCTGCGTATCCGTCAGGTACAGCATCAATGCACCTGCGGCAATGATGCCTGCTGGAAAATCCCCAATCCCCATCCCCTGTAAGGTACTTACATGAAAATGCTTTAACAGGCTCTTCTGACACCTGTCATCATCAAAAAAGTGCGGTTCCAGCGGATAAATGGCAATACCAAGCCTTCCCTTTAAATCCTCAATATCCACGCCGCTTACCAAAAAAGCGTCATTACAAATGATCTCGCTGGGATGATATTTGTTGATCTCATCCAAAAGCTTTTTCGTATCTTCTATCTCGGTCAGGTAGTAATCACCCGTAGTCACATCCGCAACGGAAAGCCCTGTTTTCCCCTGAAAAAAAGCAATGCTCATAAGGAAGTTATTTCGGGTCTCATCCATGGAATAAACGTTCATATTGGTTCCCGGCGTGACGATCCTCACCACATCCCGCTTCACAAGCCCTTTTGCAAGCTTTGGATCCTCCACCTGTTCACAGATAGCCACCTTATATCCCTTGGTGACCAGCTTGTTCAAATAGCCGTCTACCGCATGATAGGGAATCCCGCACATAGGCGCCCGCTCTTCCAAACCACAGTTCTTCCCGGTAAGCGTGATCTCAAGTTCTTTGGATGCGGTAAGGGCATCTTCAAAGAACATCTCATAGAAATCCCCCAGACGATAAAACAGGATACAATCATGGTATTCTTTTTTCGTCTCCAGATACTGTTGCATCATTGGTGTCATTTCAGCCATTATTTGCCTCCTGTATCTCCCCTGCATAGTAAAAACCATGACATTCCTTTAAATAGACCGGAACAATCTTACCCACAAGGCTCTTATCTCCCGGAAAATGTACAATGGTATTGTTAGACAGCCTTCCGGTCAAAAGCGCCGGATCCTGTTCGTTTACTTCCTCCACCAAAGCATCCAGTGTCTGCCCCTTAAGGCGCAGGATCTGCTTTCTGGCCGTGTCCTGGACCACATTTAAAAGCCGGTCAAAGCCTTCTTTCATGACGTTCTCCGGCACTTGGTTTTCCATAGCTGCCGCCGGTGTTCCCGTCCGTTTGGAATAAAGGAATGTAAATGCATTGTCGTATTGCACCTGTTTGACCATATCTATGGTAAGGTCCACATCTTCCGGCGTCTCCCCCGGAAATCCCACGATAATATCCGTTGTGATGGCAAGATCCGGTATTTCCCTTCGCAGTTTTTGCACCAGATCCAGGTAATCCTCCCTGGTGTACCTGCGGTTCATTGCCTGTAAGATCCTGGTGGACCCGGACTGCAGCGGCAGGTGCAGGTGGCGGCAGATCTTTTCCGAATGCTTCATCACCGCAATCAGCTCGTCCGATAAATCTTTTGGGTGGGATGTCATGAAACGGATCCGTTTGATCCCCTCAATCTTTTCCACTTCCTGCAGCAGCCTTGCAAAGGATATGGGGTTTTTGAGGTTACGCCCGTAGGAATTGACATTCTGCCCAAGCAGCATGACCTCCACAACGCCATCCGCCGCCAGGCTTTCAATCTCCCGAAGGATATCCTCCGGCTCCCTGCTCCGCTCTCTGCCCCGGACATAAGGAACGATGCAGTAACTGCAGAAATTATTGCACCCAAACATGATATTGATTCCTGATTTAAACGGATATTTCCGCTCGGTGGGAAGTTCCTCTACAATCTGATCCGTGGCATCCCAGATATCAACCACCGGGTCTTTTGATTCGAACATGGTTACTAAAAGTTCCGCAAATTTATAGATATTATGGGTTCCGAAAATCAGATTCACAAACCGGTAGCTTTTTTTCAGCTTTTCAATCACGGAGGGCTCCTGCATCATGCAGCCGCAAAGAGCAATCCTCTTGTGGGGAAACTTTTTTTTCATACCGCCTAAATGCCCCAGCCGCCCGTACACACGCTGGTTGGCGTTATCCCGCACCGTGCAGGTATTGTAAATGACAAAATCCGCATTTTCATCTTCTGTCAGCTCATAGCCTGCCGTCTCCAATATCCCTGACAGTTTTTCGGAGTCCCTTGCATTCATCTGGCAGCCGAAGGTGACCACCGCACAAGTTACGGAACGGTCAAGGCGTTTCCGTTCCGCTTCCACGTACCGGCGAAGCTTTGCAATAAAATAGTGCTGCCGTTCCGGTTCTTTTGCAGGTGGTTCTAAACTAAGATCTATTTTTTCGAAATTTATTTCATCATACATATTCTCTTGGTGTTCTCCCTTATCTTTTATAGGTTAACGTCATCCGCATGCTGTTTCATATGAAACACATTATAGCGCAAAACCTTCCCAGCGTCATCAAAAATCTGTGCCGCTTATCCGGTATAAATAATAGCGGCCAGATCTGCCGCAGCGCTCTACCACATCCAGATCATGCAGGATGTTCAGCACCAAAGCGGCAATCTCCTTCCGCTCCCTTATCTGCTCCCCGAAATCTTTTGCGGTGAAACGTTCCGGAAGCCCTTCGGGAATCAGGCCAAAATAGTCTTCCCTGCCGTTGATCCTAATCTCATCAAGCAGCGCCGCCGGGATCCTATCGTACCGCATTGATCCTTTTTTCTTATCCCGGCTCCATCCGTTTAACAGCCGGTACTCCCTGATCTCCAAATAGGGGAAACAAAACCTCAGGTTCGGGTCATGTAAAAATGGCTTAATCTTGTATAACTCAGAAAAAGCTCTGTAAACAGAGCCTTTTACCGTACTTTTTCTTGGTTTGGAACATTCCCCCGTATTTTCGTCAATCCATGACAGGTACTTGACCCGGGGAATGGGATAAACAACCGTTATCGGATATTGCCCAAGAAGGCTTTGCAATTTCTTCCGCATCGGCGCAAGGCTTCCCGTCTGGATCTCCATGATTTCCGACCCGGTAAAGATATCCGCCACATAGCCGCCTACGGAAATCTCCTGCATGTCCTTAGCGGGCGCATAATAATCCTTAAGCACCGCATGGAGGGTCTTTTCCTGATATGTGCCGATGCCGCTCCCCTGCCGGATGCTCCCCACGATGCTGCTTCTGCATCTTTCAAAACGTTCTGCGTCCACTTTTGTCTATTTCCTTTCCAGGAACAGCTTCCTTGAGATGAAATTGTAGACCATGACCACGGCGGTTGCGATCACCGTGCCTGCCATGACCATCAGATCCTCCGTTAAAAGATCCTTAAGCGGTTCACTGTGCCTGTAGATTCCGTCCACACAGATATACATGACAATCTCATTGATCACAAGACCAATGGCGGATAAGATGATGAACACCGTAAATTCCTTCTTCTTGTCCATCTCCTTCTTATGGGTAAACACATATTTAATGCTTAAAAGATAATTCACCACTGCTGAAACCACAAATCCGAAGAACTTGGCGATAAGATAATGGACACCCAAAACCCCGGATAACACGTTGGTCACGCCAAAGTCTACAAAAAAGCAGAAAAAACCCACGATTCCGAATTTGATAATCTGGTCGATCAATTGCTTCATATTAACCTCCGCACAATGCAAAAAATAGAATTGACACATATTGTATTATACATGACAATTCTAATTTTTTCACCATATTTTTTATACCGAATATCTTTTCTGCTTCCGTTTAATCGGAAATACACGCAACAGGGGCTATTTCTACATCAGTTTTATTATCCGGGTCATCCATATTCCCCAACAGTTCAATCACTTCCGTCTCGGTCATATAGGAAACACCTGTGATTTTGTTTTCCACATCACGGACAATTTTAATATTGACAGTTCCTTTTGGGTTCATATTCAACGTGTAAAAGGATTTGTTGGGCCGGATGTCTAAAAAAATGTTGACAAGCTGGCCCTGGTAATAGTAGTCCTTTCCATCCATTGTAACGCCCACAGCCTGGTATTCCGCCGTCTGCGCTTCAGCCCATTTTTCCTTCAACTCGTCAAATTCCTCACCCCGGTTCAGTTTATCAAAGAGAATGGATTGAAATGCCCGGTTTCCATCTTCCAAAGCCCTGTCCAGCCAAAGTTCCAGTTCCGCTTCATCCATACAGTCCGTCAAGATAGAGAAAAACGCCATTTCTTCATCGGCATACGCTTTTTCGGCGAAGCCGGCAAACAAAGCAGAACTTGTGTCAAGCCAGCGCACAGCGACAGAGAAGAAAGAATTGTCACCATCCGCATAAAGCTGTTCCAGCCACATCTTTTGCGTATTTTCATCCAGCCGGGAGAAGGTGATTTCAAACAGAGGCAAACTGCCGGCTTTATAATACCGATCTATCTCTGTAGAATTATCCTCAATACTCACACCGGCTTCTTTGGTTTCCATTTCTAATGAATTGCCTGCATTTATCGAATCTGGCACATCTGCAGCGGCGGCAGTAGAATAAATTCCGATGAAAGCTGCACTGAAAATAATACACAACGTCAGCATACCCGTCAGAAGCCGGATTGCTTTTGATTTTTTCTCAAATTTCATAATCGCACCTAACCTTTCTTTTAACAGTTGTTTATTTTCGCTTAAAGTAACAGCGCCGAGATTTTCTTTGTATCTCCCAATCGCGGCCATCGCGTCAAGCAAGGTTTTCCCGTAGTCCTGTGCATGGCTGCATCCCATTTTTGCGAGAACCGCCTCATCACAGGAAAATTCGCACGCCCTTGTGACTTCCCGGCTCATAAGAGATACAAGCGGGTTAAACCAATGCAGGCAGACCGTAATCTGTACCAGCCACTTATAGATCATATCCCGCCGTTTGTAATGCGTCAGCTCATGCAGAACGATATACTGAAAATCTTTTTCGGAAATGTCCGCGCTTGGCAGTACGATACATGGATGGAAAAAGCCAATCAGTATGGGAGAAGAAATCAACGGATTGACACATAGTTCTATCGGTTTTTTAATACCATCCCGCTCCGCCGCAATAGAAAGCCGGTCTAAAAGTTCAATGTCAGAAACCGGGGTCAATCCAGCATGGATATACTGCATAAAGCCCTGATAAATTGTTATTTTTCGTATCAGCAATCCCAGCGCGGCCACCAGCCACACCAGCCAGATATGATCGATCAACAACACTCCAATATCTTGAAGTGAGTGGGCAGTTATGACATCATCTGTCGGACTACTTACCGTTTCATTGTAATGTTCCGCCTCAACAGCGGGAGCGGGATTGCCTCCCGGAACTTTTCGCGGGAGCTGTTGCTGCGGCGGTAAAGGAGCGGTCTGGGATATTGTCTGATCGACAGCCTGATATACCCTCCCCATCAGGCTTACTTCCGGCCCGAACGGAAGCAGCAGCCGCAAAACAACAGCCAGCCAAATATAATACTGCCATTGCCGGCTGATTTTGTTTTTCAAAAACTGTTTTCCCAAAAGCAACGCCAAAATAAGTAAGCTGCCGGAAAAAGACATGGACAATAAAATTTTCAAAACCGTGTTCATTACTGCTCTTTCCCTTTCTCCAACAGCTTTTTCAAGTCCTCGTATTCCTCGTCTGTCAGCAAGTCACCCATGATCAAATTGGAAACCAGACCTTTTGCGCTGCCTTCATAAATCTTGTTCAAGAAATTTTTTGTCTGCGCTGTCTGGTACTCCGCTTCCGAAACAAGCGTGGTATATTCGTTGTGGCGTCCGATTTTCTTTGCACTTAAAAAGCCTTTGTTCATCAGACGTGATAGGAGTACGATCAAAGTATTCTTTTGGCACGGCTTGCCTCTTGCTGCCAGCCCGTCCATGATATAGGGAAACAGTGTCACATCCTCCGGATTTCCCCATATAATTTTCATAATTTCAAGTTCGGCGTCGGATAATTGCTGCAACATGCTTTAGCCCTCCTTATTGTATAACATGATGTTGACAATAGAAATATAACACGATGTCGTCCTTGTGTCAAGTCTATAATAATATCTTCCCTGTGCAATAAAAGAGGTCCACCACCTAAGTGATGAACCCTTCACTGCCAATCAGCACTTTCTTTCCACAAAAAGCAAATCCATACTTTCGAATACGTTCTTCCGGTATCCCTTTTGCCACAAGTTCTGCCTGGTAATGCTTCTCCTTAATTTGATTCAGGGCTTCCTGTACCGTATCGGAAAGCTCCTTTTCATCTGTATCCTGCACCTTAAATTCTATAATGACGGCATCATTTATAATACCGCCATCCGAAGCGAAGCCGGGTGTTGCCCTCTCCTCTCCTTTCGCCATCATCCTTCGGGGCTCTAATATCACGTCATACCTTCCAAAGCCACTCTCCCTGTTGGAAGTGATGCTGTATCTGTCTGCCAGTTCCACCATCAGCCCCAGCACAAAGCCATGATAAAAGCGTTCCGGCTCTGCTCCTGAAGGATTCCTTCCCGTGTCAAAATAGCTGAACATTTCCACTGTCACTTTATTCATATAGTTGTTCATAGCTTTCAGGTCATTTATCAGCAATGCCTTTATAAAATCATTATAGTCCGCCCTCACGCTGCCGAACCATTTCCTGATCATATTCCGGAACATCACTTTTACTTCAAAGTTGGTCAGTTCCAATTCATAATCTTCTCTCCATTCACCAAATTCAGAAACATAGGCTTCATACGCTTTTACCTTCATATAACCGCTGGCAAGCAACAAGCTCCAAAGGGTCTGTTCACTTCCGTCTAACATGTCATATACAATCTGTTCGTCAATTTCCGTCCGGATGGATTCCCCCTGCAATAAACGCTCAAAGGTTTCCTTTACCTTTCTGCTGCCCTCACGCACCAGCTTTCCCACAAGGCTGTTGGAGCTGGTGTTTGCCCAGTAGGCGCCTACTTTCCCTTTATCAAAAAAATTGATGATAGACCAGGGATTGTAAATATCCTTTCTGTTTCCGAACATAAATCCGTCGTACCAGTCCTTCACCTGCTGCTTTTGCCCTGACAATCCAAATTCATCCAATGCGGCAAAGACCTCTTCTTCCGTAAAACCAAAGCTGTCTGCATATTTTTCAGAAGTTGTGGTCACTACTTCAAGATTATTCAGGTCGGAAAAAATACTTTCTTTACTGATCCTCGTAATCCCCGTCATAAGGGCACGCTCCAGATAGGGATTCGTCTTGAAGGTGGCATTAAAGAGGCCTCTTATGAATGCCACCATCTCACCCCAGTATCCGTTTACATAGGCCTCCTGCATAGGCGTGTCATATTCGTCCAAAAGGATGATTACTTTTTTCCCGTAATATCTGCTAAGGAAACCGGACAATGACCGCAAAGCTGCCGAAGCCACGCCATCTTCCATATCTGCACAAACCCTTTGATAATAAGATTTCTCCTTTTCGTTCAGCAGATTTCCTTTTAGCAGAAAATCATTGTTATTATATTGTTCCTCTATGGTTCGGCAGATCGTCTCCCTTGCCGCCGCAAAAGAGCTGTCCTTAATGCCGGCAAAACTTAAGAAAAGCACCGGATAGGTTCCCTGCAGTTTTTTATATTTTTCACTTTCCCAAACCCTGAGGTCATGAAACAATTCTCCCCTGTCTTGATAGTTTGTGGAAAAAAACTTTTCCACCATACTCATATTCAGGGTTTTGCCAAATCGCCTCGGTCTTGTGATCAGCGTTACACTATCCCCGCTTTCCCACCATTCCCGTATAAAATCTGTCTTATCAATGTAAAAATATCCATCTTTTTGAACTGACTCAAAATCCTGGTTTCCAATGCTTACCGTTCTAGCCATTACGCACCCTCCTGCTTACAGTATATCAAATGTTACCGTCCACGTAAATGACCTGCTGTGTTTCCACGCAGAATGCCGCCAGCTTTCCTCCCGCCACGCATGCGCAGTCCAATGCTATGTGCCCATGTTCCCTGTACACTTCCGCTTTCCCCCAGCCTGGGATTAAAACCGTTGGCGTATGTCCCGTAACCAGAAAAATATTTTCCCCAGGGTAATATCTTTTGGTATAATCCGCCCGCTCCTCCAGAAAATCGTACAATTCATATTCATCCATCCCTTTGTCAGGCAAAAAATTGGAAAGCCCTGCATGGACAAGCCTGTATTCTGCCCCGTCATGTTCTATCACTTCATATAAAGACGCCCCGGCAATGTAATCAAGGATATCCGCCTGTTCCCTGCGGCCCAGCTCCCGGAATTTCTCCGCCGTGATAAGGCCGCCGTCCTGCAGCCATAGCTGATAATCCAGCATAATTTCCCCGGTCAGGTAATTGTCGTAATTATCTTCCGTAATCTCCACGGACAGCTTTTTCATAAGCGCATACATGATGAAATCATGGTTTCCTAAAATAAAAATGACGTTGGGGCGCTTCATCATATCTTGGAGCACCTTGATTGGTTCCGGCCCCCGGTCCACCACGTCGCCGAGCACATAAAGCTCATCCTTATCAGAAAAGCCAATCTTCGCAAGCAGTGTCTGGTACTGGTCGAAACATCCGTGTATGTCAGAAATCAGGTATCTCATTTTTTATTCTCTCTACCCCAATTTTCTAACGCATCTAAAACATCATTCAATGTATGCAAGCTTGTTTCATTACAGAACATGACAGTACCACCATTGACAGCCCCACCAAGAGACCCCAACGCCCTCTGTCTGGCAAAAGGTCCGCAATAGGAACTGGCAGCTGTACTTAAGTACTGTCTTACCGACATAACATCCCCAACATTAGGCATTACCTGGATAACCATGTCCATATTCATCTCTCCTTCCTCCATTATGGTTACAGAGCGGTCTCGGAAACTCTTTAAGCCCGAATTTCCGCTCTTTTTTCATGTTCTTCTTTTTTGCTTTCCTCCATATCCCGGAAAACATTTTTGTTAAATTTTCAAAAAAGTATTGACATATAAGCCAAAATGTGCGGCGCGTTTGATGACCATATACGCCAGTCACCAAACGCGCCCCTTGTAGTTAAGAAGCATCTGTGCCACACGCACAGCACTAAACTACAAGGAGGTGCACTTTATGATCAAGTACTGGCAGTC